>Ga0308157_10001965_pt1 | contig 37386 bp, 24 predicted proteins | sample PhyBR1_FD_201035 | JGI IMG/M metagenome (GOLD analysis project Ga0308157, IMG submission 201035) | Phyllosphere microbial communities from UC Gill Tract Community Farm, Albany, California, United States - DLSLB.R1 | ecosystem: Host-associated > Plants > Phyllosphere > Unclassified | place: USA... | reverse complement strand
TGTTTCACATGAGTTCGATTATATTTTAATCCTTTCCGGCGATCAGTTGTACCAGATGGATTTTAAAGATATGATTGAAAAGCACATTGAATCCAATGCTGAAATTACGATTGCCACTATTCCGGTTACCGCGAAGGATGCTACTGATTTCGGGATTTTGAAAGCCGATGATGAAAATATGATTACTTCTTTTATAGAGAAGCCAAAAACCGGACTGGAAGAATGGATTTCGGATACCGGAGAAGAAATGCAAAGCGAAGGGCGTAATTTTCTGGCATCTATGGGGATTTATGTGTTCAACCGCGAATATCTTATCAATATTTTAAACGAAAACGAAGAGGAAAAGGACTTTGGTAAAGAAATTTTGCCTCGCGCGATTACGAAGAGCAGGGTGCTAAGCTATCAATACGAAGGTTATTGGACTGATATTGGAAATATTTCGTCATTTTTCGAAGCCAATCTGGGATTGACAGATGAGATTCCTAAATTTAATATGTTCGACAGTAACCATGCTATTTTTACCAGGGCCCGGATGTTGCCCCCTTCTAAAATTTCAGGTACTTCTTTAGATAAAACGATTATTGCGGAAGGCTGTATTGTACAGGCCAGCAAGGTAGAACATGCTGTTTTGGGTATTCGGGCCAGGATTGGAAAAGATACCGTAATTACCAACTCCTACATAATGGGGAGCGACAGGTACCAAACGCTGGAAGAAATACAAGAGGAAACGAATAAGGGAAATTCGCTGATTGGTATTGGCGACAGGTGCTACATTAACAACGCCATTATTGATAAAAACTGCCGGATTGGTAACGATGTAAAAATTAATGGCGGAGAACATTTAGAGGATGGTGATTTTGAGCTCTATGCCGTTAAGGATGGTATAGTCGTAATTAAAAAGGGCGTGGTTTTGCCTAGCGGAACCATAATTTAACAATCATTATCATGAACTATAGGCCAGCTTGGATTATCCGGGCTGGCTTTTTCTTGCTCCATTTTTGGCTCCAAATCTTGGCCGCGTCTGCCCTGACTCAATAACAATCTGGATCAGGCAGTGAATAACGGATGCTTAAAGGCGCGTTAATAACTGCTTAAAGAGGTTTTTTATATTCCTGCCAACATTTTAGGTACAGGCTTGTTAATTTATAAACACATAAAAACAGCTTATGCCCGAACAGCATTTATATCAAACCGGAATAATAGGAAACTGCGCTTTTTTGGCCCACGTAAATAAAAACACCGACATATCATGGCTTTGCTGGCCACGTTTCGATAGCCCCTTCGTTTTTGGCAGTTTATTGGATAAACAAAAAGGCGGCGAATTCTCCATTCGTCCGCAAGGTGAGTTTTCATCCAATCAGTACTATGTTGAAAATACCAACGTATTGCGTACCGAAATTACAGCCGATGACGGCACTTACCGGGTTACGGATTTTGCCCCCCGCTTTCACCTGTACGAAAGGTATTTTAAGCCACTCATGTTGATCAGAAAGATAGAACCGCTGGAAGGAAATCCAAGGATTACCATTAAGTGCGAACCTGTTTGCGATTACGGAAAAGGCAAAATGCATGCAAGTCTCGGCAGTAACCACATTGATTACCAGGGTTGTGATGAGAATATCCGTTTAAGTACCAATGTTTCGTTAACTTACATTATCGATGAAAAAGCATTTGTATTGAATGAGGCGAAATACCTGGTTATGACCTACGGACAAGACCTTGAAGCTCCAATTGTAAGTACTTCCGAAAATTTCCTGCGCGAAACCGTTGCCTACTGGCGTTTATGGATTAAGCATTCCTCAATAGCAGGTTTTTATCAACCATTTGTAATTCGTTCAGCACTGGTGCTTAAAATTCATCAATATGAGGATACCGGAGCGATCATTGCCGCAAGTACGACCAGCCTACCAGAATCACCGGGTAGCACCCGTAACTGGGATTACCGTTATTGCTGGCTGCGCGATTCGCACTATGTACTCACTTCGCTGAACCACATTGGCCACTTCGAGGAAATGGAAAAGTATTTCAATTACCTTTCAGATATTTCGCATGCAGAAGATAAACGTTACCAGCCCTTATATGGCATTGCGGGAGAAAGGAAAATTACCGAAAACACGCTGGATCATTTAGCAGGATATCGGGGCGAGCAACCTATCAGGATTGGAAATCAGGCTTATGAACATATTCAGAACGATATTTATGGTCAGGTTTTAATTTCTATGTTGCCGCTGTATACTGATCATCGTTTTGTGTTTTCTGAACGGAGCGACTCGGTAAAATGGATAGAAAGCGTTTTGTCTAAAATTGAAAGTACTATTGATGAAAAGGATGCCGGAATCTGGGAGTTTAGGAACATAGCCAATGTGCATTGCTATAGTAACCTGTTTCAATGGGCAGGTGCTCAGGCAGCGCTGAAAATGGCCAAAACCATTGGCAATAAGAATTTCGAAGATCGCGCTCAGGTTTTGATTGATAAAGCAGCAGCTCACATCGAAGCCTGTTACGATCCTGAAAGGAAAGTGTATACCAATGCGGTGGGTAGCAAACATCTGGATGCCAGTACACTGCAACTGATTATGATGAATTACCTGGATCCAGCTTCGGATAAGGCTAAAGACCATTTAAAAGCATTGGAAGCCGAGCTTAAAACCGAGGATGGTTTATTTTACCGCTACCTGCATGCCGATGATTTTGGAAAGCCGAAAACTACCTTTTTAATTTGCGCATTTTGGTACGTTGAGGCACTGGCCTGTGTGGGACGTACTGATGAAGCCATTAAAGAATTCGAAAATATCATTAAATATTGTAACCATCTACTGCTTTTCAGCGAGGATGTGGATGCTAAGACAGGTAGCCAGTGGGGTAATTTTCCGCAGGCTTACAGTCATGTTGGCTTAATGAATGCAGCTTACCGCATTGCAATTAAACTAGACAGGCCAATATTTTTATAAAGCCGTTAGATTGTAAAACTATAACTAAGAGGGCCGGGATTCCAAACCCGGCCAATTTAGACCTCAGTTAATGATCAGTCGGGATCATACAAACCGACGTGACTCAGGCGTTAACCACGTTGCACAAATTCTTCCTGAACCAAATTCCACAATAACTTTCTTACTTCTTTATAATCATTAAGATAATATTTGGCTTCCGAAATGTTGTTGCCAACTTTAATGGTAAAGGCATCGTCGGGCAAGGCTTTAAAAATATCTTCATCAGTATGGTCATCGCCCAGTGCGAGTATAAAATCCGGATTTTTATCGTAAAGCCAGTTTAAGGCGGCTTTTCCTTTGTTTACTTCTATGTTTTTAAATTCAATAACTTTGTTTCCTGGCATTAGCTGTAAGCCTTTATCTGCTGCTAAAATTCTTAAATGGCTCACAATTTCGTTTGCCCGAAGCTCGCCCAGACCTTCATCGGCTTTGCGGTAGTGCCACACCAGAGAATAACTTTTTTCTTCAATAAATGAACCTGGTGTTCTATCGGTATAGGTTTCAAGAATGGCTTTCATTTCCTGTTTCCATTGATCGGTTAACAACGGCAGGCAATTCCATTTGTCGTCACCTGTTTTCTGCCAGGCGCCATGTTCAGCAATCATATCAACCTTTAAATGTCCAAACCATTTTTCAAGTGTTTCGTTTCTTCTACCACTAATGATTACAACCTTATTGGCTTCATCTTCAGTTAGTTTTTTTATCAATTGGTAAAGCTCTTCATCGGGCGATGCATCATCAATATTACCAGTGAAATCAACTAAAGTTCCGTCATAATCGAGGAATAATACCCGGTTAAGGCTTTGCTGGTAGTGGCTGGTTATATTTTCATTAATCATATTTACCGCATGTTTGGCTAATAAGGATTGTTGCGAATCTTTCACTTCGTTTAGTCTTAAAATAAAATTGTTAACCCAATGTTTAACGTTAAATTTTTCTACAATGCTACGCATGGCCTTCATCCGGTTTTGCTGCTCTTCCAGAGGCATTTTTAGCGCCAGAACTATAGCCTCCATAATATCGCCAACGTTGTTGGGGTTTACAATAACTGCATCGGTTAACTCTTTCGAGGCACCTGCCATTTCGCTCAGAATGAGCACACCATCATTGTTTTGCCTGCTGGCCACATATTCTTTACTCACCAGGTTCATGCCATCGCGCATGGGCGTAACCAGACAAATATCGGCTATAGCATATAAGGCTGATAGTACTTCGATGGGGAAAGAGCGGTAAAAATAATTAACAGGAATCCAGTTAATAGACCGGTAACGTGCATTCAGATTACCCACAAACTGGTCAATCTGCTCTTTTAAATCGCGGTATTGTGGAACGGTGTCGCGTGAGGGGACAACTACCATATACAGTTCTATTTTGCCAATGTATTCGGGGTGTAGTTGCAACAGAAGCTCGATTGCTTTTAAACGTTCTAAAATCCCCTTGCTGTAGTCGAGCCTGTCGATAGAAAGGATCAGTTTTAAATCTTCCTTGCCCTTACGGAAGTATTCCATTTCTTTTTGTACCTGATCATGCGTGGTCAGACCTGAAAATTTATCAAAATCAATCCCCATGGGGAAAGCTTCTACCACAATTTGTCTTTCATTGCTGTTTAAAACATTGGCTGATGAGTTTACGGGAAGTAAGCGTGTGACGGTGCTTAAAAAGTGGCGTACATCATCATAAGTATGGAAACCAACTAAATCTGCTCCAAGCATTCCATTTAAAAGCTCATCGCGCCAGGGAATTAACCTGAAAATTTCGTAGGATGGGAAAGGGATATGCTGAAAAAAACCAATGGTTGATTGTGGCAACTTCTCTCGTAATATGCCCGGTAAAAGTAACAATTGGTAATCCTGTATCCATATTTTATCTTTTTTGTGAATTACTTTTAATGCGGCCTTTGCAAATTTCTGATTAACTGCCTGATAACAATCCCAATAACTTTGTTCGTAGTGTGCGTAGGTAACCAGATAATGAAAAACAGGCCATAAAACTTCGTTCGAGAAGCCTTCATAATACAGGTTAATCTGATCCTGGGTTAAAAAAACAGGATAGAGGTTAAGTGTGGCGAGTTGCTCGGTAACTTCCTGTTGCCGTTCCTCCGGCACTTCAATTCCGGGCCAGCCAATCCAAATCGAATTGCCTGACTTGTAAACGTCGCCCAAACCGGTTGCTAAGCCACCTTCGCTTGGAATAAAAGTGTAATGGTCATTTTCTTCAATAATTTTAACGGGTAGTCGATTCGATATTATAACTGTCTTCATGCTTGTATTTAATGTATCTACATTAATAGAAGTCAATCCAAACCATTTTTGTTTTGAATTTTTAAGTTACAAACATTCAAATGATTTAATAAAAGTCGGTTTACCTAAACATAATTAAACAAAAGTGAAAAGGTGGTGAGTTTACCTGGATCTGATACTACTTCAATGCTGCCACGGTGCATTTTCATAATATTGCGGCTAATGGTAAGGCCAATGCCCGAGCCATTCTTTCGCGTAGTATAAAACGGAACAAATATTTTCTCTAGGTCTGCCGCTTCAATGCCCTTTCCGTTATCGGTCACATCGATATATAATTTAGTGTTTTCTAAGCGATAGCTGACTGATATATGCGGGTTTTCATTTTGTTCAACCGAGTAAATACTATTCGTAATCAGGTTAATCAGAACCTGTTCAATCAATTTTAAATCAAGTTGAATAGTAATTTTAGAGGATGTCTGTTCTACATCTAAAACCACATTTTTAACCCGGGCAAAAGGTTGCATTAACACCTTGATGTGCTTCAGTATTTCGCCAATAGTGTGAGATTCGAGATTTGGGGTAGGCAATTCGGCAATCAAACGGTAATCCTTTACGAAATCGAGCAGACCTGCAGAGCGTCTTTTTATAGTTTGCAAGGCTGTTTTCAGATCTTCCATTTCAGATAAATCCAGATTTTCCTTATCGCTTACCATGCTGTTAATCGTATCAGATAAAGAACTGATTGGAGTAATGGAATTGAGAATTTCATGCGAAATAACACCAATTAACCGGTTCCAGGCTTCCGTTTCTTTTTGCTCGATTTCATCCTTTATGTTTTGGAAACAGATAATGGTATAGTTTTTTCCATATAGGTTTAGGGGAATAACTTCAGTTGAAAGCTGAATAAGCTTGTCCTGTATCTTTAACTCCAAAAATCTTTTTCCACCCTGTAAAATTTGTGCTATTTCGCTGGCAAAAGCGGGGAGGTGCTGTTTTAACCTGTGCCAGTATTTATACGCAGGTATACTCAGCAGATTAGAGGCTGCCTGGTTGAAAAAAGCGATTTCCTCATTTTCTTCGGCAGTTTCAGTATTGTTAATAACAATTACCCCCACAGGCACTTGTTCCAGGATTGTTTTAATCAGTTGGAACATGGCCTCCTGTTCGAGCCGGATTTGTTTATGTACCTGCAGGATTTCGCCAAAAGACTCGTATAGCTCGGGAAAACTACCTTTTGTAGCTTTGTTTTTAAAATTTAAAGTATGATCGCGCGTTTTTACAGCCAGTATGAATCGTTTAATATCCGATCGGATTTCATTAATGTAGTAATAAAGAGAAATAATTGCCCCAAGGAGTAAAAATGCCGTGCCGGTAATGGTAAACCAAAGCTGGGTATTGCTGATGAGGTAATATAATAAGTAGCCCAGCAGGTTAATTACCAGTAAGCGGAATATTAAACGAAAAGTAAAGCGTTTGTAAAACATTTTTTAAAGATAAAATACTAAAGCTCAAAGATCGAAGAATAAGATAAAACAAGACTTTAGTCTTTCATCTGCCGCATTTAATCAGATTCCAAATTTTTCAATTCTCCGGTAAAGTGCCGCACGCGTTAAGCCCAGTTCTGCAGCGGCTTTTGATATATTGCCCTTATGTTTGTCGATAGCTTTCTGTACCATCATTTTCTCCATATCCTCTAGCGCCATTTCATCGGGTAAGGTATTGTTTTGAGCAAAACGTTGCGGACTTAACTGCAAATCTGCTTCAGAAATTTCGGTCCCGTCGCTCATAATTACTGCCCGTTCCAAAACATGCTGTAGCTCGCGTACATTACCAGGCCATTTATAATTGAGCAACACTTCTTGTGCCTTTGTATTTAAATTACGGATTTCTTTGTGATATTTAGAACTGAAAACCTGCATAAAATGATTGGCCAGTAATAAAATATCCCCACCGCGTTTACGCAAAGGTGGAAGCAATAATTCTACAGTGTTAATTCTGAACAATAAATCTTGTCTGAAGGTGTTTTTAGCCACCATCTCGTCAAGGGGCATATTGGTAGCTGTAATTAAGCGTACGTTTATTTTGCGTTCTTTGCTCTCACCTAAACGGGTAACGGTTCTGTTTTGTAAAACGCTCAGTAATTTGGCTTGTAGAGGTAGTGTTAAATTTCCGATCTCATCTAAAAAAATGGTTCCGCCATCGGCCAGTTCAAAGCGTCCCGGTTTATCTTCACGTGCATCCGTAAATGCTCCTTTAGCATAGCCGAAAAGTTCGCTTTCAAATAAATTTTCATTTAACGAACCCAGATCAACATGCATAAATACCTGGTTTTTACGTTGCGAGTTTCCGTGTATTTCGTAAGCAAAAACTTGCTTTCCCGTACCGTTTTCACCTAAAATAAGTACGTTGGCATCAGTAGGTGCGACTTTTGTCAGTGTATTTTGCAGTTGTTTGATCCCTTCGGCCTGTCCCACAATGTTATCAAAACCACGGGTCATATCTTTTTGCAGCGAAGAATGTATCTTTTCGAGTTTCTTCACCTTTCGGGTCGACTCCCGAAGCTTAGAGGCTGCTGAGATCGTTGCAAACAGCTTTTCGTTTTCCCAGGGCTTCAGGATAAAATCGGTAGCTCCGTTTTTAATAGCCTTTACGGCAAGCTCAACATTACCAAAAGCAGTCATTAAAATAACTACATAATCTTTATCAATAGATAAGATATGCTCCAGCCAATACAATCCCTCGCGACCATCGCTTGCGCCTTTCTGGTAGTTCATGTCCAAAAGGATAATATCAACTTCGTTCTTACTCAGTAAAACGTTGATCTCTTTGGGGGATTTGCAAGTAATAACCTGCTTAACCTGTTGCTTTAAAAATAAACGCGCACTCAATAGAATGTCGTCATCGTCATCGATAATTAAAACTGTAGCGTCTAACATAAATAAATTATTACTACGAAAGTAAATAAACTGTCCGTTCGTGCACATAAACTGTCCGATAATGAACATGTTAAAATAATAAAAACTTTTAAATTGTTGATTATTAGTTTGTTAATTATGGTTTCTGCTTTTGGCACAAGCTTGGTTATCAGAGAAACCGAACAGTACAACCGAACACATGGACAAAAAAATAGAGAAGAAAAGATTTAACAGAAAAACCTTATTGATGATAGGCGGGGTTATTGCCTTCATGGCGGTAGTGATTTACGGCTACACCTTATCGTTAAAAAAAGTATATAGTGCAGATGCTGATAAATTAACCATTAGTAAGGTAGAATATGGAGATTTTGAAGATGTTGTTTTGTTAAATGCCAGTGTAGTTCCATTGACCTCGGTAATTGTAAGTTCATCAGAAGGTGGAACAGTAGCTGAAATTTTTACCGAAAATGGTGCTTCAGTAGTAAAGGGAACACCTTTGTTGCGGATTTCTAACTCAAACGCCATGTTAAGTTACACTTCGAGCCAGACAGCAGCTACCGAACAAATTAACCAGTTGCGTAAATCGCGTTTGGACTTAGAGCAAAACCAAAGGGTGTTAAACCAGGATTTACTCGATGTAGAAAATAATCTTCGTACAGCCGCCAGGCAATTTCGCTTAGATAGTGCCTTGTTCAGCAAAAAAGTAATTACGCTGCAGGAAATCAATAAATCGAGTCAGGATTACGAATATTACCAGGGCAAACGTAAAATTGTGAGGCAAGCCATTGCTCAGGAAAACCAGAGCCGTAAAATGCAGCTGGCACAAATCGATCAATCGATGGGGCAGATGAACGAGAGTTTGGAAATGATCCGGAAAAACATCGAAAATATGACCATTAAGGCGCCGGTTTCAGGTAAATTGTCTTCTTACGATCCGGTAATTGGTAAATCGTACAATTCGAACGAAATGATTGGAAAAATTGATGTGTTGCAAGGGTACAAATTGCAGGCCGGTGTGGACGAATATTACATCAACAGGGTTAAGGAAGGTCAAACCGCTACCTGCGAGTTTAATGGTAAAACTTATAACCTAACGGTGAGTAAAGTGATTCCAGAGGTTACCGCAGGGCAGTTTCAGGTAGAAATGGTTTTTAAAACCGCTGCGCCAGAAGGTTTACGCCGGGGTTTATCACTGCAAACCAAGTTAACCTTATCTGATAACAGCAAATCGTTGCTTTTGGCACAAGGACAGTTTTTTCAAAGTACCGGTGGCTCGTGGGTATTTGTGGTAAACAATGGCAAGGCAACCAAGAAAAATGTTAAAATCGGGCGTAAAAATTACCTCTACTATGAAATACTGGATGGTTTACAGAAAGGCGACGAAGTTATTACTTCTTCTTACGATCAGTTTAACCAATACGACCAGGTGGATATTAACAGATAAGGATAAGCCTGGAACTTATTTAAAAAATGAAATATAAAGTTAGCAATTAAAAATATACTCAAGTCCTGACACTTGATGCAAAAAATACCTGATACTAAAAGCTATGATTAAAATAGAAAAACTGGAAAAAGTTTACAAAACTGAAGAAGTAGAAACAACAGCACTTAACGGAATTGATCTTCATGTTAAAGAAGGTGAATTTGTATCCATCATGGGGCCATCGGGGTGTGGTAAATCTACACTGTTAAATGTAATGGGTTTATTAGATAAGCCCGAAAGTGGAAGCTATAAGTTTATCGATACCGAGCTTTTAACACTTAACGACAGGGAACGTTCCAATTTTCGCAAGAGAAATATGGGTTTCGTATTCCAGAATTTTAATCTGATTGATGAGCTTACCGTTTTCGAAAACATTGAGCTGCCTTTAATTTACAACAAGGTGCCGGCAACCGAACGCAAAAGACTGGTTAATGAAATTATCGAACGGATGAACATTGTAAACCGTAGCGGGCATTTTCCGCAACAGTTATCAGGCGGACAGCAGCAGCGTGTGGCGGTAGCCAGGGCTTTGGTAACCAAACCTAAACTGGTTTTAGCGGATGAACCTACAGGGAACCTGGATAGCTCGCATGGTAACGAAGTGATGGAGTTACTTTGCGAGTTAAACGAAACCGGAACCACCATTGTGATGGTAACCCACTCGAGCCACGATGCCAGTTTCTCTAACCGGATTATAAACCTGAAAGATGGGCATGTAATTTCGGAAAAGGTAAACAAAAGCCGTAGCGAGGAACTCCTTTAAAAACAAAAGCCGGAGGTTTTGAGACAGAGGGTACATAATGCCATTCTTTAATCCCGTTCCTCCAGCTTAAAAATATTTTAGTTTAGTTAATTGATAGCCACCCAACAATCTTCCCGGATGGGGAGATTTGGGAAAGGCAACAAAAGGTAAAAGGTTAATGTAACACAACGCGTAAAGTTAATACGCTATACCTTCAACCTCTTAACCTTCTAACCTTCAACCTTAAAAATATGTTCAAATTAAACTTAAAAATCGCTTTGCGAAACCTTTGGAAAAATAAAGGTTTTTCCCTGATCAATATCGGTGGCTTAGCTATTGGTTTAGCAAGCTGTATGATATTGTTAATTTACATTGCATACGAATGGACATACGACCAGCAATTTACAAACCATGATAAGACTTATGTGGTTCATCAAAATGTAATTGCAAATGGTAAAACCTTTACCTGGGCATGGACCCCCAACGTAATGGCACGCGAGGTACAGGAGAAAATACCGGGTGTTAAATATGCATCTCATTCCACCTATCCGAGTTCGAAGTTAATTACTGTGGGAGAAAAAAAGATAAGCAGCCCGGTAGTTTTTGCCGATCAGGCATTTATCAAAATACTGGATTATAAATTTATTAAGGGTAGCCGCCAAAATGTACTAAAAGATATAAATACCATTGTCCTTACCCAATCATTTTCCAAAAAGTTATTTGGAAACGAAGATCCTATCAATAAAATAGTAAAACTGGAAAATGAGGACCTTTTGAAGGTAGAGGCCATAATTGAAGATGTACCTGCCAATAGCAGCATCAAATTTGAATGTTTAATGCCCTGGGAATTATTTGTGAAAAAGGAAACATGGGCTAAAGAAAGCAATTGGGGCAACAATATGTGCTTAATGATGGTTCAATTGCAGGATAATAAATTTTTCCAGGAAGCGAATGCTTCCATGGAGGGTATATATAAACGCAATCAAAAGGATAATGTAGCTGTTGCCTTTCTGCATCCTTTAAACAAATGGCACCTTTACAGCGATTTTGCAAACGGTAAATCTATCGGTGGCAGAATAGACCAGCTTAAAATATTTTTACTGCTCGCCGTTTGCATTTTATTAATTGCCTGTGTAAATTTTATGAATTTATCAACTGCCCGTTCCGAAAAAAGGGCAAAAGAAGTTGGTGTGCGTAAAGCGATTGGCTCTACCCGAAAATCATTGATTAATCAGTTTTTCTTAGAATCGTTACTGATCACATTTATAGCTACGGTTTTTGCTTTTATGCTCATTGAGGTTAGTTTGCCTTACTTTAATAATTTACTCAATATCCGGCTCGGAGTTAATTACAGTAATATTTATTTCTGGATTTCACTCTTAGTTTTAATGGTCTTAACAGGTCTTATAGCGGGTAGTTATCCGGCTTTGTACCTATCTTCTTTTGAGCCGGTTAAAGTATTAAAAGGTTTTAAAATTAAAACAGATTCTTCTGTTTCGATAAGGAAAGTACTGGTTGTGGGGCAGTTTGTTTTTGCCGCCTGTTTAATCGTTTGTACCGTGGTCATCTACCAACAGCTTAATTACGTGAAAAATAAGGCTATTGGCTATAATCAGGCTAACCTGATCCAAATTGCGGTAGAAGGGAAAATGCGTGATGGAAATAAACTCGAATTACTTAAAACCCAATTGTTAAAATCTGATGCGGCAACTGACGTAACTTTTTTTAGTACAGACTTTACTGAGGGTGGAAATAATACGACGAATATAAATTGGGAAGGAAAAAATCCTAAAGAATTGATTTCGTTTAATCACAGGGGAATTGGTTATGATTTTATCAAGACTGTAGGTACCGAACTGATTAGTGGCAGGGCATTTTCTGTACAATTTCCTGGCGATAGTAATAGTGTAATGCTCAATGAAGCAGCTGTTAGAATGATGCAGCTTAAAAATCCAATCGGTGCCAAAATTGATTTTTGGGGTACGAAATATACTAATATTGGTGTAATCAAAGATTTTGTGGTAGAAAGTGCCTATCAAAAGGTAGCGCCTATGATTTTCCGTTTTGGAACTAACGAAGATACCAACTTTATCATTGTCCGTTTAAATCCCAATCAAAATATAAGTACTTCGCTGGAGAAAATAGATGAACTGGTAAGAACGTTCGAGCCTAATTATCCTGTTAACCGCAAGTTTGTAAACGAATCATTTGAAGTGAAATTCCAGGATGAAAAAGTATTGGGTAGCCTTTCGAACTGGTTTGGTGGTTTTGCCATTTTTATTTCCTGCCTGGGTTTACTAGGCCTTGCACTATTTATGGCCGAGCAGCGCAAGAAAGAAATCAGCATCCGCAAGGTGTTGGGTGCCAGTACAGGCAATATTTTAACCTTACTGAATAAAGATTTTGTTAAGCTGGTGGCTATAGCGAATATTATTGCATTCCCATTGGCTTATGTTATTATCAACAGGTGGCTTTCTGCTTTCGATTATCGGGTATCCATATCTTTTTTACCTTTTTTACTGGCAGCAAGTGCCTCCGTTTTAATTGCCATTTTAACGGTAAGCATTCAATCGGTAAAAGTAGCGAAAGCTAATCCGGTTGATGCTCTTAAATATGAATAAGCCTGCTGGCCATTTAACCATTAAATAATTTAACCCATTACAGTTAACCTCACAATGTTCAAATTAAACCTGAAAATAGCGTTACGCAACCTGTGGAGAAACAAGGGCTTCACGCTGATTAACCTCGGCGGACTAGCCATAGGCTTGGCCAGTTGCATGATTTTACTTTTATACGTGGCATACGAGTATGGCTACGATAAGCAGTTTACTGATTACGATAAAACCTATGTGTTGTACAATAATCAAAAAACGGCTTCCGAAACTTTTAGCTTCATGGCTTTTCCGGGACAGCTAAAAGATGAAATCAAAAATAAGGTTCCGGGCATTGCAAGGGTAAGCCGTTTATCTTACTGGGAACAGATGCTTATTTCGTATAACCGCAACAATTTTAAAAATAATGCCGTTTTTGCTGACCCCGATTTTCTTAAAATATTTGATTATAAAATCCTTAAAGGAAATCAAAACACCTGGTTAAACAGTATTGATGGGGTAGTGTTGACTGAAAAGCTGGCGAAAAATCTTTTTGGAAACGAAGACCCTCTTAATAAAACCGTTAAACTCGATGACAAAGAAAATTTGAGGGTAGAGGGCGTTATCGCTGATCCTCCAAAAAACGCTACCATTCAAATTGATTATATCATGTCGTGGCAGTTGTACGAAAAATTAAACCCCTGGACCAAAAACAGTGGCTGGGGTAATAATTACTGTATGCTCTTTGCCCAGCTACAAGATAATTCGACCTTTGATCAGGTGAATAATCAGTTAAAAGGAATGATTAAAGCACACGATAAAGAGGCAAATGGCGAACCTTTTATGCACCCACTTTCAAAATGGCATTTGTACGATAAATTTGATAATGGCAAAAACGTTGGTGGAAGAATAGACCAGTTAAGGATATTTTTTCTTTTGGCCTTTTGTATCCTCCTTATTGCCTGTGTTAATTTCATGAACCTTTCTACCGCAAAATCCGAAAAAAGAGCCCGTGAAGTTGGGGTGCGCAAAGCCATTGGTTCATCACGCAATAATCTGGTAGGACAGTTTATGTTCGAATCTGTTTTGCTTACCATGCTCAGTATGACGGTAGCTTTTGTCTTGATAGAAGTTAGTTTACCTTATTTTAACAACCTGTTGGGTATCAGGCTGGGGATCGATTATAGCGACTATAGATTTTGGTCAGTATTTTTAGGTTTAACCTTGTTAACGGCCATCATTGCCGGAAGCTATCCTGCATTTTATCTTTCCTCTTTCGATCCGGTTAAAGTGCTCAAAGGTTTTAAACTCTCGGGAGGCTCATCTTTATCCATTCGTAAATTCCTGGTAGTTTTTCAGTTTGTGTTTGCAGCTTGTTTAATCGTTTGTACAGCAGTAATTTATCAACAATTAAACTACATTAAAAATAAACCGATCGGTTATAACAGGGCAAATTTAGTTCAGATTCCTACCGAAGGTGAGTTTGCAAAACCCGAAAAACGTAAAATCCTTCAGGATGAATTACTGAAAGCAGGTGCCATAACTGCTGCTACAGAGTATAGTCAGTCGCTAACCGTTGGCGGTAACAATACCTATGGCATTAGCTGGCCTGGCAAAAATGAAAAAGATAAAGTTCTGGTGAATTTCAGATTTACCAACCTGGATCTGACTAAAACCACAGGAATGGAAATTTTGCAGGGGAGGGATTTTGCTAAGGATTTTGTGGATACCGCCAATGTGCTGGTTAATGAGGCACTGGTTAAAGTAATGGGCATGAAAGATCCGGTAGGGAAAATGATTAGCTGGGACCAGCCCATCAGGATTATTGGTGTGGTGAAAGATTATGTAATGGAATCGCCCTACCAGAAAGCGGCTCCTTTACTTATTGCACAAAACCCCAATCGCGCCACCACAATTATTATGCGTTTAAATGATAAAAATAACATTACCACATCAGTTAACCAGATCAGTGAAGCTATTAAAAAGCTAAACCCCAATTATCCAACCGAAATAAAATTTGTTGACGATAATTTTGAAGCCAAGTTCCGTAATGAGAAACTTTTGGGTACACTTTCTAACTGGTTTGGTGGATTTGCAATTTTTATTTCTTGCCTGGGTTTATTAGGGCTGGCTTTATTCATGGCCGAGCAGCGCAAAAAAGAAATCAGCATTCGCAAGGTATTGGGGGCGAGTACAGCCAATATCCTTACTTTACTGAACAAAGATTTTATCAAGCTGGTGGCCATAGCCAATATTATTGCTTTCCCGTTAGCTTATATCATTATAAATAAATGGCTTTCTGGTTATGAGTACAGGATTAGCGTTTCAGCTTTACCCTTTATTGCTGCGATTACTTTATCTGTACTGATTGCCATTTTAACCGTAAGCATCCAATCTGTAAAAGTAGCCAAGGCTAACCCGGTTGATGCACTTAAATATGAATAAGCCTATTGGCAATAACCATTAAACAGTTTAACCAATTATACCGTTAATCCCACTATGTTTAAATTAAACTTAAAAATTGCATTGCGTAACCTTTGGAAAAATAAGGGGGTTACTGCCATTAATGTTGGTGGTTTGGCTATTGCTTTGGCAGCATTTATTTTGGTGATGCTGTATTTTAACTACGAAACCAGTTTTGATAAGGCTAACCCGAACTATAAAAACATTTATATAGTTGGGCGCATATACCCCGATTTTAAAACCAATTATACCCCGCCACCTTTTGGAAAAGCAATAAAGCAACACTTTCCAGAAGTAGAAAAAATGGGTATTACCAAAGGAAGTTTTTTTGAACTGGTATTGAAAAATGGCAATAATACTGTTTTTACCAATAGTTTTCTCCAGGCAGATTTTACGGCAGCCGAAATACTTGATTTAAAACCTACTGGCGGACTTGAAAAACCGGCAGGTGAGGTAGAAAGGCTAGCGTATCTGAGTCAAGAAAGTATGAAAACGCTGTTCCCAAATAAAACAGACAACAAGCCCGAAATGGTAACCGTGGGGAGTAGTGTAATGGGCATAAAAAGTAAGATTAATGGTTCCATTATCAACAATCCACATTCAAATGTAACTTTTGATGGGATTTCGATAGGCAATGAACTGGGACAAGGTGAAAATTATGGTAACAACAATTACACTACTTATTTACAGCTTAAGCCAGGTACAGATGTTGCTAACCTGGAACAGAAAATAACCCGGTTATACCGTACCGAATTGCTGAAGGGAGAAACTGACCGCGAAACCATCGACCGCATCAAAAGCATCTCTACTTTTTTAGATCCATTATCGAACCAGCATTTAAAACCTAAAGCCGGTAATGATGCGCCCTATAAAATACTAATAGCCCTTTCAGTACTTGGGATTTTGATCCTGATTATTGCCTGTGTAAATTTTACCAACCTGAGTATTGCGCAGGCTACCAAAAGGGCCAAAGAGGTAGGAATAAAGAAAGTGATGGGGGCTTTCCGGTTCCAGCTGGCAATACAATTCCTGACCGAAATTTTAATGCAGTGTTTTGCTGCTACCGTTTTAGCGCTCATGCTGGCAGAACTTGTTTTGCCTGGCTTCAATAACCTGTTCCTGCTCAAGTTATCTATCTGGCATGCCGATAACGGCTTGTTGTGGCAATTGCCTTTAATTTTACTTTTAATTACCCTCATAGCAGGTATTTACCCGGCAATGGTGTTATCAGGTTTTAGACCTGCACTGGTTTTAAAAGGAAATTTTGCTACCAGCAAGCAAAGCTATTGGTTACGCAACGGTTTACTGGTTTTTCAATTTAGCATTGCTGTTATTTTTATTATTGGTTTATTTATTATCAACGCACAGTTGAAATATATGCGTAGTCAGGATTTGGGTTTTAACACCGGGCAGGTAGTTTACATTAAAAATATTACCTATTTCAGCAATCCCGCCAAGTTTGAACCTGTCAGAGAAAAAATCCTGAAAATTCCGGGTATCAAATCTGCAACTGTAGCCACCGGAATCCCGAATGGTGATGCCAATGGAAGTAATACCTATACGGCAAATGGCATACAGGCGAGTATCAACTACCTCGATGTTGATTTTGATTACTTTGAAACGCTGGATATCAAATTAAAAGAAGGCCGTTTTTTCTCCAGGGCATTTAAAACAGATACAGCTATTTCAGCTGTAATTAACGAGAGTGCGGCTGCGAAATATGGATTAAGCAATCCAATTGGTCAGACTATAACGGGTTGTAATACCAATTATAAAATTGTTGGGGTAATTAAAGATTTTAAAGACCGGGGTTTTGAAAATGCAACTCAGCCAACCATTTATACCATCAAAGACCCCTGCGGAAATCCAAAAATGGAAATCATGCTTAAAATCGAAGAAAATAAAATGGCTGATGCATTAGCTGCCTTAAAAAATCAGTGGCCCGAAATTAACAAACTCGATGGCGAAAATTTCCGCTATGCTTTTTTGGATGAACTTTATGGCAGGCTGTTTAAAAAACAAGAGCAATTGCAATCGGTATTTTTCACTGCTGCGGTATTAACCATTTTTATTGCCTTGCTGGGTTTATATGCTTTTGCCAAATACATCACCAATGGCCGCTTAAAAGAAATTGCAGTGCGTAAAATACTGGGTGCAACCGATGTACAGTTGTTAAAACTAATCAATAGTTCGTTTTTTATCCTGGTGGTTACAGCCAATGTCATATCCTGGCCCGTTGCCTACATTGTTACCAATATGTGGCTTAAAACCTTTGCTTACAGGATTGATTTTCCGGTGTTGCCTTTTGTAACCACTACGTTGATTACCCTTTTGTTAACCATTGTAACCGTAAGCATTCAGGCAAAAAAGGCGGTAAATGCCAACCCTGTTGATGCTTTGAAATATGAATAAAGGATAAGGGTTTGAGGTAAAAGGCGTAAGGTTAACACGTCTGAACCCTAAACCTAATACCTTAAACCTTGAACCTTATGTTTAGATTAAACTTAAAAATTGCCCTGCGGAACCTGTGGAAGAATAAAACCTCTTCTTTCATTAATGTAATTGGTTTGGCCATTGGTTTAGCTGCCTGTTTAATGTTGTTGCTGTATGTAACCTACGAATGGAATTTTGATAAACAAGCTAAAAACTCTGATCGGGTGTATACCACCATGACCAATATTGAAGGAGACAACCAGAAAATTAGCGGAACTTTTGAAGGTTCAGTAACCGCCTTTGGCCCTGCAATAAAGGCGGCTTTACCTGAAGTGGAATATATTGCCCGGATGGATTATGGTAAGGAAAACCTGATTGCAAACGGAACCAATGCCTTTAAACGTAAATCGAAATTTGCAGAACCTGATATTCTTAAAATGTACGATTACAGATTTATTCAGGGTGATGCCAAAACCGCGTTGAATAGTCCGAATTCGATTATACTGACAGAATCTACGGCTAAAATTTTATTCGGGAATACTGACGTTTTAAATAAGGTAGTGCGTTTTAAAGACCAGTATGATTTAAATATTACCGCCGTAATCAGCGATCAGCCCGAAAACAGTTCGAACAGATTTGATTATTTAATGCCCTGGTCATTTTACGAATCGATAGATGAAAGTGCAAAATCCATCAATTGGGGTAACTACAGTTACATTACCCTGGTGAGTTTAAAAGAAAATGCTGATCTGGATGCGGTAAACAGAAAAATATTGGGTGTAATCAAAGCTAATACACAGGATGATTTCCAGACACAAGCCTTATTTCCTTTAAGTAAGCTGCATCTTTACGGAAAATTTGAAGATGGAAAGAGTATTGGCGGCGCGATTGAACAGCTTTACCTGTTTGTTGGCCTGGCCTTCGGTATCCTTTTAATTGCCTGCATTAATTTCATGAACATGGCCACGGCCAAATCAGAAAAAAGGGCCAAGGAAGTTGGTATTAAGAAGACAATCGGAGCCAACCGCACCTCATTAATCTTCCAGTTTTTAACCGAATCGATGGTGCTTACGTTTATTGCAGTGGTAATGGCTATCGCCCTGCTCGAAATCTGCTTGCCGGCCTTTAACCACCTGCTCAGCATTAATCTGGGTATTTCTTACTTTAATGCCGTTAGCTGGATCGGGATTTTAGCCATTGTATTTGCGACGGGCTTAATTGCGGGAAGTTATCCGGCATTTTACCTTTCTTCTTTTAATCCGGTACAAACCCTAAAAAGAAAAACGGGTTCGAAAACAATGTGGTCGGTTAGTTTGCGGCAGGTATTGGTGGTGGGGCAGTTTTGTTTTGCCATTATCCTGATAATTTCCACACTGGTTATTTACAAACAAATCCAATACATTAAGAACAGACCAGTTGGTTTCGATATCAATGCCTTAGTCGAAATTCCACAGGATGGCGAATTGAAAGGCAAGTTTGAGCTGTTCAAGAACGAATTGCTTAAATCAGGAGCAGTTACGGCCATGTTCCAATCGTCGGTAAGCTTATCTCATCATGGCGCTAATTTTATGGATGTGGCCTGGGAGGGGATGACTAAAGCTGCTAATACAGTGCTGTTCAATCAGGTAGCCACTACTTACGATTTTATTAAAACCAATGGCATTAAAGTTACGGATGGCCGCGATTTCTCCAAAAATTTTGCTTCCGATTCTGCAGCTGTGCTGGTAAGTGCTTCGGCTGTAAAAGTATTCGGTTATCAAAATCCGGTAGGAAAAACGTTAACTGCTTTTGGAGACAAGTATCATATTATTGGGGTTTTCGATGACTATGTATGGGATTCGCCCTACAAATCCAACAATCCGATGGTGGTTTTCTTTGATCCGCGAAGAGCCGGACACATCACTATGCGCCTGAACGAAGAGAACGGTTTGCAGCAAAACATCGAAACCATTAGCAGAATTACCAAAGCCTTAAATCCGGCATTCCCGGTTGAGATTAATTTCCTCAATACTTTATATCTGGAAAAGTATAAATCCGAAAAAACATTAGGCATTTTGTCTAATCTATTCGGTGGGCTGGCCATTTTTGTTTCTTGTTTAGGCCTTTTTGGGCTGGTGGCTTACAGTGCCGAACAACGAACCAAAGAATTTGGGGTACGCAAAGTTTTGGGCGCTTCGGTGGCCAACCTGATGCAATTGTTATCGCTGTCTTTTCTTAAAATGATTGCGGTAGCCATTGTAATTGCTATTCCGGTAAGTTATTATGTGATGGGCAAGTGGCTTATCAAATTTGAATTCCACACCGATATCAGCTGGTGGATTATGCCGGTGGCCGCTGTGGGTACCTTATTAATGGCTTTAATCACCGTGAGCTTTCAGGCTTATCAGACTGCCAAAGCCAATCCTGTTGATGCTTTAAAATACGAATAATGAGACTTGCGTTATGGTTGGCAAAATGTATTTTGAATACATAAACTGATCACTTAACGCCCAACCTTAAAAAGATGTTCAAATTAAACCTAAAAATCGCCTTACGGAACCTGTGGAAGCATAAGGGCTTTACTTTAATAAATGTTGGTGGCCTGGCCATAGGCATGGCTTGTTGTTTGATGTTGCTGCTGTATGTAAATTACGAATGGAGCTACGATAAACAGTTTAAAAACATTGATAAAATATACATTACTGCACTAAATTTAAAGTTTAATGGCAAATTGGCTACCACAATGGCTTTGCCCAATAAACTGTCTAAAGCGGCCATGGAAGAGCTGCCCGGATTTAAGAGAAGCGCGAGGGCATCGAACGAAAATAACGTTAAACTGTACAGTCATGGGAGGGATAATTTCAAACTGACTTCCTTGTACGTCGATCCTGATTTTGTTAAAATATTCGATTACCATTTTATCTATGGCGATGCCAATACCGCTTTAATTGAGCCGGCTTCGCTGATTATTAACCAAACTACGGCAAAAAAACTTTTTGGCAATAGCAATCCAATCGGACAAAGAATCACCTATGATGGGAAAAGTGAACTCAAAGTAAGTGCTGTAATTGAGGATTTACCTAAAAACCAGACCTTCCAGTTTGATGTTTTGCATCCCTGGTCATTTTTAGATCAGCTAAATCCTGAAGATAAAAAAAATGGTTGGGGCTCTATAACCTGCTTCACCTTTTTCGAACTGAAGGATAATGTTTCTATGGAAGCGACAAACGCGCTGCTTCAGAAGTTTATCGTGAATAAAGACGCCGGATTAAAGGAAATGACCTACGAACCTTTTCTTTTTCCTTTTGCTAAAATGTACTTACATGGGGAGTTTCAAAATGGAAAATCTGCCGGGGGACGCATAGATCAGGTGCGGTTGTTTCTGTTTTTGGCTTTTTGCGTATTGTTAATTGCCTGCATTAACTACATGAACCTGTCTACGGCACGTTCAGAAAAACGTGCCCGCGAAGTTGGCGTCCGCAAGGCCCTGGGCTCATCCAGGAATACAATTATGGGGCAATTTATGATCGAATCACTCATTCTTTCTTTTCTTGCCATGCTTATCGCGTTTGCCCTGCTCGAAGTATTCTTACCTTATTTTAATAATTTACTGGACATTAAAATCCTCATTAATTACAATTCCGTACCATTCTGGACGGCTCTATTGTGCCTCGTTTCCATTACAGGGCTACTTGCCGGAAGTTATCCCGCGTTTTATCTGTCTTCATTTATTCCAGTTAAGGTTTTAAAAGGATTTAAAGGTTCGGCCGGTTCATTATCAATCCGGAAAGTATTGGTTGTGTTCCAGTTTAGTTTGTCGATCTGCATGATTATTTCGGCCATCGTCATTTACAATCAAATCCAGTATATGAAAAATAAGCCGCTGGGTTTCAACGTAGCAGCGCTGGCTCAGATCGATCTGGAAGGAACATTGAGAGATCCGGGGAAGCTGGAGATTTTTAAAAATACACTTAAAAAGGCCGGTGCCATAGAATCGGCAAGCGAATATGCCGGAACTTTTACCCGTGGCGGTAGCATAACCGGCGACATATCATGGCCTGGTAAACCCAAAAATGATGTTTCGATTGTCAGCTACAGAAGTACAGGTTTTAATTTTTCGAATACGGCAGGTATAAAAGTTGTAGCCGGAAGAGATTTCTCTCCACAATTTCCGGCTGATACCGCAACATCGCTGCTAGTCAATCAGGAAGCCGTTAAACTGATGGAATTAAAAAATCCGGTTGGAACAATTATTCATTGGGGCGATAACCCGTCACTTAAAATTGTTGGTGTTATACAAGATTTCTACAATGAATCGCTGGGGGCAAAAGTTTCGCCAACGGTGTATTATTACAATATTAAATCGAGTAAATCTTTGCTCATGAAACTGAGCACTAAGCAATCACTTTCAGCATCGATTGAGGCGATTAAGAAAGTTAGTCTGCAATTAAATCCTGCTTACCCGGCCGAAATTAAACTGGTAAGTGAAGGAATGGCCGAAAAACTACGCAGCGAAAGGTTACTGAGTGCGCTTTCAAATATTTTTGGCGGCTTTGCCATTTTTATTTCTTGTCTGGGTTTACTCGGACTGGCCTTGTACATGGCCGAGCAGCGCAGTAAAGAAATCAGTATCCGTAAAGTTTTGGGTGCCAGTTTATCCGATATTCTGGTTTTGCTGAACAAAGATTTTATGAAACTCGTTGTCATCTCCAATATTATTGCCATACCGGTAGCTTATATATTAATCAGTAAATGGCTGGAAAAGTATGATTATAAAATCAGCATTAATCCATGGCCTTTTGTATGGGCATTATTGGCCTCGGTTATTATTGCGGCACTCACCGTAAGCATGCAAACTTTTAAAGTAGCTAAAGCAAATGCCGTTGATGCACTTAAATACGAATAAGATTTGTGTTAAGTCTTTGGCTTGTAGCAATGGTTTAGCCAAATGATTAACGCTTTACCCGATATGAAATACTTGATACCAAATTAATACTATCATGTTTAGACTAAATCTCAAAATAGCCTGGCGCAACCTCTGGAAAAACAAAGGTTATACGCTTATTAATATCCTGGGTCTGTCAATCGGGATGGCCAGTTGTATTCTGATCTTTATTTTCATCCGTTATCAGATGAGTTTTGATAAAGATTTTAAAGATAGTGACCGGATTTACCGCGTGGTTTCATCATGGGATTACAGTGATGGGAATCAATTTTTTTCTCAGGGGGTTCCCATGCCTTTAACTCCCGCTATGCGAAATGATTTTTCTCCATATATCGAAAAAATCGCTGCCATTGAGCAAAGTACCGGTGTAATACAAATTAATGATGCGGCCGGAAAAGAAAGGCTCAAAAGCCTTGAAGATGCTTTTTATATAGAACCTGATTTTTTCGCAATATTTGATTACAAATGGTTATCAGGTGATTACGCCGCGCTCAAAGATCCAGGCAACATCGTGCTTTCAAAAGAAATGGCTGATAAATTTTTTGGAAGCTGGAAAAATGCCCTTGGTAAATCTGTTAATTATGATATGGCCAGTTACGTGGTTGTCGGGGTAATAGATGACGTGGCAGAAAACAATTCGGTGCCATTAAAAATTATGCTTTCTTACAAATCTTTCAAAAGCAGAAATCTGGATAGATGGGGATCAGTAGGCTCAAGTTCAGAAAGTTACTTCAAGTTAAAACCAAATGTAAACATCGAAGCCCTAAATACACCATTAAAGGCGTTTTTAAAGAAATATTATACGGAAAAGGCGCCAGGAAAAGAGGGACATTTATTCCAGCCCTTAAATGATATTCACTACAATAGTAAATTCGGTAACTTTTCGGGCCGGATTATGCCTAAAAAACAAATTTATGGCCTGGCTGTTATTGGCTTTTTTTTAATAATTACCGCATCCATTAACTTTATCAATTTAGCTACGGCACAAGCAGTAAGCCGCTCAAAAGAAGTGGGCATTCGTAAAGTAATGGGCAGTCAAAGAAGTCAGCTGGTGGTACAGTTTTTAACAGAAACCTTAACCATTGTACTTGTTTCGGTATTACTTGGCAGCGTTTTAACCGAAATTGCATTGCCTGGAATGCAAAATCTGTTTGGTTCAAAAATATCCTTCAGTATTTTTCAGCATCCCGTTATTTTGGCATTTCTGTTATTCCTGGTGCTTTTTGTCAGTTTGCTGGCGGGTTTTTATCCGGCCATTGTCATATCAGGGTTTAATCCTGTTCTGGCTATAAAGAATAAGGTTTCGGCAAATACAGGCGGTTTAGGTTTACGGAAAATTTTGGTGGTGGTGCAATTTGCAATAACCGTAACATTAATTATTGGTACGCTGGTTATTCTACAGCAAATGAAGTACATCCGTCAGCAGCCGCTGGGCTTTAATCCAACTGCAATTGCCATGATTGATTTGCCAAACGATAGCCTGACTGTACAACGCTTTGCCGCTTTTAAAAGTCAGTTGAAACAAGTTCCCGGTGTTGAGGAAGTCAGTTTATGCAGAACCCCGCCTTCATCACAAAACAATAATGGAAGCAGTTTTTCATACAATAGCTCAAAAGATGCCGATTTTCAGGTAAATACTAAAAATGCAGATGAGGATTACCTTAAAACATTCGATTTAAAATTGGTTGCTGGAAGAAATATTGTTAAATCAGATACGATAAACGAATATCTGGTTAATGAAACCCTGTTGAAGAAGTTAAATATTAAAAATCCGCAGGAAGCGATTGGTAAAATAGTATCTATGGGCGGTATGAAAGCGCCGGTCGTTGGTGTAATTCAAGATTTTAAAAACAGGAGCCTGCATGAGGGTATTGATCCGATTTTAGTAGGCTCATCCAGAACAAGATATTTTAATGCCGCCATAAAATTAAATTCGGCCCAAATGCTGACTACGATGAAAAACGTGCAGAAAATCTGGCAAAGAACTTTCCCAGAGTCTGTTTACAGCGAATTGTTTTTGGATGAGCAGATTAAAAACTATTATCAGGGAGAAAAGGTTATGGGGACACTTTTTAAGGTTTTTGCCGGTGTAATTATCTTCATTTCATTTATCGGTTTGTTTGGGCTAATCTCTTTTGTTGCTACACAAAGAACCAAAGAAGTAGCCATCAGGAAAGTTTTAGGTGCATCAACCGTTGAATTGGTAAAAATGCTCAATGGCTCGTTTATCGTAATGGTGTTTATCGCCAATTTGGTGGCCTGGCCATTGGCCTATCTTTTTGTGAGCAAATGGCTGGATACCTTTGCCTACCGGATCGATCTGAGCATCTGGCCGTTTATGTTAGCCATGCTCATCTCCATGACAATTACATTAATTACTGTAAGCTTCCGCTCATATAGAGCTGCTGCTGCCAATACCATTGATGCTTTAAAATACGAATAAGACCAGCGTTTAGTGCCGGTGTAAAGCATTTTCAATGCGGCATGCCAACCGCTCTGCGCCAAACCTTAAAAATATGTTCAGATTAAACCTTAAAATTGCTTTACGCAACCTGTTTAAAAACAAGGTGTATGCAGCCATAAATATTGGTGGCCTGGCTTTGGGCTTAACTGCTTTTGTATTGATGCTTTTGTACATCAATCATGAAGAAAGCTACGATAGCTGGTCGCCTGATTTGAAAAATGTTTATCAAATCAGGGAAAGGCATGATTTTTTTACTCCCGACAATAAAGAACATTGGCAGCAGATAAGCAATTCGCGTGTTGCTGCCATCATCAAAGAAAATATACCCCAGTTTACAGCTGTCACTAAAATAGATCAGGAGTGGGGATCAGGCTTTTCGGTTAAAATAGATCATGCCGATCCAATTATGGTAAAAGCAATTAAAGATGCTGACTCTGCATTTTTTAATGTTTTTCCTTACCAATTTATTCAGGGAGATCAGCAAACGGCTTTAAAGGAGCCTAATACAGTTGTTTTAAAACAAAGCCTGGCCATTAAACTTTACGGCACAGCTAAAGTGCTGGGAAAAGAATTTAAACTCGTGAGGTGGAGGGATGATCAAGGGACAGCACTGAAAATTACAGGGGTTGTTGCAGATGTGAACACACCCGAAAGTGTAAATTTTAATGCGATTAGCCATACCGGCGATCAGGATCGCGACCCCGATCAGGCTGGCAATTCACATTACAATCAGGTTTATGTTAAAGCGAGCGACAAAATAGATACTTTATCCGCCAATAATAATCTGTTAAAGGTTTACCTGGACTTTAAGAGAAAGTCGTTTGCAGCACAGCAAATTAATTTTAATGATATTTACAAAGATGGAAAAAAACCGGGGCTTAAAGCCATTGCCTTAAAAGAGGTTCATGCCAACCCGCCCTTTGCTGTTAACTGGTTAACCAAGCTTAAGCCTGTAATTGGTATTTCTGTTTTTTTGCTGTTGATATCGATTATTAATTTTGTTAACCTGGCAACTGCACAATCCGTTCAAAGGGCAAAAGAAGTTGGCGTTAGGAAAGTGCTGGGGACTTACAAAAAGCAGCTCATCGCTCAGTTTTTAATAGAATCTGCATTGCAAAGCATTATTTCTTTATTTCTAAGTATCATTTTAATTGAGGTTTTATTACCAGCGTTTAACCATCAGTTTAATGTTCATCTGAGTTTTTGGCACAATGCGCATTTGCTGGGGTTAGTTACTCAACTTACCGGACTTTTTATCCTGGTTACCTTGCTATCCGGTTTTTACCCGGCATGGATCTTGTCTAATTATGATCCGGTTGCGGTGCTTAAAGGCAATTACAGTAGTAGTTTAAAAGGTTTTGCCTTGCGTAATGTGCTTGTTGTATTCCAGTTTATCATTTCTGTAACCTTTATCATTGCCATTGGTGTAATGCAGATGCAAACCCGGTACATCAGCAATAAAGATCTGGGTTTCGAGCGCGATGGACTTATCAACCTCAAGACCGGTTATGACCAAGGTTTTGCAGATAAAATAAGACGTATCCCAGGGGTACAATATGTATCTACTACAACTCAGGTAATGGGAAATGCCTTTAACAATAAAAGCGAAATCATTTATAAAGGTAACAACATTACACTTAACGGTGTAACAGTTACTATAGATGCGCTACAAACTTTAGGCGTAAAATTGATTTCAGGAAGACTGTTTGCTAAAGAATATAAGCAAGATACCATAAACTCAGTGGTGCTAAACGAGGCGGCGGCAAATTTACTCGGTAAAAATATGGTCGGCCAAACCTATAATAAAGTAGACTATACAGGTAAAATGATTAGTTTCCAGATCGTGGGTATAATCAAAAATTATCACAATGAGGGCTTTGATAAAACAGTACTGCCTACAGTTTATAAAGTAAGTAAATTAGGTGGAACAGCCAATACCAATAACCTGCTTGTCCGTTTGAATACAAAAAACTATACTGGCGTTATACGTAATATAGAAACAGAATGGAAAAAACTTTATCCCAACTTCCCACTTCAGTATGAATCTATGAATGATGCGTTTTCTGATATTTTAGAAGAAAATAATCGTTTTATGCACCTGGTTATTCTTTTTAGTGTTGTTTCGGTTTCGTTATCATTATTAGGCCTGTTTGCTTTATCAACATTTGTGGCTAAACGCCGGACTAAAGAAATTGCAGTAAGAAAAATTTTAGGGGCGTCAGATCTTCAAATTGTAAACCTGCTCAACCGGTCGTTTTTGATTTTGGTTATTGTTGCCAATTTAATCAGCTGGCCAATAGCTTACATTTTAATTAAAAGATGGCTGGAAGGTTTTGCTTATAGAATAGATATACCTGTATTCCCATTTTTGCTTGCAACTGTGGTTTCAATAATCATTGCTGTTTTAACCGTAAGTATTCAGGCCCGGAAAGCCGCAACAGGCGATCCGGTTAATGCACTAAAATATGAATAAAACATGCGATAAGCGTTAAGTGTTTGGCGTAATGCCAAATGCCCTTCGCTTCGCACTAAACTTTAAAAAGATGATACAACTTAGCAATATCGAAAAGTATTATGCCAATAAAGGCATTAAAAATTATGTGTTACGTTTGGTAACCACTACCATTAAACAGGGTGAATTTGTTTCCATTATGGGACCATCTGGTGCCGGTAAATCTACTTTACTGAACATTATCGGTATGTTAGAAGAGCCCACTTATGGTGCCTATAATTTCATGGGCGAAGATGTAACCAGTTTAAACGAACGCAAACGCATTGAGCTTTACCGCAACCACATTGGTTTCGTATTTCAGGCTTACCATCTAATAGATGAGATGACCGTTTACGAAAACATCGAAGCTCCGCTTTTATATAAAAAAGTAGCAGGTGCCGAGCGGGCCAGCAGGATCGCAGATTTACTCGACCGATTTAATATTGTGGCCAAAAAAGATTTGTTCCCCAATCAATTATCCGGTGGTCAGCAGCAGTTGGTGGGTATTGCCAGGGCATTGGCTGCACAACCTTCTATTATTCTGGCTGATGAACCCACCGGAAATCTGCAGTCGGCACAAGCCGAAGAAATCATGAGCCTGTTTAAAAAGCTAAATGAAGAGGAGGGAATTACCATTATTCAGGTTACCCATTCAGAAAAGAATGCTCAATACGGAAGCCGGATATTGCACATTGCCGATGGTGTAGTGAAGGAGGATGTGGCGGTAATAGCCTAATATAATTTCGGAAGGTGCGGACCCTTTTTAGCCGGGGTTAATTATCTTTGCTTTATGCAAAGAACGTTTACCGATCAGATGGGGCGGGAGATTACCCTTAATTTTCCGCCTAAACGAATTGTTTCTGTAGTGCCCTCTCAAACCGAATTGTTGTTTGATCTGGGGTTGGATACTGAAATTATCGGCTTGACTAAATTTTGCATCCATCCGATAGAAAAGTTCGCAACTAGAACTAAGGTTGGCGGAACTAAAAAGTTGAATATTGATTTAATCAAAGACCTGAAACCCGATTTAATTATCGGCAATAAGGAGGAAAATACACAAAGCGATATTGAAGAACTTGCAGCATATTTTCCGGTTTGGATGAGTGATATTTTTAATCTCGATGATGCCATGAAAACCATTGGCCAGATTGGAGCGCTGGTAGATCGAGAACCCGAAGCTGGCTATCTGAATCATTTAATTGCTGCGGGTTTTAATGATTTGAAAACACTGGCTTTACAGCACCGGATTGATAAAAAAGTAGCCTATCTTATTTGGCAGAAACCTTATATGGCAGCTGGCAAAAATACTTTTATTGATGATATACTGTTAATCAACGGCCTGACGAATATAGTAAAACAGGAGCGTTATCCGGTAATTACGATGGCAGAACTGGAACGTTTAAATTGCGAAATGATCCTGCTCTCTTCAGAACCTTACCCTTTTGCCGAAAAACATATGGAAGAAATACAAGCTGTAGTACCCAATGCTAAAGTGCGACTGGTAGATGGTGAAATGTTTAGCTGGTATGGCAGCAGGCTGGTTAAAGCCGTACAATACTTTTTTGAATTTCAGAAGCAATTGTATTAAGCCGCCTGTTTAAATTTTCTTAAATTGTAGCTTATTATAAATTATTACGTTTTAACTATCATGAAAAAAATATTAATTCTATCCTTTTTTGTTGCAGCACTCTCGGGTTGTACAACAATGAACAATTCCAAGAGCGCTGGTTCTATAATTGTAAGCGGTAAAATAGAAAAACTAGGGATGTCAACTTTTCAATACGGCACCCATTTATTAAAGGCCGATAATAAAACCTACGCACTAAAAAGTGCCAGCATTAACTTCGATAACTACCTGAATAAAGAGGTTACTGTAAAAGGTAAAAAAGTGGCCGGTTACCCCGTGGATGGCGGACCTGAACTTATCGACGTCACCCTGATTAAGTTTTAAACCGGTAAGTAGGAATTGGGAATAACAGGATTTGAATTATCCGGGCCAAACTTAGGCTGCTAATTAGTTTTTTTTTAAATTAAGGGAGAAAATATTTTTTGGTTAACCGGTTGCCGGAATAATTTAAGGGCGATGTTATCTGTCAGCAACACAGCGCATTCGTCTTTCAGTCAGCTTGCATGTGAATAAACCTGTTGATAATTTATATTTTTGTGCTGCATAATAAATTTGATTATTCAATCTAATTTCTATCTTTGCACGCATTAAATATCCTGAGATGCGGAAGTGGCGTAATTGGTAGCCGCACCAGACTTAGGATCTGGCGCTTCACGGCGTGGGGGTTCGAGTCCCTTCTTCCGCACAGTACAAAAAAACCGTTCTGATAACCAGGACGGTTTTTTTGTATACTCCCGAGTCTATCGGCTGATTCTTCACTAGCCGAAACAGGTACTTTACTGCTTGATCGACATACAAAATTAGCAGATAAAACCCCGGGAATGGTGCAATCAGTAGCCATTGAAGCCAGAACAACTCTTTATATTGAAAATTTTCTCCTTAAAAATTAGTGAGTTAGCATTTTTTTAAAAGAATAATCTATAAAATATAGCCTATGGCTTTTGATTATTGAATCTTGTTTCTATCTTTGCAGTCCTTACAACATCCTAACTGCGGAAGTGGCGTAATTGGTAGCCGCACCAGACTTAGGATCTGGCGCTTCACGGCGTGGGGGTTCGAGTCCCTTCTTCCGCACAACAAGATAAAGGCCGTTTCGATTTAACATCGGAACGGTTTTGTTTTTTAAAACATTGATTAATAAAAATTGATGTGTAGTACCGGTTGTAGTGATATAGGGTTTGTTCTCAAATCTCATATCTCAATTCTCTGGTCTAATTGCACATCTCAATACTCATATCGCATAAAAATGAATATTACACAGGAAAAAACCGGCAACTTAAATGCTGTTGTAAAAATCAAAATCGCACCAGCTGATTATTCTGGCAAAGTAGAAAAAGCCATTAAAGATCAAGCTAAAAAGGCACAATTACCTGGTTTCCGTAAAGGGATGGTTCCTGCTGCCCACATCAAAAAAATGTACGGTAAAAGCATTTTGGTAGAAGAGGTTAACAATTTGTTAAACGACACACTATCGAACTACATTGCTGAGCAGAAATTAGAAATTTTAGGTCAGCCATTGCCACAAATGGACGATGAGCGTGAGTTTAAATGGGATAACACAGATGAATTCGAATTTGATTACGAGTTAGGTTTAGCGCCTGCTTTTGATGTAAACGTTTCATCTAAAGATAAATATACCGAATACGTTGTTAAAGCTGATAAAGAAACTTTAGAAAGCCGTATCAAAAATATCCGTCGCAGCTATGGTAAAATGACTAACCCTGAAGTTTCTGCTGAAGGTGACGTACTTTACGCTGAGTTAACTCAATTAGGTGCCGATGGTGCTGTTTTCGAAGGTGGTATTACAAGCACTGCAACACTTCGTTTAGATTTAGTTAAAGACAAGAAAATCCTTAAATCGTTAGTAGGTTTAAAGAAAGAAGATGAAGTTACTGTTGATTTAGTAAAAGCGTTTGATGATGCAGCTGTTGTAGCTAAAGCTTTAAACATTTCTGAAGAAGATGCAGCTGATTTAAAATCTAACTTCAAATTAGCCGTTAAAAACGTAAACCGTTTAGAAGAATCAGACTTAAACCAGGAGTTTTTCGATAAATTATTTGGCGAAGGTACTGTAACTGACGAAGCTGGTTTCAGAGCTAAAATTACTGAAGAAGTAGAAAGCATGTTTAAACAAGATGCTGAACGTAAATTATCAAACGATATTTACGAAGATCTTTTAAAGAAACACACTTTCGAATTGCCGGATGAATTTTTACGTCGCTGGTTAAAAGCCACAAACGAAAAATTAACCGACGAAGAATTGGCTGAAGGTTATGATGATTTCGCTAAAAACCTGAAATGGACTTTAATCGAAAACAAAATCATTAAAGATAACAGCATCGAAATTAAATATGAAGATGTTGTACAAGCAGCTAAAGCTAAATTAGATGCGCAGTTCAGAATGTACAGCCCAAGCCCGCTACCTGAAGATCAACTGGCACAGTATGCTGTTCAGTTCTTACAAGAAAAAGAAAATGCAAACCGTGTTTTCGAAGAGGTTAAAGCTTTAAAAACTTTCGAGCAAATTAAAACCATCGTTACGTTAGTGCAAAAAGACATCGATTACGATAAGTTTATTGCTTTAGACAAAGCGTAACGCGATAAGCGTTTGGCGTTAGGCGCTTTGAAATTGACTGTGCTATTTCTATATTTAGTGATGGCTCAATTTAAATTTCAATCGCTGGAAGTTTGGCAGTTATCAATAGCAATAACTGATAAATTACTTGATATAGCTGACCGATTGTCAGTTGATAAAAAATACAGATTTGCAGAGCAGCTCAATGGGGCTGCTCTTAGCATATCTAATAATATTGCCGAAGGCTCAGGGTCGATTTCAAATAAGGAATTTGCTCATTATCTGAATATTGCACACCGTTCTGCATTCGAGAATGCAAATATTTTAGTAGTTTTAGAACGGAGAAAATATATTTCTGACACAGAGTTGAATGATTATCTGGAAGAATTAGATAAATTGGCACGGAAATTAACCAACTTCAGGAAATATTTATTAAAGTAACCCGCGTATTTGGATAGCCTAAACGCTCATCGCAAAACGCCAAACTCTATAATCATGAACATAGACTCACAAGAATTCAGGAAATTTGCCGTTAAACATCAGGGAATTGGCGGTTTACACGTAGATAAATTTATTGCACAGGCTAATCTGAACCCGCAGAATATGACGCCATATATTATTGAGGAACGTCAGTTAAACGTTGCTCAGATGGACGTATTTTCGAGATTAATGATGGATCGTATTATCTTTTTAGGTGATGCGATTTATGATCAGAATGCCAATATTATCCAGGCACAGTTGTTGTTCTTGCAATCTGCTGATGCAGAGCGTGATATACAGATCTATATTAACTCTCCGGGCGGTTCAGTATATGCTGGTTTAGGTATTTACGATACGATGCAATATATTCAGCCGGATGTGGCTACAATCTGTACCGGTATGGCTGCATCAATGGGAGCTGTTTTATTGGTTGCCGGTGCTAAAGGTAAACGTGCCGCTTTACCACACTCAAGAGTAATGATTCACCAGCCATCAGGTGGCGCACAAGGGGTAGCCTCTGATATGGAAATCAACTTAAGGGAAATGTTGAAATTGAAAAAAGAATTATACGATATTATTTCAGAGCACTCTGGTCAGTCTTATGACTGGGTTGAGAAAGCTTCAGACCGCGATTACTGGATGACAGCCGACGAGGCAAAAGGGTTTGGTATGGTTGATGAAGTTTTATCGAGAAACGCAAATAAAAATGGCGAAACAAAATAAAGAATCCCGCTGTTCATTCTGCCATTCTGGCAAGCATGAAACTTTAATGTTAATTGAAGGTATGGACGCATTTATCTGCGATAAATGTGTTACCCAGGCCAATCAGTTGCTTGCACAGGAATTAGGGACCAAGGGGACGAAAAATATTCAGGAAGCAATAAACTTATTAAAGCCTCTTGAAATTAAACAGCACCTTGATCAGTATGTAATTGGTCAGGATGACGCGAAAAAAGTATTATCGGTTGCGGTTTACAATCATTACAAGCGCTTAAACCAAAAGGTAGATAAAGACGAGATCGAGATCGAGAAATCAAATATCATGCTAGTGGGCGAAACGGGTACGGGTAAAACCTTACTGGCTAAAACCATCGCTAAAATTTTGCACGTGCCTTTCTGTATCTGCGATGCTACGGTTTTAACAGAAGCCGGTTATGTTGGAGAGGATGTGGAGAGCATTTTGACCCGTTTGCTACAGGCTGCGGATTATGATGTAACGGCTGCCGAGCGTGGTATTGTTTATATTGATGAGGTAGATAAAGTTGCCCGTAAAAGCGATAATCCATCGATCACACGCGATGTATCAGGCGAAGGTGTGCAACAGGCGTTATTGAAGATTTTAGAAGGTACAGTGGTAAATGTTCCACCTCAGGGCGGTCGTAAGCACCCGGACCAGAAAATGATCCCGGTCAATACCAACAATATCTTGTTTATTTGTGGTGGAGCATTCGATGGTATCGAACGTAAAATTGCCAACCGTTTAAGAACGCAGGCTGTAGGCTATAAAGTAAAGAAAGATGAGACAGTTTTAGATCTTAAAAATCTTTATAAGTATATTACACCTCAGGATTTGAAGTCGTTCGGATTAATCCCCGAGCTGATTGGCCGTATTCCGGTACTTTCGCATTTAAATCCACTGGATAAGGCATCATTAAGGAATATTTTAACAGCGCCAAAAAATTCACTGATTAAGCAATATGTTAAGCTTTTTGCTTATGAAGATGTTAAATTGGTGTTTGATGATGAAGTTCTGGATTTTATTGTGGATAAAGCAATGGAATATAAGCTGGGTGCACGTGGCTTAAGGTCAATCTGCGAAGCGATTATGCTTGATGCGATGTTTGACACGCCAACCCAGACGGATATTAAGGAATTGCATATCAATCTCGATTACGCGATAGAAAAATTTGAAAAAGCCGACTTTAAGAAGTTGCAGGCTGCTTAAAATGAATCAAATCCTCTCGCGAAAGCGGGGGGATTTTTTTTAATATAACATTTATTAACGCTATGCGCCTGGCGCTATGCTTAAAGCTACAAGATTATGAACGAAGAAAAAGACGTAAAGAAAGACGAAGCTGCAGTAGAGAAAGCAAAAAAGATAAAAGAAGTAGAAACTCCGGTTAAAGCAGGATTAAAATCTAAAGATGAAATTGTGAAGAACTGGTTGCCACGTTATACTGGCAGACCATTGGATCAGTTTGGCGATTATATTCTGCTTACCAATTTCAGCAAATATGTAACCATGTTTTCGGAATGGAATGATAATGCACCAATTATGGGCTTAGATAAACCGATGCAGAGCGTTACCGCTAACGGCATTACCATTATTAACTTCGGGATGGGTAGTCCGCTGGCAGCAACCATGATGGATTTGCTAACAGCCATTAAACCAAAGGCGGTACTGTTTTTGGGTAAATGCGGCGGTTTAAAAAAGAAAAACCAGCTGGGCGATCTGATCCTGCCAATCGCGGCGATTAGAGGGGAAGGAACATCTAATGATTACCTGCCGGCTGAGGTGCCAGCTTTACCAGCTTTCGCCTTGCAGAAAGCAATATCGACTACTATCCGTGATTATGGCCGCGATTACTGGACCGGAACCTGCTACACCACCAACCGCAGGGTTTGGGAGCACGATAAGGAATTTAAAAAGTATTTAAAAACTTTGCGTGCAATGGCAGTAGATATGGAAACGGCAACCATTTTTACTACGGCATTTGCCAATAAAATACCTGCAGGTGCATTATTACTGGTTTCCGATCAGCCAATGATACCAGAGGGTGTTAAAACCGCTGAAAGCGATAGCAGTGTTACCGAGAAATATGTAGAAACGCATTTACATATTGGTGTAGACTCGTTAAAGCAGTTAATTAATAATGGTTTAACGGTTAAACACTTGTTGTTTTAAGCGTGGGATAAAATAACGTCACCCTGATCCGATAGCTATCGGACTTATTTCAGGGTCTCTTAGAAAGAAAAGTGAGATGCTGAAGCATCCGTCCGACCGGCCGGGCGGAAGTTCGGCAGGACGATCATTTTTTGAAATTTAAGCTTTAGATCCTGGTAAGTAACCATGCAATATCAAATCATCTTCATTCCTGATCGTATAATTGCAGCCATTGTGCAATAGTACAATCCGATCGGATATATCGAGGATGGATTTATAAAGGTGATCGGTTACGATAAAACCTTTGCGGGCCTTTGTCAGATTAATATGATGCTTGAGCTCTTCTACCCATAGCGGCGACAATTGAGAAAAGGGCTCATCCAATAACACATATTCTGCATCGCTGTAAATCATTAGCAGGCATTCCAAAAACCTGCACTCACCGCCGGATAAGTTATAAAATTTATATTTTAAATGTTTGGATACAAATTCAAGCTGACGTAATTCCTGTTGCTGTTTTTTACAAAACAGCTCAATTGCCTGCTCAACATTAATTTGGGCAGGAATAAAATTATCTTGTGGAAGGTAACTCAGGTTGTTCGATAAGTAGCCTTTAGCGTATATCTTGTTGTTAATGTTGAGGTATTTAAAGTTTGGTTTTACACTTCCAAAAATGATTTTTAAAAGCGTTGATTTGCCACATCCGTTTCTGCCCAATAAACCAACAACTTCTCCGGGCTCGCAGCTGAGATAAACACTACTTAATATTTCACGATGGCTGAAAGAGTGGTTTACGCTATCAATAAAAAGTTTTGGCATATCCATGAGATGGTTAAAATTGCAGCGAAAGTAATTAAATCAAATAAGATCAGGTTTACTAAAATTTTCTTAAAACCAATCCCCTGATTTTTGAAAAAATAAGCAGTAGACAGGTAAAACATGCGGTATATTCCTATTGAAAATAACCAGCCAATTAGTTTAAGAAATATTGCAAAAGAGTAAATTCCCGACTGGTTAAAGCCATTTAAGATAAAAAATACTGAGGTTAGCAGGCTAACCAGTATGTTCCAAATAAAAATGGGTTTATAAATGACTATGGATTTCTTGAGCAGATTAACCGACATGATTTAAAGATAGGAAATCATAACGATAAGTTTAGTTATTGGTAGACAAAAAAAGACCGGTTTAACCAGTCTTTTTTCTAAGCTTTTAATTTTCTTACCCTAAATAAGATTTCAAAATCTTACTTCTTGAAGTATGACGTAAGCGTTGTAATGCTTTATCTTTAATCTGACGTACACGCTCGCGTGTTAAGTTAAATTTCTCACCGATTTCTTCCAGAGAAAGTGGGTGATTAGAACCTAAGCCAAAGAATAAAACGATAATTTCTCTTTCTCTTTCTGTTAGGGTAGATAAAGAACGTTTAATTTCTTCCGATAAAGATTCATTGATCAATGAGCTGTCGGTGTTTGGCTCGTGGTTTTCCAATACATCCAATAATGTATTTTCTTCACCCTGAACAAACGGAGCATCCATAGATACATGACGGCCAGAGTTACTTAATGTATCCGAAATTTTATCAACCGTAGTTTCTAAAATATCAGCCAGTTCTTCAGGAGATGGCTCACGCTCGTATTCCTGCTCTAATTTAGAGAAAGCTTTGCTGATTTTACTTAACGAGCCTACCTGGTTTAATGGTAAACGTACAATACGGCTTTGCTCAGCAATAGCTTGTAAAATCGACTGACGAATCCACCAAACGGCATAAGAAATGAATTTAAAACCTTTGGTTTCATCAAAACGTTTTGCCGCTTTAATTAAGCCAAGATTACCTTCATTAATTAAATCTCCTAAAGTTAAACCCTGATTTTGGTATTGTTTTGCAACAGATACAACGAAACGTAAGTTGGTTTTAGTTAATCGCTCTAATGCAGCCTGGTCGCCCTCACGAATCTTCCTTGCTAAAATTACTTCCTCTTCTGCTGTTATTAAATCTACTTTACCAATTTCGTGCAGGTATTTATCTAACGATTGACTTTCACGGTTGGTAATGGATTGCGTTATCTTGAGTTGTCTCATTTATA
>Ga0308157_10001964_pt1 | contig 37396 bp, 28 predicted proteins | sample PhyBR1_FD_201035 | JGI IMG/M metagenome (GOLD analysis project Ga0308157, IMG submission 201035) | Phyllosphere microbial communities from UC Gill Tract Community Farm, Albany, California, United States - DLSLB.R1 | ecosystem: Host-associated > Plants > Phyllosphere > Unclassified | place: USA... | reverse complement strand
TTTAACAAAATCTAATGCTCTTATTTTGTTCGGGATTGGTGTATCGATATTTTCTATTTTTAAAAGGCGTTTAGGCCTGCTCATTTTCATTGCAGGATCACCTAAATAATTAACTTTTAATGGATCAGAAGAAGATCCGTACCCCGAAGTGTTATAATATTCTTTTCTTGCATCAAGGTGGGCTTTTCCTATTGAATTGAAATCATCAGAAGTCAAAGTAAACATATTTTTGGTGAAAATTGGAGTGAACTTTCTTCCGTAATCTACTGAAATTGCCCTGCTGGAGGTAATCATTGTCGCAGCACCTCCGGTATTGAGTTTTATAAGTTGTTCACCAACAGAATTTGTGTTAGGCTCATCCCAAAGTGTAAATTCACATGTTATTGTTGATACAAATGGAAATCGACTATATACGGATGTAAAATTATTAAATCCCTGAACTTCTGTAGATGTTAAAATTCTTTCCTGTGCCCAGCCATTAATTCCTCCGTGTCCAAAATAGAATAGATACAGAGTATTGCCCACATCATTTGTTATAGCCTGATTAATCTGTGGATACCTCTGTCCTCCTGCACTGGTGACTGCGGGAAAAGCATCCAAATACAGTTTGCGAATATTATACTCTGGCTTGTTCGTGTCTGAGAAATTTTGTGTGATGGCATAATCGACTAAATAATGAAAAGGTCCTTTTATACCAGCAGGGGTATTATCTCCTTCAAAATCATCATCAGCTACAAAATCCAATTTCATTCTCCACTCTCCGAAGGGATTAGATTGACCTGGTAATTCATTATTGTAGGCCAGGATTTTATCAATCATGACCTTTGCTTCCTGTAAATTATCAGCAGGTAATCTTCCTATAGGGATGTCCGGTACTTGGCTCAGATCCGTTACAGATTGAGGAGTAGTCATTACAAAATAATCATCCGTTACGTATGAAGCTTTAACATCGCCGCTATATTCACTTTGGTAGCTAGGCAAAATATCCGTATTATTAGCAATTCGATTTTTGAAATCATAAGATGTATCTCCTAATAATAAAACATATTTAAGTTTACCGTTAGTTGTATTTAATCTTGTTATAAAATCACGAATAGCTGTAATATCTTTGCTGCCGCTGCTGAATTCGTTATATATTTTGTTGACATCTACAATCTGAACAGTATAATTGTTTTTTGTTTGATGATATGTTGCCAACCTTTGTGCTTGGCTTATATAAGCGGGCTGAGTTATCATCAAATAATCAACATTTTTAAGAGAGGAATAATCTTGATTCTCAATTCTTCCTACAAAACCAGGCTCGTAAGCTGCAGAGCTTTTAAAGGCTGTGAATTCATTATTGAAAAATTCACTATTAGCTAAGTACCCAAAGTTAAATGTAGAGGGCTGGGATGTTTTGTTTGTTACTTTTTTCGCATTTGTGATATCAGAAACATCCCAAACCTGTTCTAATCCCTCGGTATTTTTTATAGAAAATCCGTATAAGTCTCCTGAACCAGTGGCAATGTCATAATCACGAAAATTCATTTGAGAATTATTAAAACTCAAATCTTCTTTGTATTGAACTTCAGCAAAATCAAAATAAAAACTGGCATTTGGGTTAGCACTTACGTTAGTGGCATAAGCAAATTTTATACTGTTTCCAGTTTGATTGCTTAATGAACTTTCGTGGGTCACCGGGACAAAATTTTCGGCTTTAGGATCTAATGTAACTTCTCTCTTTGATCCATTAATGTCAATTTTAACATTGCCTGATTGAGCATTAAAACCAATGACTTGTGTCTTGAATCTTATAACATCATCAGGCTGCATTGGTGATTTGGTAGTAAAGGTGATATCTCTGCTTCCTTGTATAGCATCACCAGTCCAAGTTCTTCCCAATTTTACAAGGTTATATTTTTCTTCATTGATGTATTGATAATCATCGTAACGGGTTATCAGATCTTGAGGTAGACTGTTATCAACTGACTGAATCCTCTTCCCAACACCATTGTCAAAATTTATAAAATAGTAAGAATAGTCCTCATATAAATTTACAAAATTATTGGGAGTAATCTGCTTTCTGTATTCTGTTCTTTTAACACCAGCACCATTTGTTTTATCAAATAAGTTGTAACCGTTCGGCCCCTGAGCATAAAACAAAGCATAATCATTATCATTCCACACACCGTCATCTTCTCCAACTACTTGTATAGCATTTTCTTGCAATGCATCATAGCGCTTATCTTTATTATATTCAGGCAACATTATACCGCCATTTCCATAGATTCTAAAATTTTTAGGATTGATGCTTGCTGCGTTGATACCATTTTGCTGTAAAAACTGTTTCGTTATTTTAAAAATCCCGGATTTATCAACCTTTATTTTGTAAAAAGTTCCTGATTTTAAAGGATTTTCAGAAGTGCCAAATTTATTGCTACCTCTGGACAAGGCAGAAACGCTTTCATTATTCTGAGTAATATTAAATGATATCAGCTTATATAATTTATTATTTTCAACTTTTATAGCTGCAACTTTTACATTAGCATTTTGAGCATTTTCATGATCATTGAAAAAATAGTTAACACTTACAGAAGGATTGGGAGAAATAGAATTGATTTTAAGATCATAAATGTCCTTATTTGATAATTCCTGCCACTGAAACTGATCCACTATCAACTGATTATCCGTTTTTACATTCAGATTAACAAAGATAGAATTGGCATCTATAAGGTAATTGTGATTGGTAAAATAGGGATAAGTTATTTTTTCTGTCCCATAGTCCATCTCTTTTTTGCCCTCCCAATTCAGGTTAATCTTCTGGGAAATTCCAAGAATAGAGATTAAAAGGAAAGCGAATGTATAAAATTTGAATTTCATCAATGATATTTATTAAGATTACAAAATAAACGATTTTTTTAAAAAAATGGTATATAATAAAATTAAATTAATTGCGTTCTATCAAAAAAAGGTAAACAATATTTGATTAATTAAAGAATTTACTTTTTCTTTGTACTTTGAAAATTTCTATATCAGATTATGAAAAAAATAAGGTTGTTTTCGATCATTACTTTAAGCTCAGCACTACTTTTGATAAGTTGTGGAGGTGGAGGGAACTCGAAGAAAGGTGGTGGTACTAAAGGTTTTGTGAGCAAGACCGGATGGAAACCTAACGAAAAAGACGGGTGGTTCTTCTCAGGTAAACAGCAAAAACCGAAAGCCTGGCCAGGAATGGTCTATGTGGAGGGTGGTACTTTTACAATGGGACTTGTGGAAGACAATGTAATGCATGATTGGAATAACACGCCAAGAAGGATGCAGGTAAGTTCTTTCTTTATTGGAGATACAGAAATTACCAACTCAGAATATAGAGAATACACAACTTGGCTTAAATTTGTTTTCCCTTCTTCTGATCCTGGCTTTAAGCATATTTATACAGGATCTTTACCAGATACTTTGGTTTGGAATAACAAGTTATCTCGTAACGACTACGCAGAAACTTATTTCAGATCTCCAGAATACGATTACTATCCGGTAGTTGGCGTTTCTTGGTTGCAGGCAACAAAATATTGTGATTGGTTAACTGAAAGAGCCAATGAAAAAGCATTAATGAAACAAGGAGTAATCTCTAAAGACCTTTACTCTGCGGATAAAGCAGCCAGTGCAGGATCTACTTTCAATATGGACAAGTTCAAATCCAGTGATGCCGAACTTGATGCTTACGTTGATAAAGAAAAGCTTCAGAAAAGAAGTGGTATCAAAACTGCTAACGAAAAAATTGCTGCTGCAAACAGAAATAATACTTCAGGATTGGTAGAGAAGTTCAGACTTCCAACAGAAGTAGAATGGGAATTTGCTGCACTTGGACTTCAGAAAAAAAGAGAGTACAACAACTACTTGGGCAAAGCTCCGGAAATCAGCAACCTAAAAGGTAAAAAAGGAAAGAACAGAGGGATGTATCTTGAGAATTTTAAAATGGGACGTGGAGATTATTCTGGTGTTGCTGGATGGAAAAATGATGGTGCGCCAACAACTGCAGACGTAAAACAATATCCTTCTAATGATTTAGGAATCTACGGGATGTATGGTAACGTTGCAGAATGGGTAGCAGATATCTACAGACCTATGATTGATGAAGAATTCAGTGATTTCAACTATTTCAGAGGTAGTAAAACTGTTCAGACTGTTCGTAATGAGGATGGAACTTACAAGAAAATTGGCAATGAAGATGTAAAATATGATACGCTTGCTGATGGAAGATTAGTATACAAAGGTTTACCTGGAGAATTTGAAAGAAAAGTTTTAGAAGATAACTCAAATTACAGAGATGGTGATTATCAATCTTCATTAGATTCTGGCGGAACTCCTCCAAGCGATAGTTCTGAGTACAATATGTACAATTCTGTAAAGCCAACTTTCATTGTTAACAAAAATGGAAGTGTAGTTCTGCAAAAGGATAAAAATAAAGCAACTTCTCAAATCAACGATTACAGCAGAGTTGTGAAAGGAGGATCTTGGTTAGATTCAGCTTATTGGTTGGATCCGGGACAAAGAAGATTCAAAAATCAAATGAAAGGCTACGGCTGGGTTGGTTTCCGTGTTGCACAGGATGCGAAAAATACCAAAGCAGGACGTACAAAAAGATAATATCAAAATTTGATAATATAAAAAACAGCAGATTTTTCTGCTGTTTTTTGTTTTTATATAGATGCATTTTAATATTTTTGAAGTATGAATATCAGTGAGTTTTATCCCATTTTTTTGCAGAGCAAAAACGTGGTAATAGATAGCAGAAAAATTGAAAGCAGAAGTATATTTTTCGCCTTTTCCGGCGAGAGTTATAATGCTGCTGAGAAAGCTAAAGAGGCCATTGTGAAAGGTGCTTTGGCAGTAATTGTAGAAGACGAAACATATTCCGATTCAGACAACAATATTTTTTATGTCTCGTCAACTTTAAAGTTTTTACAGAATTTAGCAATCTATCACAGAGATCTATTAGATATCCCATTTATCGGACTCACGGGAAGTAACGGAAAAACGACGACGAAAGAATTAATCAGCAATGTTTTGGCTGAGAAATTTAATGTTCAATATACATTTGGAAATCTAAATAATCATATTGGCGTGCCTTTAACCATTCTTTCTATTCGGAAAGAACACGAGATGGCTGTTATAGAAATGGGAGCCAATCATCAAAAAGAGATTGAGTTTCTATGCACAATTGCAAAGCCTAATATTGGCTATATTACTAATTTTGGTAAAGCTCACCTGGAAGGTTTCGGAGGCTACGAAGGTGTTATCAGGGGAAAATCTGAACTTTACAATTATCTTAAAAATCATCAGGAAACAATTCTTGTCAATCAAAATGATAAGATTCAAGAGGAAAAAACAGTTGACTATTTGCCGAAAATTACTTTTGGAAAATCAGATTCGGATTATAGTTTCTCATCCGTTTTTAAAGATCATTTTGTTGGGTTAGAGTATCAAGGGACGGAGATTTTTTCAAATCTTACAGGCCAATATAATTACGATAACATTTCTGCAGCCGTTGCTTTAGGTTTACACTTCGGACTCGATATTTCAGAAATCAAAAAAGCGATAGAGAATTATGTTCCTTCCAATATGCGTTCTCAGGTTCAAAAGAAAGGCAATAAAACTTTAGTTTTAGATACATATAATGCCAATCCGAGCAGTATGAAGGTTTCTTTAGAGAATTTTAAAACTTTTGAAGGAAGAAAAACGATCATTATCGGTGATATGTTGGAACTGGGCGAAGAAAGCTTGAAAGAACATCAAGCTATTTTAGACTTCGCAAAGTCTTGTGAATTCGATGAAATCATTACGGTTGGCCCCAACTTCAAATCGGTCAATCAATCTGAAAATGCTTTCGAAAATACTTTGGAACTGACGGAGAGATTAAGATTAAATCCAGTTTCAAGCGAAAATATTCTTCTGAAAGCATCGCGTGGAATTGCTCTAGAAAAAATATTAGATTACATTTAAAAAATAAACCTCAGATTATTGAGGTTTTTTATTTTTGAAATCATTGAGAATCAATTTTATATTTTGAAATGTCGAAGGTAGAATTTGAGAATCAATTTCCTTTTCATCTTTCCAGCCAACTTCATTGATACCTTCTTCAATCTGAGGCTTTGGTGTCTCATTCCCGGAGTAAAACATCTCGAACCAGTAAGTGGTTTTCAGTATTTTATTGCCGTCTCTTTCCGTATAAATATGATAAGTAGAATTGATAAAATCTTTCAGTTCCAGATTAAAAATCCCACATTCTTCTTCCACTTCTCTCACTGCAGCAACTTCTTTGGATTCATCTTTTTCAATTTTTCCTTTGGGCAAATCCCATTTTCCTAATCTATGAATGAATAAGGTTTTATGGTCTTGATTGATGACCACGCCGCCGGCAGCTTCTATATTTTTGAAGTAATTTTTGAAATCTTTCCAAAGTTCCTCTACATCACTATGATAAATATTAAGCCCTTGTGAAGCTGTATTTTCCAAAAGATCAATCGCGAAATCAAAACTATGCGAGCCATCGTAATTCAGTGTTTTAGGACTGTCTTGAGGCTCAGAACTCAAAATTAATCTTTTCTCATTGATAAAAACTTTATACATTTGTAAGGCTTTTAATATTAATACAAAAATATAAAAATGAATTTAGAAGGACGAAAAATTATTGTAAATAAATCTTCATCAGAATTGGCAGGAATGCTGAAAAATCCTCAGGATTATAAAGATCTGATGCCGGAAGGTCTGCAAAGTTTCGAAGCGAGAGAAGATGGTTTCAAATTCGGATTGAAAGGAATGCCGGAAATTGCTCTGAAAATCGATAATGTTTCTGATAAAGAAGTAGTTCTGAAATCTGCAAGCTCAAGTTTGGATTTCGCTTTGACAGGCTCAATGAATCCAATCAACGAAAATCAAACTGAAGTTCAGTTGTTGTTTGAAGGAAAATTCAATCCATTTATCAAAATGATGGTAGAAAAACCGCTTCAAAACTTTATGAATTCTTTGACAGATAAAATCGAGCAACTTTAATCTAGCAAATCAATCCGGAGGAATGATCATACAAACTTCCTGTTGCAGATGACAAAACATTGTTGAGATTTTGTAATCTCAGAACACCCATAAAAGCAAAAATCAAGGCTTCTTTATATTCAATAATTTCTTTTGTAGGAATCTGGATTTCAGTTTTGGTCTTTGCTTTTATCTTTTCAATCAGGTAGTTGTTATAAGTTCCACCACCTGTTATCAATACATTTTTAACATCAAATTCATTAAAAATTTTAGCAATCTGAATCGCAGAATGTTCCGTAAAAGTTGCTAAAAGATCTTCTGTCTTTTGATTTTTTATCAATGGCGATATATTTTGACTAATCCACTCTATTCCTAAAGATTTTGGATGTGGTAAAGAATAGAATTCTAATTGATTCAGTTCTTCCAAAGTTTTTTGATCAATAATTCCGGTTCTTGCCAAATGCCCATTTTCATCATATTTATTTCCAAATTTTTGTGACAATTCATTCAAAATGATGTTGACTGGACAAATATCGAAAGCCAAACGCTTTCCTTTTCGTTTCAAAGAAATATTGGAAAATCCTCCCAGATTGAGACAAGCATCAAACTCTGAGAATAATAATTCGTCACCAATTGGAACCAAAGGCGCCCCATTTCCTCCAAAAATCACATCCTGACTTCTGAAATCGTAGATAACAGGTTTATTGATCTTAGCTTTGATAGCTCTTCCATCGCCAATTTGTAAAGTGAATTTATTTTTTGGTTGATGAAAAACGGTATGACCGTGTGAAGCGATTAGATTGAGATCTGTAATTCTATGTTTTGAAATGAATTCTGAAGTTTTCTCACCAAGGTAAAATCCATATTCGGAATTCAAATTCAGAAGTTCTTCGCTGGAAAGGCTTACTGCATTTTGCAAATTGCTTTCCCAATCAGAAGAGTAGGGAAGTGTCTCGCAATAAAGGATTTCGAAGTTCCAACCCGAGTTTGTTTGAGTGAATTTTGCATAACAAATATCTAAACCATCCAGACTTGTTCCGGACATCAAACCAATTGCAAAGAAAGTTGACATCATGAAAAATTATTTGCTTGTTGCAGGCAAATTCGCAGAACTGAAACTTCCGGAATTATTGAAAAAAGTATATTCTGAAAAGTCATCTTTGGCAACCATTCCGTGGGCTCCGACAAGAATATTACCATCTTTGTCAGATACAAAAACGGTATCCTTGGTGTACATCGAGTGTTTGTTCTGATCCCAGTTGATGGTTTCTGTTACAAATGTCTGTCCTTCAGTAGTAATGATTTTTACTCGCCCTTTTGCAAAATAAAAGTTCTTCTTGATGTCGTTTCTGGCATATTTTGCCCAAATTTTCCCAGGAATTTTTGGATTCTTTTTATCAAAAAATTCCAGATACATTCCTTTTTTTGCCTCGATGTACGGCGAATCTATCAATTCATATTTCTCAATCAAAGGTGCACGGAAATTAACTTTAACTTGCCCCGAATCTTTTTGAATGATATTACCATTGTAGATGACCTGCGATGCAAAATTTGTCTTTTTTTTGCCATTAGTTGTTTTGGCAACGTCTTCTTCGCAGGACTGAATAAGAAAAAACATCAGCAACAAAATGAATCGTTGTGATGTTTTTAATTTAAATATTTTTGAATAATAATCTTTCATAGATTATCAGCGTACTTTCTTTAGTTGTATAGACGCTTCGCAAACCACTTGTCAGCAAAGTTGATCCCAATCCTTAAATTTATGAAATTCTGACGGATCAAATTGTTTTCCAAAGTTCCTCTCTTTCCAATTTCGATTCCAAGATCGATGCTGTTCATACGGTTGATTGTACTTTTTTGGAATGGCAATGTTACTCCTGCTGTCAGAGCATATTTGTTGATATTAGTTCCATTCAGCTGTAATCCTCCTTTTTCATAGTAAGCTCCATAACGGTAAATTACTCTGGAAAAATAAGAACGGAAGTTATTGTAATTTGGCAAATACCAGCCTCCGACAGAATATCTATAAGAGTCTTGATAAAAAATAGGAACACCTAAATAATTGATGCTTTCACCTTTTTTATAGTCTAATTGTCCACTTACAAACCATTTGGCATCTTTACCATAACCTAAACCAAGAGATCCTTCTTGTGGAAGAAATTTCTTATCATAATTAACTTGTTCATCAATAATGGTTTCTCCACCTTTAGTTTCACCAAGTAAGTAATAATAGGTACTGTTAACATAAGTGTTTTTCAGCTTTCCACTATTTCCAATAGTATAAGTAGCACCAACAGTCAGTTTATGATTGTTTTCCAGTTTTTTCTGATAAGTGGTTCCCAATGTGAAATTGAAAGCGCTCACTCTGTAACTATCAGAATAACCACTGATCAGTTCAGCTCCTGTGAAGGCAGATTCTTCTATATCATACAGTTTTCCAAAGTAAAAATTAGATCTAAGACCTAAAGCAAATTCTGAACTTATTTGATAAGAAATTGCCGCCTGAACAGTATTCAAAGAACCTTCTCCGTGGAAATTGCTGACTTGCTTCACATCACTATCCGGCAAAGTTTTGGTAGTTACAATGTCGTAACTCTTGGAGCTATAAGGCTGAAAACCCATTCCAAATTTTATCTTTCTCGTAATAGGAAAAGCTATAGAGATATTAGATAAATAAGTAGAATGCTTATCTGTTTTTACATTGTTGAAGTCCGATCTATAATAATTATTTTCGTTAGTTCCCTCTACTTTCAAAGTGGTAAGCTCCAAATTGGTATTAGCGGCGGGGTTTCGGAAGTTAAAATTATTATTAAAGTCCCAAATATAAGCCGTGGAAATACCTCCCATTGAATTAACATCGACTGTATTATCATATTTCACATCTCCGATTCCGTAAGCTCCGTATGGCGAATTACCAATACTCTGAGCATTTAGGAAGTATCCTGCTACCAATGATGATAAAACAAAAATTCTTTTCATCCTTTAAAATTTCAATTCGCAAATATCTTAATTAATAATGAATTGCAAAAATATATTTCGGTTAAAGTTTGTTAAGTACTTCCGACGAGTCTGCAAGATTTAATAATTAGTGATATATATATAAATAGATTGTTGCCAAAACTAACAACTAAATACCATCAACTAAAAAACTAATAATTATCTTTGTCACTATGAAATGGGAACAGATTATTGGTCAGCAATCCATCAAGAATCTTTTGAAAGATAGTATTCGGGATTCTAGAGTTGGGCACGCACAACTTTTCGTGGGAGAAGAAGGGTTTGGTGTTTTACCATTGGCTTTGGCGATGGCTCAGGAGATTTTTGAAAAAGAAAATCCGGCATCTGTCCATAAGGTTGAAAATCTGAATCATCTCGATTTACATTTCAGTTTTCCTGTTTTTTCTGAGAAGAACGTTTCACTGAGCAAACGTTTTTTTGATAATTTCAGAGAGATGGTTTTGGAAAATCCGTATTCATCTTTTGATGATTGGACCAGTTTCCTGGAGTCGGAGAACAAACAATTTTTCATTTCTGCGGATGAAGCAGAAGATATAGGACAAAGATTCAATTTAAAAAGTTTCGAAGGTGGAAGCAAAATTCTGATCATCTGGCGAGCAGATAAAATGAACGATGCTGCAGCCAACAAAATCCTTAAGTTTCTGGAGGAACCACCCAAAAATACATTCATTATTCTTTGCGCTCCAACAACCAACGACATTCTGCCAACAATTTTGTCGAGATGTCAATTGGTTAATATTCCGAGAATCAATGACGAGGATATTCTGGAAAATCTATCCAATAAAGAAACAGCAAGAGAAATTGCTTATCAGGCACAGGGCGACTGGAATCTTGCGAAATCTTTTTCTGAAAAAAATGAAGGTATTTCGGAATTCGAAACCTTATTTATCCAATGGGTTCGTAATGCGTTTCAAGCTAAAAAGAAACCCGAAGTTCTTCGTGAAATCGTAAAATGGGCGCGACAAATCTCAGAATGGAACCGCGAAAAACAAATGAAATTCCTCAATTATTGTATTGAGATTTTCCGTTTGGCGATGCTGCAAAATTATGGAAATGATAATCTCGTTTACAAAAAATTGAGTGAAGGCAATTTCAACTGGCAATCTTTTTCCAAGTTCATTCACGGCGCAAATATCGTTTCTATAGTAGAAGAAATCACGGATGCTGCGTATCATATCTCGAGAAATGCCAATTCTAAGATCGTTTTGACAGATATGGGAATTAAATTGACGCGTTATATTCACAAGTCTGCTTCTTGATTTAGTCTATTTTTTGAATAATTATCAATCAGAATTGGTAGAAGTTTCTTCAAAATAATTTTAAAACTACTGTATTCTTTCTTTTAATCAATGTTTTGGGATTATAGAGAATTTCAATAATCTATTAATAAAAAATTAATCAAACAAATGTTTGATTGAATGCGTTTTTTGATTTAACTTTGCCCCGTCAAAAAATCAATTATGCCAACAAAAGAAGAACATATTATGATGGTTGCGGAGAAGCTCTTCGCTGCCAACGGATATAATGGGACTTCGGTACGAGATATTGCCACAAAAGCGAAAGTCAATGTTTCTATGATTTCCTATTATTTCGGTTCTAAGGAAAATCTGATGGAGGAACTTTTCAAATGGAGAATGGAAGAAGGACTCAATTTCGCCAAGAATATTTTAGAGAATGACGAGCTGGATGAAATTCAAAAAATCGATGCGTTTATAGATAATTTCGTAAACCGTGTTCAGAGATTAAGAGATTTCTTTTTATTGGTTCACACACAGCAAGTTATTAGCCAAAACAAAAATATTCAGAATTTTCTCAAAGATTCCAAAATCAATTATATAGAAATCAACCAAAAAATCATAGAGCAAGGTCTGGAAAAAGGGATTTTCACCAAAAAACCTTCTTACCATCTTTTGCAATGCACGATTTCCGGAACTATTTTTAATGCAATGCACGGAACGAAAATGTATAAAGAATATCTGAAAAAACACAATTCGGATTTTGATGAGAAGCATTACGAAAGTCAATATTTCCTGGAAGCAGCAGACCACGTAAAAGCCATTGTGAGAGCTTTGGTGGGTTACAAAGAAATCTAAATCTACACAACTATAACAATAATTACTAAAGTGAATAAATTTTTAACAACAGTATTTCTGATAATGACTTTTTCTTCTGCTTTCGCTCAGGAAAAACGAAACTTGAGTCTGGAAGAAGCTGTAAAATTAGGATTAGAAAACAGCAAAAATCTAAAAATAGACCAAGCTAAAATAGAGGAATCAACTGCCAACCTTTTGGAAGCCAAAAACAGGCAACTGCCAGAATTGACCGTTTCCGGAAGTTATCTTTATTTGCCTCTTGAACCGAATGTTAATCTGAAAATACCAGGATTAGCAGGTGGCGGACCAAAAGTGAGCAACGTGCTTTACGGCTCTGCGAATCTTTCAGTTCCAATCTATTCCGGAGGAAAAATAAAATACGGAATCAAGTCTGCGGAATATCTTGTAGAAGCTTCCAAATTAACTTCTGAAAATGATAAGAATGCCATTGCATACAACATCTCTCAAGCTTACAATAACTTGTTCAAAGCTTCGGAAGTTGTAAAATTGTTGAAGGAAAATTTGGCTTCTTCACAGAAAAGAGACCAGTCTTTCATTAAGTTAGAAAACAACGGCGTTATCGCAAGAAACGACCGTCTGAAAGCTCAACTTCAGACTTCTAACATAGAACTGCAATTAATGGAAGCGGAGAATAATTACAGCATTGCTAATATCAATATGGATTTGTTGCTTGGACTTCCAGATAATACAGAAATCGAGGTGGATTCTAATTATATAGGACAAGATGACCTTGGTAAACCGGATGATTATTATCTGAATTTGGCCAGAGAAAGCCGAAATGACCTGAAAGCTTTAGACTATCAAAGAAAAGCGGCTGCCCTTGGAACCAAATCTGCAAAAGCAGAAAACCTTCCTTCCATAGGTTTCACTGGTGGTTACGTTGCTGCGGATATTCCAAAACTTTTAACCATTACAAATGCTGTGAACATGGGTGTTGGGATTTCTTACAACTTATCAAACATCTGGAAAAAGAACTCAAGTCTGATGCAGTCAAAAGCTAAAGAACAAGAGCTGGCAGCGAACAACGATTTGCTGAATGACAATGTAACACTAGAGGTGAAACGCGACTATCAGAATGACCTTTATGCGCATAAGAAAATCGATGTTTATCAAAGAGCGTTGGAACAGGCAGAAGAAAATTACAGAATCACACTTAACAAATATAATGCAGGTCTAGAAACGATCACCAATCTTCTGGATGCTGACACAGCGAAGATCACTGCAAACGTCAACGTTGTAACTTCTAAAGCAGACGCTGCATTGGCGCACAAAAAATTATTACAAACAACAGGAATCATCAACAATTAGAAATTAATAATTAACAAATAATATAATGGCACAAGACAATATAAAATTCGAGCAAGGAGAAGTTCCTGTAAAAAAGAAAAAAAGCCCTGTATTCTACGTCATCATTGCAGTCGTGGTTTTGGCAGCAGCATTCTTCGGATTCAGACAATACCAATATGGTCAGGCGCACGAAGAGACAGATGATGCACAGGTTGCAGCAGATGTAAGTCCCGTGATTTCTAAAATCTCTGGCTATATCGCTGAAGTTAAGGTGAAAGACAACCAGTTCGTTAAAAAAGGAGATACATTGATCGTTCTTGATAACAGAGATCAGAAGATGGCTTTGTCTCAGGCGGAAGCGGCTTTAGGAACAGCTCAGAGCAATGTCACTTCAGCGCAGGCAGGTTCAACAGCTGCAGCTTCAGGAATCAACAATTCCAGAGCGGCAGTTAAGACAGCTGATGCGCAGATAGAAGCAGCAAAAGTTAATGTTTGGAGAACAGAGCAGGATATGAAAAGATATTCTGAACTGGTAAAAGACCACACAATCACTCAGCAACAATACGAGCAGGCTTCTGCAGCTTATCAAACCGCTCAAAAGCAACTTCAGGTTCTTGTTGATCAGAAAAATCAGGCGAATGTTCAGACTGGTGTTGTAACTTCTCAGTCCAACGCGACTTACCAAAACATTGGTGTTGCCAATTCTCAATTGAAACAAAGACAAGTGGACGTAGACAACGCAAAGCTGAATCTTTCTTACACCGTGATTACAGCTAAAGAAAGCGGATATGTTTCTAAAATACCTGTTCAGGCAGGACAGTTTATTCAGGCAGGTTCTCAATTGTTCAGTGTTGTGTTGAGCAATCAGAAATGGGTTGTGGCGAACTTCAAAGAAACTCAGGTTGAGAAAATGGTAGAAGGCCAGAAAGTTGAAATCGAAATTGATGCTTATCCTGACCAGAAGTTCCAGGGGACTATCAGTTCTTTCTCTCCGGCTACAGGTTCTGCGTTTGCATTGCTTCCTCCGGATAACGCTAGTGGTAACTTCGTGAAAGTTGTTCAGAGACTTCCTGTTAAAATCACGTTTGATAATCTTAATGAAGACATTATGAAAAAACTACGTGTGGGAATGAACGTTCAAACGACAGTTTCCCTTAAGTAATTAAAAAATTAAGAGATTTTGATATTAAGAAATTCGATAATCTCTCAATTCCTGAATTTCAAAATCTCTCAATAAAAAATTAAACAATGCAAGACGATTCATTAGTAGAATATGGATTTCGCAGAACCATTATTACCATCACTGCCATTATGTGTGCACTTTTGGAAATCGTGGATTCTACGATTGTGAATGTCGCACTAAACGAGATGAAGGGTAATCTTGGCGCTACTTTGTCAGAAGTAGGTTGGGTTATCACGGCATATGCCATCGGAAACGTCATTATTGTTCCGATGACCAGCTGGCTTTCTCAGCAGTTTGGGCGTAGAAATTACTTTGCAGTATCCATCATTATATTCACAGTTTTCTCTTTTCTCTGTGGTAATGCGACCAACATATGGGAGCTCGTATTCTTCAGATTGATGCAGGGGATTGGTGGAGGAGCACTTTTGGTAACTTCCCAAACCATCATCACAGAATCTTACCCGATTGAGAAAAGAAGTATGGCTCAGGCCATCTACGGATTGGGAGTAATTATCGGTCCGACATTAGGTCCGCCATTGGGAGGTTATATTGTAGATAATTACAGTTGGCCGTTCATCTTTTATATCAATATTCCGTTGGGGATTATCGCTACGTTATTGACTTTACAATTCGTTCGGAGTCCGCGTTACGCCGAGAAACGTTCGGCTTCGGATGTCGATTGGGCAGGGATTGCACTGTTGGCAGCCTTCGTAGGTTCACTCCAGTATATCTTGGAAAGAGGCCACGAGGACGATTGGTTTGAGAGTAAAGCTATTGTTGTCTTAACGATTACAGCCGTTGTAGGATTTATATTATTCATCTGGCGGGAACTCACTTTCAAATATCCCATCGTAGAACTCCGCGTTCTGAAGAATGGAAACCTGAGGATTGGAACCATTATGTCCTTCGTTTTAGGATTTGGATTGTATGGTTCTACGTTCATTGTGCCGCTCTACACACAGAGTATTCTGGGTTGGACGGCGTTGCAATCGGGAGCCCTGATGATTCCGGCAGCTTTGACTACCGCCTTTATGATGCCGATCATCGGACAGTTGCTGACACGAGGAGTGAAACAACAGATTCTGGTGGCATTGGGATTATTAATATTCTTCGTTTATAGTTTCTGGGGTTACAAGATTATCACGCCAGACACCGGCAAAGATGCATTCTTCTGGATGTTGATTGTCCGTGGAATGGGATTGGGACTGTTATTTATTCCAATTACATCATTGTCATTAAGTACTTTGAAAGGAGCAGAAATCGGTCAGGGAGCAGCATTCACTGGGATGATGCGTCAGTTGGGAGGTTCGTTCGGAATTGCGGGCATTACCACCTTCATTGCCAATAGAAGTGAACTTTACAGAAGCAATCTGGTATCGCATCTGGATGTCAATAGTCTGGATGTACAGCAAAGAGTGGCAGCACTGAAAGGCAGTTTCATCGCCAAAGGAATGTCACCGGACAAAGCACTGCAATCCGCTTATCAAATGCTGGATTATGGTGTTACGAAACAAGCAACGGTACTGTCTTATATGGATGTTTTCCTCTATCTTGGGATTGTCTTCCTGATATGTATTCCGTTCGTATTGTTTGTGAGAGAAAGAAAAGGTAAAGCAGAAAAAATCGACCTAAGCTCGGTGCATTAATGTTTATTTTTATAGTTATTTGTGGAAACTCAGAATCGTATAGGTTCTGAGTTTTTTTTGGCTTGGTTTTTATTGTCATAACATTGTTAATCAGTTAAATCGAACCAATGGATATTATCAATCAGCTCCTGCACCTTTTCATTATTGCGATTCCCGTTGCCTGCATTGCGTGGACGGTGACCCAGGAAGAGATTTTCCGTGAACCAAGAGAGTATTGCCAGAAAGTCTGCGGCAGTGCAAAATCTATTGCCAGACGGAAATTTTTCTACCTTTTCACCTGCGAATATTGTTTCAGCCATTACATCAGTCTTTTGTTTTTGATTCTAACGAAGTTCCGCTTGTTATATGATGATTGGCGTGGTTATGTCATCGCATTTTTCGCTTTGGTGTGGGTGGCCAATTGGTATATGAGCCTGTTCAGTTATCTGCGGCAAAACCTGAAAGTAGAGAAAATCGAAGCCAAGATGAAGGACAAAAACCTGAAAGAAATGCAGGATGGAGAAGATTAAAGAAGAGTAAAACTCACTGAAGTTTAGTATAGAACATAACTCGATATTAGTATCGAGCCTTACTAAGAGTTAGTATCGAGTCTTACTAAGAGTTAGTAACGAACGTTACTAAAAGCTTGCTGCAAAATTATCTGGAAGAATTTCGTTAATTAATCCTCAGAAATGTTCAAATCCAATTCAGTTTCGAAGCCAGTGTACAGGCTTCAGTTGTATTAGAAACCCGCATTTTCTCAAGAATATTTTGACGATGACGATTCACGGTATTGATGCTGATAAAGAGGATATCCGCAATCTCCTTACTCCGTTTCCCCATCTGAATCATTTTTAAAATCTCCTTTTCACGGGCAGAAAGGAAGTTGAAATTCTCGACTTCTGTTTGCTGGATAATGCTTCCGTCGGCGGTATTGATAATCATCCCCGTATAATCTGAGGACGGCAGGAAATCAAAATGATAAAGACAAAGAGCCAGCTCCACATTTTTATGATGCACATCCGGGAAGTAGAACATCTTATGAATCAAAGATTTTTTACTTCCCAATAATCTCATTTTACTAATCACACAAAAATCCCTTCGCTTATCAAAGTCCACTGTCTTGATAAACTGGAAGAACTGAAGCTCCAGAATGTGCTTCTGCAAAACGTCATCCGTGTTCAGAACATTGAACAGTTCATCTTCCCAGATACTTTCAATTTCCAAATGATTTTGGAAGATATTCAGTTCATCAGCTAATTTTCCTGTATAGACATAACTTTTGTTGTTTTGAAGGTCGCTCAGAACAGCAATTCCATTTTCTAAATCCACAAAATTTAGCGCCATTTCCTGACATTTTTGTAGCTGTATGTTTTCGTTAGTCGAAGTGGAATAAAATTCCTGATGCAGGAGTTTTTCGTTGAGGTCGGCTTGGATAGTTTTCATTTTCAAAAAAGTTAATTAATATCATTAAAAATACCTTTCAAACTCTTTGTGTTTATAGGTTTTATTTTTTTTGCAGGCTTAAAGTGCAGGTTTAAAATACTTATTTCAGGTAAGTTTTTACTATAAGTGCCATCTGGATTTGTAAATGTTAAGTCCATTGATTTATTAACAGTTTCAACATTGATTTCCTTAAGACTATCTTTAGAATTAATTATCTCAAAGCTTCCAAATGCAAAACATTTATATTCGCCGATATCTTCTCCCATTATTCTTTCAATGTTTTTTAATCAAATTCCTTTATCGTTTAGATTGAAATCATTAAAACTATATTCCTTCATTCCGCTAGAATTCATAGCGCCATAATTGAATATTTTTAAGTTCAAGTCTTTATATTTCTCAAATGAAATTCGAGTAATTGTATCTTTTGGCTGATTTATATTGTCAAATCTGTTGATTATTAAAGTATCATTCCTCCAAGAATTTATACGTCCATTTATTTTATATCCTTTGTTCTCAGAGAAAGGTTCTCCTTTTTCAATAATTGTAGTTCCACAAAAATCACTGCTAAATGCAAAAGTCCCTGATTGGCAAAAACTATAAATTTCATATTTTCCGTTTGGGGATGTTTGCTTTTTAAAAGTACTATAATTATTTTCTTTTTTGATTTCGCTTAAAGAATTGTCATTACAACTGACCAAGAAAAGTATTATAATTAATAGATTAATGTTTTTCATCATAAATTGGTTATAAATCAGTATTGATAAAAACAGCCAAACACCATAAATTTGTCCATTATCAAAGTAAAAATACAATGAATAATCTGAACGAAAAAGAAAAAATGCTGAGCGGAGAAATCTATGACGCTTCCGACAAACATCTCATCAAAGAAAGAAATATTGCCAAAGACCTCTGTTTCGAGTACAATCATCTCCAACCTTCCAAGCTAAAAGAAAGAAAAGCATTGATCAAAAAACTCTTCGGCAAAACCGGAAAAATGTTCCATATTGAGCAGCCTTTCTACTGCGATTACGGCTACAATATCGAGATTGGTGAGAACTTTTATACCAATGTCAATGTCGTCATTCTCGATTGTGCAAAAGTCACTTTCGGAGATAACGTGATGATTGCGCCCAACTGCGGATTTTACACGGCCGGTCATCCGTTCGATGTCGAGCAACGCAACAAAGCTCTGGAGTATGCGTATCCAATCACAGTCGGAAATAATGTCTGGATTGGCGCAGGTTGCAGTATTCTTCCCGGCGTTACAATTGGCGATAATACGGTAATAGGAGCGGGAAGTGTGGTTACAAAAGATATTCCTGCCAATGTTTTAGCAGTCGGAAATCCGTGTAAAGTAATCCGAGAACTTTAGGTAAAAAAAATATCTCGCAGATTCTGCAGATTAATATTTTAAAAATCTGCTTTATCAGCCCAATCTGCGAGAGCAAAAAATCATTCAGAAATGAAAAAAATAATACTATCATCCATCATCGCTTTAAACTTATTTCAGGTTTTAAAAGCGCAATCTTTGGAGAAAATGACTTGGTTCAACGAACCTTCTCAGTGGGAAATAAAAGACAAAAAACTAATAATGGATGTCACGCCACAAAGTGATTACTGGCGAATTTCTCACTACGGTTTCACGGTGGATGACGCACCTTTTTATTACTCAACGTACGGCGGAGAATTCGAAACCAAGGTGAAAATTACAGGCGATTACAAAGCCCGTTTTGACCAGATGGGACTGATGCTGAGAATCGATGAACAGAATTACATCAAAGCCGGTGTAGAATTCGTTGATGGAAAATTTAATCTAAGCACTGTCGTTACTCATAAAACCAGCGACTGGAGCGTCATCGTTTTAGAAAAAACGCCACCTTTTGTCTGGATAAAAGCAGTCAGAAGATTAGATGCTGTCGAGATTTTCTATTCATTTGATGACAAAGAATATGTGATGATGCGAAATGCATATTTGCAGGACAACACGCCCGTTCAGGTCGGTTTTATGGCCGCAAGTCCGGATGGAAAAGGCTTCAAAGCGACTTTTGAAAACTTCTCTGTCAAGCATCTTCCCGACCAGCGCCGTCTGGAATGGCTGAAAAAAAATCAGTAAATAAAAAGACAAAACTCTCAGATTTTCATTTCTGAGAGTTTTGTCTTTTATGCAGAATCATAGTCTTGATTCTTTACTCTTTTTTCTTTTTTCTTGTCTCTCTTCTTTACCCTATCAAATCCAAAAATTCCTGCTCATCCAAAATCGTAATCGTCCCAATATCCTGAGCTTTCTTCAGCTTACTTCCTGCTTTTTCGCCTACAATCAGGTAATTCAGGTTTTTAGAAACTGCAGAAATATTTTTTCCGCCGTGTTTTTCCACCATTTCTTCGGCGGATTCTCTGGTGAAAAGTGATAGTTTTCCGGTAAACAAAAACGTCTTTCCTTCTAAAATATTCGACAAAACTTCATTAGTATTTTCTCCTTTTTCCAATTGAACGCCGTAAGATTTCAAACGTTCAATCATCAGAATATTTTCAGGATTCTGGAAGAAATCGACAATGCTGACCGCGATTTTCATCCCAATATCTTCCACTTGGCAAAGTTCTTCCAAAGTTGCATTTTTCAGTTCATCAATCGTATTGAAGTTTTTGACTAATTTCTTCGCAACCGTTTCCCCAACGTGTTTGATTCCAATTCCGAATAAGACTTTTTCAAAAGCAATTTCTTTAGATTTCTCAATGCCATCCAAAATATTCTGAGCAGATTTTTCAGCCATTCTTTCGAGTGGAAGAAGCTGTTCTTTTTTTAATGTGTAGAAATCGGCAGGATTTTCTATTAGTTTTTCTCTGTAAAGTTGTTCAATCGTTTCACCGCCAAGATTCTCGATATTCAGAGCTTTTCTTGATACATAATGAATCATTCTCCCAACAACTTGCGGTGGACAATGCAAATCATTCGGACAAAAATGAATCGCTTGGTCTTCTATTTTAACCAGTTCAGTTCCACATTCAGGACAATTTTTGATATATTCGATAGGCGTTTGCAGAAGCGTTCTTTTCTCCGTGTTCACACCGACAATCTTCGGAATAATCTCGCCGCCTTTTTCGACATAAACAAAATCATGCTCGTGCAAATCCAGTTTTTTGATGATATCTTCGTTGTGAAGAGAAGCGCGTTTTACGGTTGTTCCAGCCAGCAGAACAGGTTTCAGATTGGCAACTGGCGTGATGGCTCCGGTTCTTCCGACTTGGTAAGAAACACTTTGCAATTCGGTTTCCACTTTTTCTGCCTTGAATTTATAAGCCATTGCCCAACGTGGCGATTTGGCGGTAAAACCAAGCTGTCTTTGCTGTTTCAAGGAGTTGACTTTCAGGACAATGCCGTCAATTTCAAAAGGTAATTTGTGCCGTTCTGTATCCCAAAACGTGATGAATTCTTTCACTTCATTCAATGTCTTGCACAATTTCGCTTGGTCTTCGGAAACACGGAAACCCCAGTTTTTAGCTTTTGCCAGGATGTCCCAATGCGAATCTGCCGGAAACCCGTCCGAAATATATTGATACAAAACTGCCGATAATCCCCGTTTTCTGACTTCTCCAGAATCCTGCATTTTCAAACTTCCGCTGGCAGTATTTCTCGGATTCATAAACAAATCCAAACCTTCTTCCTCACGGGTTTTATTGATTTTATCGAAGTTTTTTCTCGTTAAATAAATTTCTCCTCTAATGAAAAAACGGTCTGGGAAATCACCTTTCAAAGTCAAAGGAATATCAGAAATCGTTCTGACGTTATTGGTAATCTCATCACCCTGAAAACCATCGCCACGTGTCACAGCTTGTGACAGTTTTCCGTTTTCATAAAGAATAGAAATTGATGCGCCGTCATATTTCAGCTCAGCTACAAATTCGACAGGTTCATCAATCGTCTTGATGATTCGTTTTTCCCAATCTTCGAGGTCATCAAAATCATAAGAATTATCTAGAGAATACATTCTGTATTGGTGTTGAACTGTCGGGAAATTCTTCGTGATTCCGCCACCAACGCGCAAAGTCGGAGAATTAGCATCGAAAAGTTCAGGATGCGCCGATTCCAATTCCTGAAGTTCTTTCAGTTTTTCATCGAACTCAAAATCAGAAATTGTATTGTTATCAAGCACATAATAATTGTAATTATGCTGATGAAGTTCTTCACGGAGTTGTTCTATCTTTTGCTGAATGTTTTCGGACATCGGAAAAATTATTTAACGCAAAAATAACCAAAACAACAAACCCAACAATCAAGAAATTCATAAATTTAGACACTTCGAGAATGTATTTGATTATCCTTCGAGATCCTCAGGATGAGAAGTACAATACTAACTGTTGTCACATTGAGCTTGTCGAAATGTCTGAACATTATCAGGCTGAGGTTCTCGAAGCCTTAATAATAATTGACTAAATTAGTCATCCTAAAATTGAAAAATGAAGAAAGTATTTTGTAGTTTAACTCTAGCCACGACTATGTTTATGAATGCCCAAACTCAAATCATCGCCCATCGCGGTTTTTGGAACACACAGCCTAAAACGTCTGAAAACTCAATTAAAGCTTTAGAAAATGCTCAGAAATTAAAAATTTACGGAGCCGAATTCGATATTCATATGACCAAAGACGGTAAACTGGTCATCAATCATGATGAACATCACGGGGAAATGGAAATTTCAGAAACAGACTTTGCAGATTTGATAAAACTGAAATTAACCAACGGAGAAAATCTTCCAACCTTGAAGGATTATCTGAAACAAGGCAAAAAAGATGCTTCTGTCAAATTAATTATAGAAATCAAACCGACCAAATCTAAAGAACGTGAAAACGAAATCGTTACCAAAGTTCTGAAAACGGTCAAAGAATTAGGTCTCGACAGCCAAAGTGATTATATCTCGTTCAGTCTTAATATTTGTAAAGAAATCAAGAAACAAAATCCGTCTGCCAAAGTCCAGTATCTGGAAGGCAATCTTTCGCCACAACAAATCAAAGCGGAAGGTTTGGATGGATTGGATTATCATTACAGTGTTTTTGAAAAAAATCCGACTTGGATTTCAGAAGCTAATTCGCTTGGATTGATTACTAATTCTTGGACAGTAAACGATATTAAAGTTTATGAAGAACTGAAAAGTCAAGGAATCCAATTCATTACAACCAATATTCCCGACCAATTGAAAGATAAATAGGAACTATTCTTATTTTAAAATATTTCGAGCCTCAGTGTGACATAAAGTAAAATTGTCAGTCTGAGGTTCTCGAAGACTTTTTAGAATCTCTCAATTATAAACTTGAATTAAATCATAACACTTTATTCGGATTTTAAACGCTCGTTTGGTAAATTTGCACCTTTAAAATTTTATTATGAATCTAAAAGGTAAAAACGCCATCATCACAGGTGGCGGTAGAGGTCTGGGGAAAGCTGTGGCATTGGCTTTAGCGAACGAAGGCGTTAATATAGGAATCACAGGAAGAAACGAAAATTATCTTAAAATAGCGACCAACGAACTGAGACAAACCGGTGTAAAAGTAGCTTACGCAGTCTTCAGTGTTGATAATGAATTAGAAGTAAAAGCAGGAATCGAATCGTTGGCAAATGAGTTAGGCGGAATCGATATTTTGGTCAATAATGCCGGTATTGGTGACTTCGGAAGCATCGAGGAAATGCCTTCGGATGTTTGGGAACAAGTGATCAAAACCAATCTTTTCGGAGTTTATTACACAGCAAAAGCCGTTTATCCCTATTTGAAGGAAAAAGGTCAGGGCGATGTCATCAATGTCGCTTCCACAGCGGGATTGAAAGGCGGGCCTAATATGTCGGCTTATGCAGCTTCCAAAGCGGCGGTCGTTTCCCTTTCGCAGTCGATGATGGCAGAATGGAGAAAACAAAACATCCGTGTCATTACTCTCACACCAAGTACGATAGCTTCCGATATGAGCATCAATGGCGGCTTGACAGATGGCAATCCAGACAAAGTTCTTCAGCCGGAAGATTTCGCAGAATGGGTGAGAGATATCCTGAAAATGAACCGCAGAGCAATGATTGCCAACGCATCTATTTTCTCCACTAATCCTTAAAAATATTCAGATGATTTGGGCAGCTTTTCCGCCCTCCGTTCCCGCTATTTTTGCCGAAGCTAAATCCAAGCAAAAATGAGCTCCACTCAGGTCGGGCTGCAGCTTCGCCATAAAAGAAGGTTAGTCAACAATCATATTTGTCATTCCATAGTAATCTAAGCAACCATTAGATTTCAATGGAATGGCATTTTTATTTAACATTAAATCTGAAAAATCAGCCACATCAGCGACCTATCATTTATCCGATAAACATTGAAATCGTTAATCTTTTTTATACCTTTTATCGCACAACAATGATTCATAATCTTTATCTTTATCGTAATCAAATAAAAGATATGAAGAGAAACTCATTGATTGCTATGTCTGCTGTGTTTTTTGCAGCTCAAATCACCTTAGTCAACGCTCAAAACAAATCCGAAGAAAAACTAAGTCCAATCGTTCAAAGTTTTGTGAATGAAACCAATAATAATTCTCAATTGGAGAATATGGCTTTCGAACTTTTGGACGGCATAGGACCAAGATTGGTCGGGACTCCCGAAATGTTAGCCGCCAACAATTACACCGCCGACAAACTGAAATCCTGGGGAATCGATGCCAATCTTCAGCAATTCGGGACGTGGAAAGGCTGGCAACGTGGTACAACGCACGTGGATATGGTCTATCCAAGAACCAAAACTTTGTCTGCAACACAATTAGCGTGGAGTCCTGCAACTAAAAAAGCTGTAGAAGCAGAAGTGGTAATTCTTCCAAAAGTATCTTCCAAAGCCGAATTTGATAAATGGTTACCTTCCGCAAAAGGAAAAATTGTTTTGATGGCGCAATATCAGAAAATTGGACGTTCCGATGAGCAGATAAAAGAGTTTGCAACGCCGGAATTATACGACAAACTGAAAGCAGAAAAAGAACAGGCGAGAAAAGATTTCGCAGATTACATCAAGAATATCGGTTATGATAATACCACGTTGCCAGAAACTTTAGAAAAAGCCGGAGCAGCAGGAATTGCCATTTCCAACTGGACAGGAATCCACAGCACCAACCGTGTTTTCGGTGCTAAAACGAAATCAATCCCAATGTTCGATATCGAATTGGAAGATTATGGAATGTTGTACAGAATGGCAGAAAAAGGCTCAAAACCGAGAATCAAAGTGGATGCGCAATCCAAAGTTCTGCCGGAATCCAAATCCTTCAACACCATCGGGATGATAAAAGGTTCAGAGAAACCCAACGAATATGTGATTCTTTCCGCCCACCTGGATTCCTGGGACGGTGCTCAAGGTGCAACGGATAACGGAACAGGAACATTGACAATGCTGGAAACGATGAGAATCCTCAAAAAATATTATCCAAATCCTAAAAGAACCATCGTCATTGGACTTTGGGGAAGCGAAGAACAAGGTTTGAATGGTTCAAGAGGTTTCGTTGCAGACAATCCTGAAATTATCAAAGGTGTGCAGGCAGTTTTCAACCAGGATAACGGAACGGGCAGAGTGGTGGATATCAGCGGACAGGGTTTCAAAGATTCGTATGCCTACATCGGAAAATGGCTGGATGCAGCACCTAAAAAAGTGAAAGACCAAATTAAATCGACCTTTCCGGGAATGCCTGGTGGTGGCGGTTCTGACCACGCGTCATTTGTAGCCGCGGGCGTTCCGGGGTTTTCTTTGAGCTCCCTGAACTGGGGTTACTTCGGTTACACCTGGCATACAACCAAAGATACCTATGACAAAATCGTTTTCGATGAGTTGAAAAATAACGTGATTCTTACTGCTACTTTAGCCTATATGGCTTCGGAAGACCCGGAATTAACCAGCCGTGAAAAGCGTGTGATGCCTAATGATGATAAAGGTGCTGCCACCAAATGGCCGGAAGTAAGAGAGCCGAAGAGAAGCAGTAAAGATTATTAATGATTCCAGTGATTTTAAAATTAAATAATATAAAGGCGATTTTACAATAGTAGAATCGCTTCTTTATCGCAATAAATCCTTTCTTTTCAAAACTTTTCCTCGAGGTTCATTGCCTTCATAAAGTGCAATGTCAGAATGTAGAAATTGAGCTGCAGCAGCAGAATCTTCCACTTTCACAGAACTTCTTTGTATCATTTCTGACTCGAATTTGTTTAAAACACTTTCCCTGATTCCTCTTGATTTCCAGTCAGATTGTGGTGTGCATTGTTTTGAAATTTCACGCGCCAAAGATAACGCATCCAGCAAAGCCTGATTGGCACCTTGTCCTTTGAAAGGGCTCATTGGGTGTGCGGCGTCACCTATTAATGTGGCTTTTCTTGCATTTTGTAATAATTCTGGATTCAGTAATTGTCTGTCATAAACGGGATATCCGGAAACTTGGCTGGCTAAAGTCGCTTCTATAATTTGTGGAATAGGGGCGTGCCATTTTGTTCGTCGGACAGCTTCTGCTTTCAAAGCTTCGGAGCCTTTTGAACTTAATTTTTTAGCATCATCTTCAGACATCGGGAAGCTCAATTGCCACATCACCGTATCTGCATCGAAAGGCATCATATAAATCCGCTCGTTCCCATTGGAAGTCTGAAAAACCGTCGCCGAATCCAGCAGAGGATGGTCACTATTTTCTAAAGCATTCAATGGACAAATCCCTAAAATTACAATGCAATCCAGATAACGCAAAGGCGAAATATCTTTTCCAATTAAAATATGACGAACAGCACTTCGGATACCGTCTGCTCCGACAATCAAATCTGCTGTTGCGGTTTTTGATTTGCCGTTGACTTGAAAGTTGAGGTCTAATTGTCCGTCTTTGTTTTCATTAAAATCAATAAGTTGATGTCCCCATTTTATCTTATCATTACCGCCTAATTGCTGGATAAAAGTAGAACGCAGGGCTTGTCTGGCGATGTGGATGTTGGTTTTTTTAGGACTGTCTTTTGTAGAGTTTTCTATCCACTTTCGCATTCCCCATTCGGCAACCACAGTTCCATCTGGAGTGTGGACGAGATGTCTTGTAGAAACCACCCCTTGTTCCAGATTAATAATCCCGAATCCATCTATCACTTTACTGGCTTGCTGAAGAGTTAATCCGTAACCTTGCGAACGCTCATTGAAACTGTTATCCCGCTCATAAATCGTAAAAGGAATGCCACGATGCAAACAAGCTACTGCCAACGCAACGCCACCAATACCACCACCAATAATGGCAACGTGCGGAAGATTCTCTGTATCGGGAATAGGAAATTCATCAGAAGAAATCAATCCTGAACCTAAGCAAGTGGGGCAAGTGTACAAATGCGCTATTGGAGGTACTGGAGCAGTATCTTCGTAATTGGTTTTTTTAAAATTTTCCAGCTCAGATTGGTAGCGAAGTTTCACACTTTTTTTGATTCTTCGTTTCTTTTTTCCGAAACCGCCACATTCTTTACAGGCTGTAAAACAAGATGTTTTGTTTGACATTTTTATTAATATTCCATTTACAAAATCATCGTCAACTGAATCCTTTTTCTGGCCTCATCTACTTCTGTGATTTTGACCTGGACATGCTGATGGAGTTTCACCACCTCATTCACATCCGAGACAAACCCATCTTTCAATTGGGAGATATGCACCAATCCACTTTCTTTGATTCCCAAATCTACGAAACAGCCGAACGCCGTGATGTTATTCACAATCCCGGGAAGTACCATTCCTACTCTGATATCTTTGATAGACCTCACCGTTGGATCAAATTCAAAGACTTTGGCGGCTTTCCTTGGATCCAATCCCGGTTTTTCCAATTCTTTCAAAATGTCTCGGATACCCAAGATTCCAATATCATTGGTCACATATTTTTCTGGATTAATGGAGGCTATTTTTTCTTTATTCGATATCAGATCTTCGGTTTTTAAACCTAGATCTTTTGCCATTTTTTCAACGGTTTTATAAGCTTCAGGATGCACTGCCGAATTATCCAAAGGATTCTTAGCATTCTTGATTCTGACAAATGCAGCCGCCTGCTGATAGGCTTTTTCTCCTAACCGAGGTACTTTTTTTAGTTCTTTTCTTTCTGTGAATGCTCCGTTTTCAGTTCGGTAATTCACAATGTTTTCTGCCATTTTTTCTCCGATTCCGGAAACGTAGCTCAACAGAGATTTACTCGCGGTATTTAAGTTTATTCCTACAGAATTTACAGAACGGATAACGGTGTTGTCCAATTCTTCTTTCAACTTTGTCTGGTCTACGTCGTGCTGATATTGTCCGACACCAATAGATTTTGGGTCGATTTTCACCAGTTCTGCCAACGGGTCGGATAATCTTCTCCCGATGGAAACGGCACCACGAACTGTCACATCATAACTCGGGAACTCATCTCTTGCAATTTTGCTGGCGGAATAAACCGAGGCGCCCGCTTCCGAGACCACAAAAACCTGAATCGGTTTGTCGAATGCTATTTTCTTGATGAAGAATTCGGTTTCCCGGCTGGCAGTTCCGTTGCCGATGGAGATGGCGTCTATGTTATAAGCATTCACCATCGAGCGTATTTTTTTCATTGCCATTCCGCTTTCGTTTTGTGGGGCGTGCGGATAGATATTTTCGTTGTGAAGCAGGTCACCTTTTTCATCCAGGCAAACCACCTTGCAGCCACTTCTGTAGCCTGGGTCTATGGCCAAGATTCTTTTCTCTCCCAGAGGCGAGGCAAGGAGTAGCTGCTGCAGGTTCTCTGCAAAAATATCAATCGCCTTGATATCTGCTTTTTCCTTGGCTTCCTGCAAAGTTTCATTGGATAAAGCAGGCTCCAGCAATCGTTTATAGGAATCAGCAATCGCTAATTCAATTTGTTTTGAGGAGGAATTGTTACTCTTTATAATTGCATTTTCGATGAGGTCGAGTGCTTCATTTTTATCAATGTCTACAGAAGTTTTTACAAAACCTTCATTCTCTGCGCGGAGCATTGCCAAAAGTCTGTGTGAAGGTGTGCGATGCAAAGGTTCTTCCCACTCAAAATATTGACTGAATTTTTGCGCTGCTTCATCTTCCTTTTTCGCTTTGACTACTTTGGAAGATACCACTGCTTTTCTCTGGAAAAGCCGTCTCAGATTCTTACGGACGTACAGATTTTCATTGATCCATTCTGCGATAATGTCTCTTGCGCCTTTCAAAGCTTCCTGCTCATCGGCAACATCTTGGTTAATGTACTTCGAGGCTATAAACTCAACATCATCAGAACGCTGGCTCATAATGATTTTAGCCAAAGGTTCTAAGCCTTTTTCTCTAGCTGTATCTGCTTTGGTTTTCTTACGTTTTTTATAGGGCAGATAAAAATCTTCCAACTCCTGTAAATCAAAACTTTGCTCGATTTTCTGTTTCAATTCAGGAGATAATGCATTTTGTTCCTCTATGGATTTAAGGATGCTTTCCTTGCGTTTGGTAATGTCTTCGAATTGTTTGTTGAGCTTGTAGATGTTTTCGATAGCTACCTCATCCAGATTGCCTGTTTTGTCTTTTCTGTATCGGGAAATAAACGGGATTGTACAATCTTCTGCCAAAAGCTGAAGTGTACTATCTATGTTTTTGGAGGGAATATTGAGTTGTTTTTGGATAAATTCTGAAGCCGTCATTGCTATATTTTGAACAGCGAAAATAGTGTTTTTGTAATGAAAAGAAGCTCCTGATGACTGGAATATTACTAAAAGTAGGATTTGTGGAAGGTGAGTTGGTGTTTTAAATATTGATTAGTAATATTCTCAATCTTCTTCATGTTTTTCTTTCCTTAGCAAAGCAAAAAACAACAATGCAAGCAGAACAATAACAACGAATAATTCTGATCCAAATGCGCCTAAGAATGTAAGTGTTGACATAGCAGAATAATTTTACCAAATCTAAAATGATTTTAGAATTCTGCTTTAAGTAGAAATACTGATTTTGAAATTATGCGCTGCTTTTTAATAAAGCTAAGGTAGAGTCTGATCAGAGAAAACAGGTAATCCGGTCTCTTCGCCCAGGCCGATAACCATAATTCTGAATTGTTTTGCAGTGTCATTATTATAAAAGTTGACTGTCGTTGGCTGGTCTTTCTGAGCTTTTAATTTAGGATTCCAGTAGAGGTTGCTTCGGTTGTCGTTGGAAGTGCTTTTCAGAGTAGTATTGTTATAATTAATATTAATGAAATTATCGTTTTGGTCATAGCCATTAAGTGTGAAAAATTTTAGTCCTGTCAAAGATTTTGGATCTTGTTCTAAAGCGGTATTTCCGTTTCTGGTATAGACTAAAATGGCACCGTTTGAATTCCCAAATCCACCAAAGAAATCGTCTCTTACAACTTTTATCATCGCAATATTGGCGGCATTAAGGCCTCTTAGAATTTCCAAGTCAGTTTTGTTTTCATCCAGATAAACGTCCACTTTTTTGTTTCTGATATAGGCATCTACATCCGCTCCATCTCTTTTAATCTGCAGTCCTGCGACTCTGCCTTCCAGCCACAGCAGGATATCGGGTGAGCCAGATGCCAAGAGTTTATCATTTACAAAATCAAAAATAGTTTCAGAGGGACTTTGGAACATCGCACTGCTGAGCTCATCATTCAGTTTTTCTGTTGGTGTTTGTTTTTTGCCTTTAAGTTTTACTTCCAGGATGTCTGTCACTTTTTCGTTCACTTTTTTTTCAGACAGACTGCCTTCAATAGCCTGAGAAGCTTCGGGAGACAGCGCTTCATTGGCCGTTCTTATGACCAAACTGTAATTTGAAAACGGTAAATCTTTTTTAAGAGGAACAAAAGAAATTTTGGGGATGATGACCGCATCGGTATTATCGGCTTTCATCTGATAATAGATTTTCTGTGGTGCATCAAAAGACATATTTTTCAGGTGGATGTCGCCGTTATTATCTGTCGTGATGCTGGTTAATTTGGATCCCGACTTTTCACTATCGAACATTAGATTGAGATTCGTATTCTGTGCAGGCTTTCCGTTGGTAGTCATTCGCACAGTGTAAGAGAGGTAAGGTTCCGGTTTATTTTTGATGACAGGAAATTTCCCTGCGATGATATCCTGCCAGCTGAACCGTGTCCAATGTTCTGAAATCAGCAAGGCATCCAAAGCATCCGTATTTCTATCCGTGGCAAAGTATTGTGAAGGTGCAGTAATCTGATCTGTGAAATCGCCTGTCAGCCATAGTTTGCTGAGAAGATTATCTTTGTTGCTTGACTTCAAGGCGTCAAATATGGCTACGGTGTAATTGGGAATATCAGCATTAGACTGGATTCCGAAGGTGTTGAGACTTTTGGTTTGGAAACTGAAGGATGGATTCTTAATCTCAGGTTTTTGAATGTTCAATTGTTGTGGCGACACGAAACAAAGCCGTTGTGCAACCACATTTTCCTGCTCATCAAACAAGGTAAACTGCAAAATTCCATTGATTAATTGATCAGTTGGGATAGAATAAGTCTCACCTTGGTTATCTTTTTTTATTCTCGCTTTGTAGACCAGCTTATTGCCAATCGTGGCAATGAGTTTATAAAAACCAGAGTTGTTATTCACGCTTTTGGACTTAAGGCTATAATCAATGCTGTTGAGATTGCTTTTGATTTGTAAACTGACACCACTTTCTGCAACATCTGGCAGGTCTGTATTTTGTTTTTTACCTTGACTGTCAATAACTGTCAATTGGTATTTTTTGCCTTTTTCTGGTGTCATAGAAAATAGAGCGACATTCTCATCCAAACCTTTGAAATCTGCCAAATGTTGGGCAGGTTTGCTTTTCTCTGTCACATAACCGTTCCATGTTTTTGACATTCCACCATTAGAGCTAATGCGAACTGCCACTTTTGTATCGATACCCGCTATGAATGTTCCACTTTCCGGATAGGGAGATACCGACCAGCCCAAGGATGTATTCAGAACTAATTTTTTCGGTGACTTTGGATTATAGACCGCAATAGGTTTGATAAACTGATAATCTTCGCTGAAGTTGGTCATCCAGGTCGTGTAAGCTCTGATGTAATAAGTGTTTTCTTTGAGGTCTTCGGGCAGTGTAAAATTACCATTAGCCTCGCTGTTGTAGAGAGGAAGAAGTTTTTTATCAATGAGTTTTTTGTTGCTATCCAACAGTTCCACAAAGAGAGTGGTTGAAATGTTGGAACGGCTGTAAGCGTCAAAAACCATTGCCTTGAACCAAATCTGGTCTCCCGCAGCGTATTGTTCTTTATTGAGCAGCAGATAAACTTTTTCCTGCGGAAAGTTCTGATCTAACTTTTGAATGGCTTGCTCGGCATTATTCTGTGCAAATATCTGAAGTGAGAATATCAGGAACAGAGAAAATAGAATTCTGTAGATCATAATCGGTAAGAACTGAATTAATAAGATAAATCTACAAATGTTATCTATTGAAAAAGAAATGTTTGTCTAAGATTAACACAAGTTTATAACACATTAAATGGGGCTTAAAATATTTAATTATTCAGTTGTAATCTTATTATTTTAAATATTTGTAAATGATAGTTTATTATAATTAATTAGTATTTAATGTATTGATTGTTTGTTGTTTACCTGTGTTTTTGTATTGGGATTTTTATTAATTTAATGCCATTAAAAACACAAATTATGAAAAAGAAGAAAAATTTTAATCTAGAAGATCTGATGATTATTATGATTGAGTCTTTCCAAGGACTGATAGAAGTACTGAAAGAGCGTCACCTGATTCCTACAACTCCTGATGATAGCGACTACAGAGATGCTGCTGACATAAAACGAAAACTGAATGTAAGTGACAGCACACTCTATCGCTGGCGGAAAGAAGGCATAATCGATTACCAAATAAAGAAAGGCAAGATCTATTATGATATCGCCTCTGTGCTAAGAAAAAGAAATTAATCCTTCGGATCATCTTCGGAATTCCTTCGGATCGGCTTCGGAAAAAACATCTTTTTTCCGAAGAAGACCCGAACAAAAGGGGTAGTTGATCCGAAGGAATTTGAAATTGACCAGTCATTTCCTGTTAGATCAAGTCAAAAGCGTTCAAAACCTGTCAAGGGTGTACAGGGTGTGGTTTTCTGTTTTAAATTCGTGTTGTCAAACAATTAAAATTAATAATTATGGCAACATTTAACAAAGGAATCCTTGGCGGATTTTCAGGAAAAGTAGGAACTGTAGTAGGTGCAAACTGGCGTGGTAAAGATATCATGCGAAGTCTTCCGAAACCATCGCAAAAGGATCCTACGGAGAAGCAGCTTCTTCAGCAGGCAAAGTTCAAACTGGCGGTCGCATTTCTACAGCCGCTCAAAGTGATCCAGTCCCAATATTTTGGGTCGGGCAGCGGGGTGAAATCCAGAGTCAATCTGGAAACTTCCTATATCATCAATGAGGCTATTCAGGTCGTAGCTGGCGTTCCTGAACTGATGTACAACAAAGTACTAATCACAAAAGGCGAACTCACTGGTTTCCAAAATGCCACGCTATCTACGCAGGCTGGTGGTGTTTTAGATCTCGAATGGGAAGACAACAGCTCGCAAGGTAATGCCTCGGCGACGGATCAGGTGAGTCTGGTGGCTTACTGCAAGGAGCTGAAGGACTTTCAGATCTTCGAAGGAATTGTGATGCGCTCCGACCTGATGGCAAGTGTCACGCTCCCGAACTTCTGCATTGGGAAATCGGTGGAGGTGTGGGCCTTCCTCAACACGGAGAAGCAGACCTTTGCGAGCAACAGTTTTTATCTGGGCGAGCATACGGTGCTTTAGAATGAAGAATCCACTTGAGAGAGTGGATTTTTTTATGGAGGTATGCTTAAAAATAAAAAAGGCGAGTTGCCCCGCCTTGAATGTTTTCACAACATTAAATATTTATTGTGAATTGCTTGATACAAATGTATATAATATTTTTTTATTCAAATTACGGTTTTCCGTATTTTGTTAAAATATTTTCTTTCTAAATTTAGGGAATTTAAAAAACTAATTGTTATGAAAAAAATTCTTGGACTTGATATAGGCACTACCAGCATTGGATATTCAATTATTGAAATCAGTGACGAAAAAAATAAAAATTCGATTTCTGAGAAGTTAGCGGTTTCAGATATTAATAATGACAGAATTGGAATTTTTGAGGATGCAATTGGTGTGCGAATTATTAATCAAGATACGGATAGATTCGATAGAGGTTTAAAATTAAACGACCCAAAAGGAAGTACGCTTACGCCAACTGCGAATAGAAGGAAATTTCGTGGTATAAGAAGAATGCGAAATCGTTATAAGTTGAGACGTAACAAACTTTATAAAGTACTTTCATTATTGGGATTAACACCCGATGAAACTTATTTTACCAATAAAAAAGGAAAAAGGAGTAAAGAAAATGATATTGGAAAAGCACTTTACGGATTGAGAGAAAGAGCAGCGAGAGAAAAAATTACATTGTCTGAATTAGCAAGAGTTTTACTTCATTTAAACCAATTGAGAGGTTATAGCAGCGACCGTTTTGCAAAAGATGAAGTAACAAAGTTTGATTATTATTTGACGGAAGTTGTAGCATTAGATTGGGAAAATAGAACTGCCGTATTTGATAAAGGTAGCACTGAAGATGTGAAGTATTATCAATTTAAAACAAAGCTACGTTTTGTTGAGCCTTATGTGATTCTTGAAAATGATGAAAAAACTGTTCTTTATGAGGTAGAAGGTTACATTTTTAAGAAAGAAATCGATTTTGAAATAGGAGATTTTATCACAATAAAAGCACCAGAGTTTAAGCAAAATAAAAAGGGTAAAGTTGTAATGGAGGAGTACTATAAAATTACACCTACAAAACCTGATGCAACTGATTGGAAGTATAAATATCAAACCTTGCATAAAAATCTTTCAGATTGGTGTAAAGCTGGCGGAACGGTTGGCTCTTATTTCTATAAGAATTTCTATGAATTATCCAATCTTTCAAGAATTAGAAATAATGTAGTAAACCGAGAATGGTATGAAAAAGAATTTGATGCGATTTGGGCTTTGCAATATGAATTTCATAAAGATTTTTTTGAAAAAATTGATGTAAGCAATCTGGTTAAAGATGTTTTCAAAGATTACAGCACAGTATTGAATGATGTAATCAATAAATTGGGAAATAAAGAACAGTTACAAACACTTATAAAAGATAAGATTATTTTCTTTCAACGACCTTGGCAACAAGCTAAAAGTAAAGGCAGGTGTGAGTTTGAAAAAATAAAAGTAAAAAGAGAGTTTGCTATTAAAGGAACTGGTACAAAAGAATTAAGGGAAGAACATATCGGGAGAATAGTTGTGCCGAGAAGCCATCCGATATTTCAGGATTTTAAAGTTTGGCAACAAATTAATAATGTAAGATTGATTTGGAATACAGCAGACGAAAAAATAAATCTATTTGAAAATGCTGAACTCTTCGAAAAGCTTACTGATAAAACGATTGAAGTAGTTAAAGAACTTCTATTCAAAAAATTACAAGGAAGTAAAACTATGAGTTGGCGAACTTTCGTGAAAGAGGAATTAGGCTTAGATACTTATGATGAAATTGAAGAAAAAAGGAAAGCAAAAGTTTCTAAAAAGCAAGGATTAGATTTAGAAACCGGAGAAGTTGTGGACGAATTCTTTTCAGTCAATTTTAGAAAAAGGAAAAGAGACGGAACGTATGATGATATTAAGTTAAAAGGAAATACAACAAGAGCCGAGCTTCAAAATATTCTGAAAGAAAAGTCTGTAGAATGGTTTGAAACGCTTCACGAGCAAAATAAAAATGTAACCAATCTTCAACTGCTGTGGGAAATTATTTATGACATTACCAACAGCGATGTTACCAAAGTTTCATCAATTATAAAAAAGCATTTTGACTTTGATGAAGATATTTGTTTAATGCTTTCAAAAGTTCAGTTTGAGGATGCGGGAATGGCAAATTTATCTGCGAAAGCAATTAAGAATTTGCTTCCATTGATGAGTGATGGAAAGAATTATACTAATAAATCAAAAATAAAAGTTGATGAATTAATTTCTTTAAATAATTCAGAAACTGATATTGATGCAGATGAAAAACTTAGTGGATTAAAGGATTTTGTAACCGACAGAAAAGCAAGAATTCGTTTGTCCAAATTTGCGACTGAGAATGAGTTTAAATACCTCAATTATTGGGAAGCTGCAGCAATTGTTTATGGTTCGCATTCATCAAAAGGAAAGTCTGAAACAAAAGTAATGGAGCGATTGAAAAATCATTTGATGAATAATCCTGTGGTTGAAAAGATAGTAAACGAAACAATTTCTATTGTCAATTTACTGAAAGATAAATATGGTTTTGATGAAGTAAGAATTGAGTTGAGCCGTGAATTGAGAGCCAGTGCAGATGAACGCCAACAAATGTGGGAAGGAATGAGCAACGGTGCAGCTAAAAATGAATGGGCAAAGAAAATGCTTCGGGAAATAAAACAGGCAATGTTAGAAGATGACAGAGATGGTTCTCACTTAGATACTGAAATTTCTGGAAGTAATTTGGATAAAATTAAAATCATTGAAGATGTAGTAAAGTATCAAAAACCATTAGAATTTAAAACTAAGGAAAAAGAATATAAACTTACTGAACCAAGCAATGCCGAGGTTACAAAATATCTATTGTGGTTGGAGCAAAACTTTAAATGTCCTTATACCAATCAGCCAATTCCATTGACGGATGTGTTTGCAAGAGGAAAAGTGGTGGAAATAGAACACATCATTCCAAGACAACGATATTTTTCCAATGCGTATGCAAACAAAGTAATTACTTGGCGAGAAGTAAACCAAGAAAAAGGAAATAAAACGGCTTACGAATTTATTGTAAGCAAAAGAAATTCTGCAGGAACTGTACAAGTTGGTAAGAAAGAAATATCTCTTGTATCTGCTTCTCAATGGGAAAACCACGTAAAAGAAATGTTTCCGAAAAGTGGAAAAAGAAATAACCTTTTGCGAAAAGAAATTCCTGAAGACCCAATCGAAAGAACTTTAAAAGAAACACAGTACATCAACAAAAAGTTGAAAGAAAAATTAGGCGAATTAGTTGGTTCAGATAAGGTTTGGGTGACTTCTGGCGCTATTACAGATATGTTGAGAGAGAAGTGGAAGATGAATGATATTTGGAAAGAATTGCTAGAAGAACGTTTCGTTAAATTTAATAATGGCGAAGCAAAAGAAAGGTTGAATTTAAAATATACCACAAAACACTTTAATAACAAGACAAACCAATACGACGACGTTGAGAAATTTGCAGGAATGTCTAAACGAATTGACCATCGTCATCACGCTTTAGATGCGATTATTATTGCTTGTACAAAGCAAAATCACATTCAATACATCAATAATTTGAATGCTATTAACAGTGCAGATATAGAAAATGACGACAGCAAAAAAGCGAAATATAAAGGTATAAAAACAGATGTTTGTTTAGGGAACAGTAGTAGTAAGTTCAAATTTCCTTGGGATGAGAACAGATTCATTCCCGAAGTGAAGCAGGCTTTGCAAAATGTATTGATTTCGCACAAGAATTCGAATATTTTAATCAGTCCATCCAAGCATCGAAATAACAAAGATATTAATTCGGGTAAAGTGGCTTCAGTAAGAGGGGAATTGCATTTACAAACCAATTACACCAAGAAGAAATATTTTGAAAATGAGAAAATCGATATTGTAAAACTAATTCCTCTTTTGTTTAAAAAGA
>Ga0308157_10001963_pt1 | contig 37423 bp, 33 predicted proteins | sample PhyBR1_FD_201035 | JGI IMG/M metagenome (GOLD analysis project Ga0308157, IMG submission 201035) | Phyllosphere microbial communities from UC Gill Tract Community Farm, Albany, California, United States - DLSLB.R1 | ecosystem: Host-associated > Plants > Phyllosphere > Unclassified | place: USA... | reverse complement strand
TCGCTGGGCTTTTTGCCGATGGCCCTGAGCACCTCGGCCGGCGCGGAGGTGCAGAAGCCGCTGGCCACGGTGGTGATTGGCGGGCTGATTTCGGCCACGCTGCTCACGCTGGTGGTGCTGCCGGTGCTCTACTCGTTCTTCACCAAGGATGGCGAGCCCAACCCCAAGCTCGCCGCCGAGGCTGCCGAAAACGCCCGCCACGCCGCCGAAACCGGCGCCACGCCCGCCCCCGCAGCCGACCCGGCCGCCGAAAATACCGCCCAAAGCCCGGCCCCGCTGGTGGCCGGCGCCTTGCTGCTGCTCGGCCTGCTGGTGGGCTTTGGCAGCGCCCGGGCACAAAACACGCTGGGCTCCACGGCCGGCCAGCCACTGAACCTGAACCAGGCCCTGCAAACGGCCGGCGCCCAAAACCAGTCGCTGCGCAACGCCGGCCTGCAAACGCAGCAGCAGCAGGCGCTCATCCGCACCGGCGTGGAGCTGCCGCGCACGGTGGTCGATTTTCAGGTAGGGCAGGTGTCTAGTAACCTGGTAGATAACACGTTCAACGTCATTCAGCAGGCGGCGTTGCCGGGCCTGTACCTGGCCCAGCGCAAGCTGCTGCAAAGCCAGGGCGCCACGGCCGAGCAGCAAGCCGCCGTGAGCCGCCGCAGCTTGGTGCAGGCCATTCGCGGCAACTACTATGGCCTGCTGGTGAGCTACCGCCGGGTGGCGCTGCTGCGCCGCCAGGACAGCCTGTACCGCCGCGCTGCCCGCGCCGCCCTCATTCGCTACAAAGTAGGCGAAACCAACCGCCTCGAGCAGGTGGCCGCCCAGGCCAGGGTGCTGGAAATTGAGAATCGCCTGCTCACCACGCTCTCCGACCTGGAGGTGCAGCGCGAGCAGTTGGGCCAGCTGCTGGGCAGCCCCGGTGCCGCGGCCATCGACACCACCGCCGCGCTGGTGGCGCCCCTGGCGGCCGCCGACACGGCTGCCCTCTCGCCCGAGAGCAACCCCACGCTAGGGCTGCTGCGCCAGCAAATCGCCGTGAGCCAGCTGCAAGTGCGCGTGGAGCAGCTGCGCCGCCTGCCCGATGTGCGCGCCGGCTACTTCCAGCAAACCATCCGGCCCGAGTACACGGCCCTGCGGGTGGGGCAGCTGGGGCTAGCCATTCCGCTGCTGGGCCAGGCCGGGCGGGCCAGGGTGGCCGCCGCCCGCCTGGGCGAGCAGGTGGCCCAGGGCCAGCTGGCCTACACCACCAGCCAGCTCAGCACCCAGCTTAGTACGCTGCGCCGCCAGCTGCGGCGGGCGCGGGCATCGCTCGATTACTATGAGAAAACGGCCTTGCCCCAGGCCCGGCTTATTCTGACGACGGCCGAAAAAAGCTTTCGGGCCGGCGACATCGACTACGTAACCTACGTGGTGAATACCGAGCCTGCCTGGCAGATTCAAAGCAACTACCTCGACCAGGCCCAGCGCTATAACGAGTTGGTGGTGAGTTTGCAAGCACTCACGGGTACGGATATTCCCTCAAAATAGGGGCGGGGGGCTAGCCCCCGCCCGGCGGGCGCGCTAGTCGCCCGGCGTGCTGATTTTAATTCTGCGGCGAACCGGCGCGCCGGGCGGGTATCAGCCCCGCACCCCACAAATCTTCTTATGACTGCTTCCCTAAAATACTACGCCCTGACCGGTACGCTAGCCCTGCTCACTGCCTGCGGCGCGAAGGGCGGCGACGCTGCCCAGCAAACAGCCGCTAGCCCCGCCGCCCCAGCGGCCCCCGCCAACCCCGACCAGGTGGCCATCGGTGCCGCCCAGCAGCGGGCCGCCGGCATCGAGCTCGGCAGCTTCGAGCGCCAAAACATGAGTACCGAGGTGCAGGCCAATGGCTCGGTGGAGGTGCCGCCCCAAAACCGGGCGGCCATCACGGCCATCATGGGCGGCTACGTGCAAACGGTGGCTGTGCTGCCCGGCCAGCACGTGGCGGCCGGTGCGGTTATCGCTACGCTGCGCTCGCCCGAATACCTCACCCTGCAGCAGACCTATTTGCAGAGCAAGGCCAGGGTGCGCTTTCTGGCCGAAGACCTGGAGCGCCAGCGCATCCTCGACGTGGAGGACGTGGGTGCCAAGCGCAAGCTGCAGCAGGCCCGCGCCGACTACGCCAGCGAGCAGGCCACGCTGCGCACCACGGCCGCCCAGCTGCGGCTGCTGGGCATCTCGCTGGCCAGGCTCGATGCGGGCACCATCGTGCCCAGCGTGCCGCTCACCACGCCCATCGCCGGCTACGTGAAATCGGTCAATATCAACCCCGGCGAGTTCGTGAACCCGCAAAACCCCTTGGCAGAGGTGCTGAACCGTGACGATTTGCACCTCGAACTCAAGGTGTTTGAGAAGGACGTGGCGTTGGTGAAGCCCGGCCAAAAAATACTTTTCAAGGTGCAAAACTCCGGACGCGAGGAGGAGCTGCAAGCGCGGGTATTCCTGGTCGGGAAAGCCTTCGACGACAATGCCCGCACGGTGCGCGTGCACGCCCACCTGGAGCCCGAGCGGAGCGATTTGTTGCCTGGCCAGTTTGTGGCGGCCCGTATCCAGACCGCCGGGGCCCGCGTAAGAACCCTGCCGGAGGCCGCCCTCATCCAGGCCGGCGACCTCAGCTACATCTTTCAGCGGGTGGGTACCGACTCGGGGCGCACCGTGTTTCGGCGCGTGAAGGTGCGCGCCGGCCAGCCTCAGCACGGCGACGTGGCCGTTACTATCCTCGACCCCCTGGCCGATACCACCCAACTCGTGCGCCGCGGCGCCTACTTCCTCGACGCCGAGCGGCGCAAGGGCGACGGCGGTGACTAACGATTTTCAAACCAGGCAGCTGGCAGGCTTCATCCAATGCTAATAGTTGGCTGTTTCATTTGTACTGTCCAGGCTTTACTCCCAACCAAACGGCCCCGCACTGCGGGGCCGTTTGCTGTATGGGGCCTAGCCGACAGGTTTGCTTCAGCTTTACCCCAGACTTCGTTTCCACCACCACTCGCTTGCCTCCTGGCCAGTGGCTAGGCCTCCTTGGGCGAGTGCCCTAACTGGCTCATTGATTGCACTAGGCACTTTGGCGCCCGCCACGCGCCGGTTTTGTTTTAACCCCGTTAGGTTGTTGCCAATCATTTTTCTGCCATGCGTACTTATTTGCTAAGCGGCCTCGCGGCGGCTGTCCTGACTACCACTTCGGCCCTGGCCCAAACGGCCCCGGCGGGTGCCTGGAGCTCGTCGCTGCCCGCCGCCCTGGCGCAGGCCAAGGCTAGCCAGAAACCCGTGCTGGCCGTGTTTTCGGGCTCCGACTGGTGCAAACCCTGCATGCAGCTCAAGCAGGAGGTATTCGACCAGCCCGAGTTTATGAGCTACGCCAAGGACAAGTTTGTGCTGGCCCGCTTTGACTTTCCGCGCAATAAGAAAAACGCGGTTTCCAAGGAGCAAACCAAGCTGAACGAGGACGCCGCCGCCCAGCTTAACAAGGAGGGCGCCTTCCCGGCCGTAGTGCTGCTCTCGCCCGAGGGCAAAGTGCTGGCCCGCACCGGCTACCGCCCCGGCGGCGTGGCCGCCTACGATGCCTACCTTGACCAGTTGCTGGCTAAGAAATAACCGCTTATGCTGGTACTTGGGCTGAAATCGATGAGGCGGAACTGGGTGAGCATCCTGGCTATCGGCCTGCTGCCAGGCTGGGGGGCTAGCCCGCTGGCGGCCCAGCCGCTAGCCCCCCGGCCCGCCCGCGCCTACACGCGCACGGCCCACCTCATGGGCTCGGCCTTCACATTTACGGCCGTGAGCGCCGACGACTCGCTGGCCTGGCGGGCCCTGCGCGCGGGCCTGCGCGAAACCTGGCACATCGACCGCCTGTGCTCGTACTGGGATTCGACCTCGCAGGTAGTGAAAATCAACCGCGCGGCTGGCATCCGGCCGGTGGTGGTGGACCAGGAAGTGTACGACCTCATCGCGCGCACCCTGAAGATTTCGCAGCTCAGCGGCGGCGCGTTCGATATCACGTTTGCCAGCAGCGACAAAATCTACCACTTCGACAAGGCCGCGCACGCCAGCCTGCCCGATTCGGCCACGGTGCGCCGCTCCATCCGCCGCATTGGCTGGCAGAAGGTGCGCCTCGACCCCGCCACGCGCTCGGTGTACCTGCCCGAAAAAGGGATGCGCATCAACCTGGCGGGCATCTTGCAGGGCTACGGCGTGCGCCGGGCGGCGGAAATCATGAAAAAGATGGGCATCGGCGGCGGGCTCATCAATGGCTCGGGCGACGTGTACTGCTGGGGCAAGCAGCCCGACGGCGCGGGCTGGCGCATTGCCATCGGCGACCCGGCCCGGCCGCACACGGTGTCGTCGTGGCTCACGGTGAGCGACTTAGCCGTGGTAACGGCTGGCAACTACGAGCAGTATTTTACGGTGGGCGGCAAGTATTACGGCCACATCATCAACCCGCACACCGGCTACCCGGCCACGGGCCTGCGCTCGGTTACCATCATCTGCCCCGACGTGGAGCTGGCCGATGCCCTCGACGACGCCGTGTTCGTACTAGGCCCCACCGAGGGGCTAGCCCTCATTAATCGCCTCAAAGACATCAACTGCACGCTCATCACCGACGACGGCCAGACGCTGGTTTCCAAGGGGATGCAGCTCAACCCATACCACAGCGCCGCCCCGGCCGCCGTGGCTCAGCCCAAGCCCAAATCATGAAAAACGCTCTTTCGCGGCTCGCTTTGCTAGGCCTGCTGCTGGCCGGTAGCGCCGCGCTGCCCAGCTGCGTATCGGTGGCCGCCTACCAGAAAGCCTACCTCAACGACGAGGATATGAAGCTGGCTACCAAGAAGGTAGAAACCTCAGAAGTGAATTTTGAGAGCTACCGCGAGGGTGCCGGCGGCGCCAACGGCGGCAAGGTAGGTGGCGGCTGCGGCTGCAATTAAGTAGAAGTAAAAATGATGAATTAAGAATTGAAAGTGCCGAATTGAAGGTAGCTGAGCATTTGGGTTGAGAAAACGCAAAAGCCTAATTCACATCTTTTTAACTCATTACTTTTAGTTCTCAATTAACTGCAATCATCTGTGAAAAATATACTCTTAGCTAGCCTAGCCCTGGCCGCACCGCTCGGCGCGCTGGCTCAGGCCACGCCCACCCCCAACCGCCTCGACGGCTCGGGCATCGCGCCCAACGCTTCGCAGCTGCCCACGCCCGCCCGCTACGGCGAAACGGAGGTGGACATCCTGGGCAGCTACTACCAGCAGAACGGCACCCACTCGGCCGTGGAGGGCGGCATCGGCGACCAGCACCTGACCGACGTGGCGCCCACCATCCTGCTCAACGTGCCACTCGACTCGACTACGCGCCTCTCGGCCAACGTGGGCATCGACTACTACGCCTCGGCCTCGTCGGATAAGATTGACCAGGTGCTGTCGTCACCTTCGTCGCACGACGTGCGCTACCACGCCGACTTCGGCCTTTCGCACACCCTAGCCAACAAGCTGACCACGCTCGGGGCCGGCGCGGGCGTGTCGAAAGAGTATGACTACCTGTCGTTTAACCTGCTGGCCAGCTGGGTGCAGGCCTCGGCCGACGGCAACCGGCAGTTCAGCGCCAGCGGCCAGGTTTTCCTCGACCAAATCAAGCTCATCACGCCCGCCGAGCTGCGGGTGGGCGGCACCCAAAACAAGCAGTACGGCTCCGATAACCGCCAGAGCTTCACGCTCTCGCTGGTGTATGCGCAGGTTTTGGGCAAGCGTCTGCAAGCCTCCGTGAGCGTGGAGCCGGTGGTGCAGCGCGGGCTGCTGAGCACGCCGTTTCAGCGGGTGTATTTCCGCGACTACGCGCCCGGCGGCCTCGTGCCCGGCGAGCTGGGCACGGCCAAGGCCGAGGTGCTGCCGCGCCTGCGCTACAAGTACCCGGCCAGCCTGCGCCTCACGTACTATGCCACCGATTTGGTGCAGCTGCGCGGCTTCTACCGCTTCTACAACGATAACTTTGGTATTCAAGCCCCATACGCTGGAGCTGGAAGTGCCGGTGAAGGTGAGCCCGTTCTTCACGCTCTACCCGTTTTACCGCTACCACACCCAGACGGCGGCCGATTACTTCGCGCCCTACCTGGCCCACTCGGTATTCGACGAGTATTTCACCTCCGACTACGACCTGTCGGCCTTTTCGGCCAACAAGGCGGGCCTGGGTTTGCGCTACGCGCCGCTCTACGGGCTAGGGCGCTTCAAGCTGGCTAGCCGCATCACCAAGTTCAAGTCCGTGGATTTGCGCTACGGCTACTACCGCCAAAGCACCGGCCTCACGGCCAACGTCGTCAGCTTCGACCTGGCCTTCGTGATGCCGTAAGCGGATAGTTTAAAAGATTGTCGCTCAACGCCAAGGCGCAAGGCTGCAGTGCCACAGAATAGTGCCCATGACTCCCATCGAAACCCAGGCGCCCGCCGAAAAGCACCTCACCAGCTCGGCCATGCTGCAAGACATCGTCATTGGCTTGTCCGATGGCCTTACGGTGCCCTTTGCCCTGGCGGCGGGCCTGAGTGGGGCGGTGCAGTCGTCGGGCCTGGTTATCACGGCGGGGCTGGCCGAGGTAGTGGCCGGCTCCATCGCCATGGGGCTAGGGGGCTACCTGGCCGGCCGCACCGAGGTCGACCACTACACCTCGGAGCTGGCCCGCGAGCACGAGGAAGTGCGCACCGTGCCCGACACCGAGCACCGCGAGGTGCAGGAGCTGCTTAGGGAAATGGGCCTCTCGGAGGCGACTGCCACCCAAGCCGCCAACGAGCTGGTGCAAGACCCGGCGCAGTGGGTCAAATTCATGATGAAGTACGAGCTGGGCCTCGAAGAGCCCGACCCCCGGCAGGCCCTCAAAAGCGCCTTTACCATTGCCGGGGCCTACGCCGTGGGCGGTCTCATCCCCCTGAGTGCGTACTTTTTCACGGCTACGCCGCACGCGGGCTTGCTGTGGTCAGGCATTATCACACTGGTGTGCCTGCTCATCTTCGGCTTCTTTAAAAGCCGCATGACCGGCCAGGCACCGGTGGCGGGCGCCCTCAAAATGGCGGCTACCGGGGCCGCGGCGGCGGCGGCCGCCTTTTATGTGGCGCGGCTGGTGCAGGGCCACGGGGGCTAGCGGGCGGGCTAGGTACGTTACGCAAAAAAGCCGCCCCGGCTGCTCCCGAAACGAGGGCGGCCGGGGCCTACTTACCGAGCTGCTTGAGCAGTTCCTCCGCGGCGGGCTCCGACGAGGCCGGGTTTTGGCCGGTGATGAGGTGGCCGGCGGTCACGACGTAGGGCTGCCAGTCGGCGCCTTTCGAGTAGGTGCCGCCGTTCTCCTTCAGCATATCCTCCACCAGGAAGGGAACCACGTGGGTAAGCTGCACGGCCTCTTCCTCGGTGTTGGTGAAGCCCGTAACGGGCTTGCCCTGCACCAGCGGCTCGCCGCCAGGGGCCTGCACGTGGCGCAGAACGCCGGGCGCGTGGCACACCACGGCCACTGGCTTGCCGGCGGCGTAGGCCTGCTCGATGAGGGCAATGGAGTGCTTATCCTCGGCCAAATCCCAGAGGGGGCCGTGGCCGCCGGGGTAGAAAATGGCGTCGAAGTCGGCGGCCTGAATGGTAGCGAGCGGCACCGTGTGAGCTAGGACCTGCTGGGCTTCGGGGTCTTGCTTGAAGCGCTTAGTGGCGTCGGTCTGGGCGCCGGGCTCATCGCTTTTGGGGTCCAGCGGCGGCTGGCCACCCTGGGGCGAGGCCAGCGTCAGGGTCACGCCGGCGTCTTTGAATACGTAGTAGGGGGCGGCAAATTCTTCCAGCCAGAAGCCGGTTTTTTACCCGTAGTACCGAGCTCGTCATGCGAGGTCAGAATCATGGCGATTTTCATACTAGCTAAATTATCAAGTAGTTGAATTAATAAGGCGAAGCAATGCTTCAAGCAGCCGTAAGCTAGCCCAGTAGCTTGTAAAAGGTAACGGCGCGCTCGGCCAGCAGCGGCACTATTTGGCCTATTACCAAATCCTGGTAGTGCGCCGAGTCGCGGTGAGCCTCCAGCGCCTGCTGGTCGGCGTACTGCTCGTAGAAGAAGAAGTGGGCCGGGTCGGCCGGGTCCTGGTGGCCCACGTAGAGCAGGTTGCCGGGCTCGTGCTGGCGCACGGCGGCGGCGGCTTCGAGCATCAGCTGGCGCACGGTTTCTTCGTGGCCGGGCCGGGCGCGCCACTCGGCGGCCACGGCGATGATATTAGTGGTGGGCACGTCCATCAGACAGCGGAATAAAAAAGGTACCGGTTAGGCGTTTGGCGGGCGGAAGCAGCCGCGTGCGGGCTTTGCCCTTGGAGGGGAGTGGCCGGCTAGCCGGCGCCTGGCCAGCGCCGGCTAGGCCACTTTTACCACGGCCTTGCCCGTATTTTCACCCTTAAATAAGCCCAGGAAGGCGGCCGGAATCTGGTCGAAGCCTTCGGTAAGGGTTTCTTCACCCTTGAGCTTGCCCGCGGTGTACCACTGGGTGAGCTGCTTTACGCCCTCGGGCCAGCGGCTGAGGTAGTCGCTCACGATGAAGCCTTGCAGCTTGGTGCTGGTTTTGAGTAGCTTGCCCTCGGGGCGCGGGCCCACGGGCGCCTCAGTGGCGTTATAAGTCGAAATCTGGCCGCAGAGCGCGATGCGGGCGCGCTTGTTCAGCAGGTCGTACACGGCATCGGTAATGGCGCCGCCCACGTTGTCGAAGTAGCAGTCCACGCCGTCGGGCGCGGCGGCCGCCAGCGCCTGGGCAATGTCGGGCGTGGTTTTGTAATTGATGGCCTCGTCGAAGCCCAGTGCTTTGAGGTGCGCCACCTTCTCATCCGAGCCGGCGGTGCCCACCACGCGGCATCCCTTAATCTTGGCCAGCTGGCCCACGATGAGGCCCACCGCGCCGGCCGCGCCCGATACCACCACGGTTTCGCCGGGCTGGGGCTGGCAAATGTCGAGCAAGCCAAAGTAGGCCGTGAGGCCCGGCATCCCGAGCAGGCCCAGGAAATAGCTGGTGGGCGCTTGGTCGGCGGGCACACGATTCAGGGTTTGGGCGTCGGCCACGCTGTACTCCTGCCAGGGCAGGTTGCCCACCACCACGCTGCCCACGGGCAGCGCGTCGGTGTGGCTAGCCACCACCTCGGCCACTACGCCGCCCACAATGGGCTCGCCCACCTCAAACGGGGCCACGTACGACTTGGCGGCGCTCATGCGGCCGCGCATGTAGGGGTCGACCGACACGTAAAGGGTTTTCAGCAGCACCTGGCCCTGGGCAGGCTCGGGTAGAGTGCGGGTTTCGAAGCGAAACTGCGCGGCCGTGGGCACGCCCTGGGGGCGGCTGGCCAGCAAAATGGTTTTCGTATCCATAGAAATCAGGTAAAAGCCACTCCCTCAATGAGAAAGAGCGTAAACAAAAACGCTCAGGCGGCGCCTGAGCGTTTCATTAGGGGCTAAGCGGCCGGGCTAGGCGTTGGTGGTCGTGGTGAGGCTCACCTCAATGTTGCCTTTAGTAGCGCGCGAGTAGGGGCAGATGCCGTGGGCGGCGGCCACCAGCTCTTCAGCCTGCTTTTGCTCGAAGCCGGGCAGGTTCACGTGCAGGTCGGCCGAGATGCCGTAGCCGCCGTCTTCGGCCTGGCCGAAGCCGATGAGGGCCTCCACGGTCACTTTCTCGAGCTTCACCCGGGCCTGGCGGGCGGCCACGCCCAGGGCGCCCTCGAAGCAGGCGGCGTAGCCGGCGGCGAAAAGCTGCTCAGGGTTGGTGGCGCCGGCTTTGCCGGGGCCGCCCATCTCCTTGGGCGTACTCAGGGTGAGGTCGAGCGCGTCGTTGGCGGTGGTAACGTGGCCGTCGCGGCCGCCTACTACTTTGGCCTGGGCCGTGAACACTTTCTGGATTTTCATGGGGTAAGAAAAAATGGCTGGCTAGGCAGTCAGCCGGGTAAGAAGTTGCGTGAGTTGGGTGCGCAGGGCCAGAAACTCGTCTAGCGACATTCCCAGCTTATCCAGTAGCTGGGCGGGTATCTGGCTGGCCGGGCCCCGCAGGGCCAGCCCCGCCGGCAGCAGGCCGATAATGACGGAGCGCTCGTCGCGCGGGTCGCGCCGCCGGCTCAGCCACTGCCGCTGCTCCATGCGCTTGAGCAGGGGCGTAAGGGTGCCCGAGTCAAGCAGCAGGCGCTCGCCCAAGTCCTTTACCGTCAGCTCCTCATGCTCCCACAGCAGCAGAAAGACCAGGTACTGCGGGTAGGTGAGGCCCAGCACCTGCAAGTGCGGCTGGTAGGCCTTGGTGAGCTGCCGCGACACGGCGTAGAACGGAAAGCACAACTGGCTTTCCAGCTTCAGCAGGTCGAGCGGGGCGTCGGGGGTAGGGGTAGGCGGCATGGCGTTCGAGTATAGACAACGAACGGTTGCGTAATGTTTAATTGTGCACAACTAATTTAAGTATTTGCTGAAAATGGCTCGGCCACCTTTGCAAGTTACCGGGCTGGCTATCAAAAATGTAACTTAGCGTTTGCGTCAGCCTACAAGCTGAAGAAATAAGTGCCCGTGAACTGCGCAACCCGGTTGCGGGCCGCATCGGCACCAAACTCGTGGGCAAAACCTGCGGTGCTGGTTTGGGCGGGCTGGTGCAGGTTGCGCAGCCCTAGGCCGTAGCCCAGCTGCACCTGCACCGGCCCCTGCCGGTAGCCCACGCCAAAATTGACGCCCACATCGAGGCGGCGGTTATTGGTGCCGTTGCCGTAGCTAACGCGCTCGTCGTCGATGGGCCGTTCCAGCCCCGGAACTGGGTCAGTAGCCGGGCCGTAGTACGTAGCCAGCGTGCTGCTGCCGCGCTGGCGGCCGCCCAGGCCGAGCGCCACGTAGGGGCCCGCAAAAACTTGCAGGCCGTGGTCGCCGTGCAGGGTATAGACTACGTTGAGCGGGATTTCCAGCCAGTTGTAGCGAGTGGTAGTGTTGGTTTGCGACTCGTTGCTGCCCGTAAAGCCGCTCGCGTAGAAAGCGTTGGTAGTCTGCTCACCTTTCTGCGTGAAAATCAGGCCGGGCTGCAGCGAAAAGTTACCCCGGCTAGCCTCCAGCACCACGCCGGCCTGCCAGGCGTAGAGCGTGGCCTTGGCGGTGGAGTAGCTGAAAGGGTAGGTGCCGCTTGAATTGCCGGCGGCCGCCACCGTGGTCAGGGCGCGGTTGGCGCCGCCGCGCAAGCCCAGGCAATAAGTGGTTTGGGCCGCGGCGCCGGCGGCGCTCAGCAGTAGGGCTGCGGCCAGGGCAAGGGCAAGCAGCTGTTTCATAACAAGTAGATGAAGGACGGATGCGGAGTAGTATTTCGAGTGCCCGGCTGGAGCCAAGGTTGCATTGGCGAGTGGCGTGCCCGCTAAAACACATCCCCTAAATTGAAAAACACGCCCTGCGAGCCCTCAATTCCGAAGGCATAATCCACGGCCAGGTACGAGCTGGATTGCTTGCTCAGGCACAGCCGCAGGCCCGCGCCGCCGGCCGGGGCTAGCCGGCCAAAGCCGGTGCTGGGGCTGCGGGCCGACTGCCCATTGGCGAACACCACGCCGCCCAGCACCCGCGAGCGAGTGAGGTTGAAGCGATACTCGGCCTCGCCATACACGAGGCTGGTGCCCCGGAAGCGCCCCTGGATGTAGCCCCGACCCGTCACGCTGTAAGTATCCCAGCCGGTGGCGGGCAGGTCGAGATAGGGCGCGGCCTGGCCCAGGGCAAAATCACCGTAGAGCCAGCAGGCCAGCACGTTGCCCCGCGGCCCGGCGCGCAGGTAGCGCCGGGTATCGAGCTGCAGGAACTGGTAGGTAGCATCCGAGCCCAGCGCCCGCAGGTTCGAGCGCAGGGCCAGAAAGAGGTAGCTTTCGCCAGCGGCGGGCCGCAGCTGGTTGGCGCGGGTATCGCGCAGCACCGACAGCACCGGGCCCGACGATGTGGAGCGCCCCGCCACCCCCGGCGCGTAGCCCGCGATGGCGGACAGCTGCTGGCCGTCGCCATTCACCGTCTCGATAGCCCAGCGCGTATCCAGAAAATAGCCGCCGCCCACGTAGAGGTGGCCCGCCGGCCCCAGGCGGTGGTAGTAGCTCTGGTGAAGCCGCAGGAGGTTGTAGTTCATGCCGATAGCGGCGGCGGCATGGGTGTTGCTGCCCAGGCCGTAGGTTTGCTGCGGGTAGTGCAGCAGGCGGTAGTCGGCCAGCCACAGGCTCCGGTTGCGGGTCGTCCAGAGCGGGCCGTTCAGGGCCAGGATAAGCTGCTGGTTTTGGGTGTAGGTGAGGGTGGTAGACAGGTTAGACTGGTTGGCCCCCGGCCGCCGAAACGCGTAGCTGGCCGTGAGTGTGGCCAGCAGCCGCGCCTCCAGGGTGTAGGCCACGGCGGGCAACAGCACCAGCGAGTGGGCCCGGCGGTGCTTGGCGCGGGCCGAGTCGGCCGCCGGGCGCGGAGCGCGGCGCGGCAGCAGCCGGTGCACCAGGTCGCCGAGGTCCTGGGTGGGGTGCGGCAGCGAGTCGGGGCTAGCCAGGGTGGCCGCCGGGACCTGCGCCCGGGCTAGCGGGGCAGCGAGCGTAAAAAGCGCCAGCAGCGCCAGGGTGCGTAGTTTTTTGGCAATCATCAGTTCTTAATCCGCCATTCAACCGGCAGCCGCGCCTAATGATTTAGTGCTTTTGCCGACTCCGGGGGCTAGCGGCCCCAGGTGCGGCTATTGGCCCGTAGGGCGCCCACCTGGCCGGGGCCAAAAACCAAAGGCTAGCCGGCTGAAATCATAGCTCGCCCAGCCGCCGCCCGCCCAGCCGGCCAAAAAGCGGGTGCTTGGCCTGGCCCACCACCTGCGCACCATAGATGCCCGTGTGGCCCGAGAACAAGTAGGCCACCACGCAGGCCAGCGCCAGGTACACGCCCGCCTGCACGCCGAACAATTCGAGCCCCATCAGCAGGCAGGCGAGCGGCGTGTTGGCCGCGCCCGCAAACACGCCCACGAAGCCCATACCCGCCAGCAGCGCCACCGGCAGCGGCAGCACGCCCGCCAGCGCCGAGCCCAGCGCCGCCCCGATAAAGAAGAGCGGCGTTACCTCGCCGCCCTTGAAGCCTGCGCCCAGCGTCAGGGCCGTGAGTAGCAGCTTGAGGGCAAAATCCTGCGCGCCCAGCTGGTGCTGAAAGGCCTCCACAAGCACGGGCACCCCTAGCCCCGCGTAGCGCATTGTGCCCAGCGCCCACATGGCCAGCGCCACCAACGCGCCGCCCACCACCGGCCGCAGCGGCGGGTAGGCTATCCGGCCGAAAACCTTGCCGATAGCGTGCGTGAGCGTAGCAAAGCCCCGCGCCGCCAGCCCAAACAGCGCGCCCGCCGCCAGCGCCGACCCTAGCCCCGGCAGCGTGAGTGGCAGCGCCGCCAGGGTGGGGTAGGTAGTGTGGCCCACGCCCCAGGCGCGCGTCACGGCATCGGCCACCACGGCGGCCAGAAAGCTGGGCAAAATAGCCTCGTAGCGCACCGAGCCCAGCAAATACACCTCCAGACCAAAAACCGCTCCCGCCAGCGGCGTACCAAAAACCGAGGCAAAGCCCGCGCTCATGCCCGCCACGAGCAGCAGCCGGCGCTCGCGCCGCGGCAGCCAGCGGGCCAGCTGGTCGGCCAGGGCAGCGCCCATCTGCACGGCCGTGCCCTCGCGGCCCGCCGAGCCCCCTAGCAAGTGCGTGAGCAGCGTGCCGCCCAGCACCAGCGGCACCAGCCGCAGCGGAATAGTGGCGCTGGGCCGGTGTATCTCGTCGAGCACAAGGTTGTTGCCCTTCACCACGCGGTTGCCGAAATAGTGATAGGCTAGCCCAACGAGCAGGCCACCCACCGGCAGCAGGGCCAGTGCCCAGGCGTGGGTTGCGCGCCAGGCCGTGGCGCGCTCCAGCGCCACCAAAAACCCAGCCGAGGCCGTGCCGGCCAGCGCGCCCACCAGGCTAGCCAGCAGCAGCCAGCGCAGAGCGAAGAAAGCCGTCGGCCCGAGATACGCGGGGCGCGGTGCTAAACGGGGAAGAAATGCCATCGGGGCGCGAAATAACGCACCAATCCGACCTGCGCCGCCGGGGCTAGCCTGTAATGCCCGGCCGGCCCCGGCGATATACCCACCCAAACTGCCGGCCCGGCGCTTACCTTGCCAGTAGTTCAGCCCTTTATTCACTTTTTGCGCTGTGCGCCCGCCTGCCATGAACTTTTCGCTGGTTCTTCTCGGCCTTGTGCTGTTCACGCTCTTTCTGAGCTACGTTATCGTGCCGCAGGGCACGGTGGCAGTTATCACCATCTTCGGCAAATACCGGCGCCTGATGATGCCGGGCCTGAATTTCAAGCTGCCCTTCATCGAAAATGTGTACAAGCGCATTTCCATCCAGAGCCGTTCATTGGAGCTGGAGTTTCAAGCTATTACCATTGACCAGGCCAATGTTAACTTCAAGGCCATGCTCGTGTACGCCGTGTTCGACCAGAGCGAGGAGGCCATCAAGCGCGTGGCCTTCAAGTTTGTGGATGAGCGCAGCCTGATGCAGGCGCTCATTCGCACGGTGGAGGGCAGCATCCGGGCCTTCGTGGCCACCCAGCGCCAGGCGGCGGTGCTGAGCCTGCGCGGCGAAATTGTGCTGCACGTGAAGGACCAGCTCGACGAAACCCTCGAAAGCTGGGGCTACCACCTCATCGACTTGCAGCTCAACGACATTGCCTTTGATGAGGAAATCATGCGCTCGATGGCCAAGGTAGTAGCCAGTAGCAACCTCAAGGCCGCCGCCGAAAACGAGGGGCAGGCCCTGCTCATCACCAAAACCAAGGCCGCCGAGGCCGAGGGCAATGCCATCAAAATCTCGGCCGAGGCCGAAAAAATAGCCGCCCAGCTGCGCGGCCAGGGCGTGGCGCTGTTTCGCGAAGAAGTAACCAAGGGCATGGCCCACGCCGTGCAGGAGCTGGCCGAAAACAATCTCGACCCCTCGCTCGTCTATTTCTCAATGTGGACCGAGGCCATCAAGCACTTTGCCGAGCAGGGCAAGGGCAACGTAATTTTCCTCGATGGCTCGAACGAAGGCCTCGAAAAAAACATGAAGCAGATGCTGGCCATGCAGCACCTCGACCGGCCGGGCGCCGACCGCTAGGGCTAGCCCTAGCGCGCGGCCTACCCCAATTCTCACGACCAAAATTTGCGATTGATGCGTTATTTCTACGTTATGATTTGTGGATTGGGGAGCGGCTTGGCGGCGCACGCCCAGCAGGCGGCCGCGCCCGCCGCGCCCAGTTCGCTAGCCCCCGATTCGGCTTGGTACGAGGCCGCCGACGAGCGCCGCGTGAGCTCGTCTATCGACTCGGTGGGCGCCTGCACCGAGGTGCTGCGCTGGGAAAACGACCAGGGCCTGCTGCGGGTATTCTACCCCTCGGGTCACCTGCGCGAATACAGCTCGTTTGGCAGCCTGGAAGCGGGCGCCCGGCACGGCACCGTAAGCACCTGGTTTGACAACGGCCAGATGCAAACCCTGCAAGCCTACGAGCAGGGCCGGCGCACGGGCCCGCTGCTGGTGTACTACGAAAACGGGGCCCTGAAGCGCCGCACCGACTACGTGGCCGGTAACGAGCTGCCAGGCAGCTGCTTCGATGAGGCGGGCGTGCCGGTGGCCTACTTCCCCTACGAGCAGCTGCCGCTGTACCCGGGCGGGCAGGCCCAGCTCGTGAAGGAGATAACGGGCGCCCTACGCCTGCCACGCCGCGCCACCGACTACCTGCTGTGGGAGCCGCGCGTGGTGGGCATCGAGTTTCAGGTGAAGGAAGATGGGCGCATTGTGGCGCCGCGGGTGGCGCGCTCGTCGCAGGTGCCGGACCTCGATGGGGCGGTGCTCGCCACCGTTGCGCGGCTCACCAAGCGCTTCAGCCCGGGCCGGCGCGATGGCCGGCAGGTGGCGTACACCTTCTATTTGCCGGTGCAGCTGCAGGGAGGAAAGCCGCGCGGCCTGGTCGAATTGCCCTAGCCAGGGGGCCGGGTAAAACCCGGCATTGGCGGGGGCCGTGCCTGCCGGTACATAACTTTGCGCTTTTCCAGGCCTCGCCAGCCCCCGCCAGGGGGCCCGGCCGGCCCAGAAACGGCTGAAGTTACCGAGGCTTGTTTACCCCTTTTTTTACCTTCTTTCTTGTTAATGAAACACCCCCTATTCAAAACCGCGCTGCTGAGCGGGGCCGCCTTCCTGGCCGCTGCTCCGCATAGCCAAGCCCAGAACGCCGACCAGAAATGGGGCGTGAGCGGCTACGTAACCACCCTGCAATACCGGGGCGACCTGGGCAGCAGCTTCTGGAATGCCCACGACCTGACCTACGGTGGTGGCCTTACCCTGAGCCGCTACATCAGCAAAGGCCTCGACATCAACCTGTCGGCCAACCAAAGTACCCTGCGGTACCCCGGCCAGGAAGGCACGTTTACCTTCACTAACAACGGGGCCTCCCCGATAGCGGGCCGCCGCTTTTTCGCCAACATCAGCACGTTTGGCCTGGGCTTTAAGTTTAAGCTCAACAACGGCTGGGCGCTGAAGGAAGATGCTGTTATTCAGCCCTACATCCTGCTGCAGCCGGGCTATGCGTACATCTACACGCAGCGCTTTGCCAACTACTCCAATGTCGGCAACAATGCCTCCAACTATGGCTCGTTTGACGGGCAGGCGGCGCTGGGCCTCACGTTCCGCATCACGCCGGGCTTCAGCATTTTTGCCCAGGCTGGCCAGCACGTGCTCATCCGCGACGACAACCGCCTCGACGGCGTAGACAACAACGGCACTATTTTCTGGGATAAGTACGACCGCTACATGCAGTTCTCAGCCGGCCTCACCGCCAACTTTGGCAAAGCCAAGGATGCCGATGGCGATGGCGTAGCCGACCGCAAAGACAAGTGCCCCGACACGCCCGCCGGCGTGAAAGTGGACGAGAACGGCTGCCCCCTTGACACCGATGGCGACGGCGTGGCCGACTACCAGGACAAGTGCCCCGACGTGAAAGGCCTGGCCGCCCTGCAGGGCTGCCCCGATGCCGACGGCGATGGCGTGGCCGATGCCGACGACCGCTGCCCCAACACCCCGGCCGGCGTGAAAGTAGATGCTTCGGGTTGCCCCATCGACTCGGACGGTGACAAAGTGCCCGACTACCTCGACAAGTGCCCCAACACCCCGAGCGGCGTGACGGTAGATGCCAACGGCTGCCCGGCTGACCGCGACGGCGACGGTGTGCCCGACTTCCAGGACCGCTGCCCCGACCGCGCCGGCCCCGCCAGCAACAAAGGCTGCCCCGAGATTAAGGCCGAGCAGAAGAAAATCCTCAACGAGGCCACGAAGTACATCAACTTCGACTTCAACAAGGCCACGCTGAAGCCTTCGTCGTTCCCCAAGCTGGAGCAGATGGTGCAGATTCTCAACGAGTACCCCGACTACTCGCTCAGCATTGCCGGCCACACCGACAGCAAGGGCGATGACAACTACAACCTGCGCCTGAGCTACGAGCGCGCCGCTGCCGCCCGCAAGTACATGGTAGAGCACGGCATCCCGGCCGAGCGCATTGAGGCCCGCGGCTACGGCGAGAGCAAGCCGGTTGCCGACAACAAAACGGCCGCCGGCCAGGCCCTGAACCGCCGCGTAGACTTTGACCCCTACCTGACGGGCGAAACCAACGCTGCCGAAGCCAAGTACGGCCCCGCCCCGAGCATCTCGGAGCTGCGTGCTACGGGCCAGAAGCTGCCCGGCAAAAAAACCACCGGCACCGGCTCGCCCCGCAGCCGCAAAGCTCCGGTAAAAAAGGCGCCCGCTCGCAAAAAGTAAGCGCCGCTAGCCCCCGGCTAGGTTAAAAAAGCAGCCCGCTCTCGTTGAGCGGGCTGCTTTTTTTTAGGCCTTAGCAGCAGGAGCGGGGCTAGCCCGCCCGCGCCTGCAAACCCTGGCGCACCCATTCGGCTTTAACTTGCGGCCCGGTTGCGGCGGAAATGGCCGCGCCCGCCACTACTGCACCTATGGACGACGCCCTTCTTGCCAGCTACCAGCCCGTAATCGGGCTCGAAGTACACGCGCAACTGCTGACGCACAGCAAAATGTACTCTTCCGATGAGAACGAGTACGGCGCTATGCCCAACACCAACCTCTCGGTAATCACCTTGGGCCACCCCGGCACGCTGCCCCGCGTGAACCGCACGGCCGTGGACTTTGCCATCAAAATGGGGCTAGCCACCAACTGCCAGATTGAGCGCGAAAACCTGTTTGCGCGCAAAAACTACTTCTACCCCGACCTCCCGAAGGGCTACCAGATAACGCAGGACAAGACGCCGATTTGCCACGGCGGCTACGTCGATATTCGGCTGGCCGACGGCAGCACGCGCCGCATCGGCATCACGCGCATTCACATGGAGGAAGACGCGGGCAAATCGATGCACCTGGCCGGCGAAACCGAAACCCTGGTGGACCTGAACCGCGCCGGCGTGCCGCTCATCGAAATCGTGAGCGAGCCCGACATCCGCACCGAGGAGGAAGCCTACGCCTACCTGGCCGAAATTAAGAAGCTGGTCGAATACCTGGGCATCTGCGATGGCAACATGGAGGAAGGCTCGCTGCGCTGCGACGCCAACGTGAGCGTAATGAAGAAAGGCGCCGATAAGTTCGGTACCAAGGTGGAGGTCAAGAACATGAACTCGTTCCGCAACGTGCAGCGGGCCATCGAGCACGAGATTGTGCGCCAGATTCAGATTCTGGAAAACGGCAGCGAGGTAGATTCCGAAACGCGCGGCTTCGACGCGGCCAGCGGCACCACCAGCGGCCAGCGCTCGAAGGAAACCCTCAATGACTACCGCTACTTCCCCGAGCCCGACCTGCCGCCGCTCATCATCGACGATGCCTGGTTGCACCGCGTGCAGGCCGACCTGCCGGCCCTGCCGCAGCAGCTCTATGCCCGCTTCACGGGCGAGCTGGGCCTGAGCGACTACGACGCCAACGTGCTCATCGACCAGAAGGAAGTGGCCCAATACTTCGACGACCTGGCCCGCCTGCTGCCCCCTAGCAGCGCCAAGGCCGCCGCCAACTGGGTAATGGGCCCCGTGAAGTCGTACCTCAACGAGCGCGCCCTCGAAATCAGTGATTTTCCCCTCGACCCCGGCCAGCTGGCGGGTATCATCGAACTGATTGAGGCCGGTAAAATCAATTACTCGGTGGCCAGCAAGCAGCTGTTCCCGCACCTGCTCGAGCACCCGCAGGCCAACGCCACCGGCGCCGCCGAGCAGCTGGGCCTACTCACCAAGGCCGACGCCGGCGAGCTCGAAGCCCTCGTGCAGCAGGTGCTGGCCGCCAACCCAGCCAAGGTAGCCGAGTACCGCGCCGGCAAAAAGTCGCTCACCGGCATGTTCATGGGCGAGCTCATGAAGCTGACCGGCGGCAAGGCCGACCCCAAGCTGGCCAACCAGCTGCTGCGCCAGGGCCTCGACGGCTAGGGCTTCTCTCAAACCAAAGGCGCCGGGCTGCTCGCAGTCCGGCGCCTTTTTTAGTAGCTCGCGCGTTGCTGATGCTTTTGCGAAAACTCTGGCGGCTCCTGCTGCCTGCCCTGGCGGCCCCTGCGCTGCTGGCCGCCCAAACGCTGCCCGCCGGCGGCTACGAGATAAGCGGCCAAGATGCGCACCTGGCGGGCCAGAAAATCTACCTGCTGGCCGCCGAGCGCCCTAGCCACAGCCAGCCCTGGGCGCGCCTCGACTCGGCCCAGGCCGATGCCGCCGGGCGCTTTGTGCTACGCGGGCAGGTGCCCGCCCCCGATGTGTACTGGCTGCGCGTGGGCGGCCAGCCGGCTATGCAGCCGGTGCCGCTGGCCAACCGCCAAGAGCGCCTCGCTACCCAGCTGGTACAGCCGCGCAGCAGCACCATCCAGTCGCCGGCCTACCTGCTGCGCCCCAGCGGCTCGCCCGAGCTGGTGCTGCTGCAAGTATTCCAAGGGTATTTAATGACGCGCAACCTGCCGGCGAAGGCCGACGACCGGCAGCTGCGCGCGGTGAAAGACCTGCTGCGCCGCAACGCGGGCTCGTACTTGGGTCCTTACCTGACCTTCTACTACCTACGGCTGCACCCTAGCGCCCGGCCGCTGGTCGATTCGCTCACCACCCGCTTTGCCCGCGAGCAGCCGGCCTCGCCCTACCTGCCGCGCCTGCGCGAGCTGCTGGGCGCGGCCCAAACCCTGAGCCCCGGCCTGGTGGCGCCCGACTTTACGCTGCCCGGCCCCAACGGCCAGCCGCTGGCGCTGAGCAGCCTGCGCGGTAAGTACGTGCTGGTCGATTTTTGGGCCAGCTGGTGCAAGCCCTGCCGCGCCGAAAACCCCAACGTGTTAAAGGCTTACCAACGGTTCAAGGAAGAAGGACCGGGCTTCACGGTGCTGAGCGTGTCGGTGGATGAAAAGGCGGCCGACTGGCGCCAGGCCCTGGCGCAGGACGCGCTGCCCTGGCCGCAGGTGCTGGACCAAGCCGGCGTGCGGGGCCGCACCGGGCAGCTCTACAACGTGGTGAGCATCCCGGCCACTTTTCTACTAGACCCCCAGGGGCGCATCGTGGCCACCAACCTGCGCGGCAGCGCCCTGAGCCGAGAGCTGACCCGCCTGCTGCGCTAGACCAATGGAACCCGTCACCGTTTTTTTAGCTTTGTCCGGCAGCCTAGCCGCGGGTTAGGCGCTCCTTATTTTATCCCAATGACTTCTCTTATGAAACCAGCGCTCGCCGCCGTGGCCCTGCTCGGCCTCACCAATGCCTGCCAGAATGCTACCGCCGCCGCCGAGGGCTACGAAATAACGGGCCAGCTGCGCAATGTGCCCACTGGCACTACGCTGCACCTTTCGGAGCTGACCAGCAGCCAGTTTGTGGAGCGCAGCACGGCCAAAACCGACGCCGACGGCAAGTTTACCTTCAAGGGCACGCTGCCCGTGTCGGCGGCCGTGTACCAGCTCAAGGTAGATGAGCCCAACCAGGTGCTGCTCGTGCTCGACAATAAAACCCACCTCACGCTCTCGGGCGATGCCAAGCGCCTGCCCGCCAGCTACTCGGTGAAGGGCTCGAAGGATTCGGAAGTTATTCAGCAGCTGACGTATACGCTCAATTCCAGCCGGGGGCAGATGCAGCGCCTGGGCCAGCGCTACAACGCCGCCGGCCAGGCCGGCCGCACCGATTCGCTGCCCATTATCGAGGGGCAGTACAATGTGCTGGCGCAGGCCACGGCCCGCCGCGCCAAGGCTGTTATCCGGCGCAATGCCAACTCGGTGGCGGCGGGCTTTGCCGCCCTCAGCTTCGTGGACCCCAACGAGGACTTCACGTTTGCCGACTCCATTGCCACCATTCAGCGCAAGGCCCAGCCGGCATCGCCCTTCACCCAGGCCCTGAGCGAGCGCCTGGAGCCGCTGCGCGCCACGGCCATCGGCACGGCCGCGCCCGAAATCAACCTGGCTAGCCCCGACGGTAAGCCCATGTCGCTCAAGAGCTTGCGCGGCAAATACGTGCTGGTCGATTTCTGGGCGAGCTGGTGCGGCCCCTGCCGCCAGGAAAACCCGAACGTGGTAAAGGCCTACAACCAGTTCAAGGACAAGGGGAAAGGCTTTACGGTTTATAGCGTGTCGCTCGACGATGACAAGGCCCGCTGGACCCAGGCCATCGCGGCCGACGGCCTCGCCTGGCCCAACCACGTGTCGGACCTCAAAAAGTGGAACAATGCCGCCGCCGCCGCCTACGGCGTGCAATCTATCCCGGCCTCGTTCCTGCTCGACCCGAATGGCAAAATCATCGGCAAAAACCTGCGCGGCCCGGCCCTAGAAGCCAAGCTGGCCGAGGTGCTGAAGTAAAGGCTTTTGCATTCAAAATAAAAAGGCCTTTCTGTGCACAGAAAGGCCTTTTTATTTTGAATGCCAGAACTGAGGGTAGGACTCGAACCTACGGAAGAACCGCCAAATGGCTTCTGTCGGCGTGCTTGCGCACGACGGCAATCACCGCTCTGCCACCTCAGCTACAGCGGAAAGCTACGCTAAAAACATGCGCTGCAAGCCACCCCAGAGGCGTTTCTTAAGGCTCACGTCGTATTCTATCATTTCGACCTCGGCGCCGGCTAGGTAGGCTAGCCCCACGGCCGGAAACTGCACCGGCTCATAAATCTGGGTGCTGCGCACGGCCACGTCGAGCAGGTTTTTGCCGAAGGCCAGGATGTGGGTGGCGGCAATTTCCTTGCGCAGGTTTTGCAGCGCCACCGGGTAGGGACCTTCCACGTTCACAAGTACCACGTCGGCCATCACCAGCTGGATGGCTTGCAGCAGCTTATTGAGAAAGACGTTGCGTGGTAGCTTCTTGAACTGCTCGGGCGGCAGGCGCACCAGTAGCACCACGCCCCGGGAGTTATCGCCGAGCGTGGCAAAAGTGGTGAGCAGGTACGGCGCCACGGCGGGCGTCTCGGTAGGCGGGCTAGGGGAGAGCACGGGTGCCGGCCGAGCGGCCGGCGGTGGGCTAGCTACCGGCAATACGGGCAAGGGCGGCAGCTGGGCGCTCGCCAGCGAAGGCAGCTTGCCCGCGGCAGCAGCTAGACTTGGGGCAGCCGAGAACTCCGCAGCTACTGGTGGCGCTGGCCTGGCTAGGGGTGGGGCGGCCCCTGCTGGCGCGGCGGCTACGGGCGTAGCAGTTGGCGGCGGCGCGCCTGCCGCGGCAGTGCTAGCCAGCGTGGGGCTAGTCGCCGGAGCCGGGCGCTCGTCGGCCTCAGCCGGCATGTAGAGCGTTACGCCAGTGTAAAAGTTTTGCAAGAAGGCCAGCGTGCCGCTTTGCTCGTCCTCAGTCATGTATGAAAAAGAGTTAAGCGAGTTCAAACAGGGCTTTTAGCTCGGCGGCGTCGCTGGGCTTCATGCGGCCGGCTAGTACTAAGCGCAGCTGGCGGCGGCGCAGGGCACCTTCGTAAAGGGCAATTTCTTCGGCGGTTCCGGGCACGGCCTCGGGCACGTCGATGGGGCGGCCGCTCTGGTCGACGGCCACGAAGGTGAAGAAGGCCTCGTTGGTTTTCATCTTGGTGCCGCTCGGAATATCCTCGGCCCACACGTCGATGTGCACCTCCATGCTGGAGGCAAAGGCGCGCGTGACCTGCGCCTGCAACGTCACTACGTTGCCCAGCCGAATGGGGTCGCGAAACGACACGTTATCGACCGAGGCCGTGACCACAATGCGGTTGGAGTGCTTTTGGGCGGCAATGGCGGCCGCAATATCCATGAGGTGCATCATGCGGCCCCCCATCAGGTTGTTGAGCGTATTGGTATCGTTGGGCAGTACCAGCTCGGTCATGATGACAAACGAGTCGGAAACGGGGCGTTGCTTGCGCACGGGGATGGGTGATGGAGTGATGAAATAAAAAGGAATGAGGTGGGAAGGAAGGGAACGCAAAGGTACGGCAGGGGGCTAGCCCGTCTCCGTTTGGCCGGGCGCCCAGCAGGCGGCGCTCCTCGCTACCTCTCGCTACCTCTCGTTTCTTCACCCCGACGCTACCGATGCGGGCGGCTCGCCCAGCGCAACCTCTTTTTACCTCATCGCCTCAGCCACCTTATTACCCTCAAACCGCCCACCCCGCGGCCCCGCGCAGGGGTACGAAGCGACAATCGCCCAGCTGCTCGCGCACGTACGATTCGGGACCCTCGCGGGTGATGCGCAACAGCTGCTGCTGGCCGGGGTCCTGGGCGCCCACCGGCACCACCAGCCGCCCGCCAATGCGCAACTGCCGCAACAGGGCCGGCGGCAGGGCCGGTGCCCCGGCCGTAACCAGGATGCCATCGAAGGGGGCTAGCCCGGGCAAGCCCAGCGAGCCATCGCCCAGGTGCAGGCCCGCCGTGGGCAGGCCCAGCGCGGCCAGCCGCTGCCGGCCCCGCTCAAACAGCACGGGGTTAAACTCGATACTCTGCACGTTCTCAGCCAGCTGGCACAGCACGGCAAACTGATAGCCCGACCCAGTGCCGATTTCCAGCAGCCGGTGGCCGGGCTGCACTCCTAGCAGCTCGGTTTGGTAGGCCACGGTGCTGGGCTGCGAAATGGTTTGGCCCTCCCCAATGGGAAAAGCCTTGTCCTGATAGGCGTGGGCCTCGAAGGCAGACTCAAAGAACAGGTGGCGGGGCACCGCGCCCAGCGCGGCCAGCACCCGCTCGTCGCGGATGCCGCGCTGCCCGCGCAGCAGCGTTACGAGGGCCCGGCGCTGGCCCCGGTGGCGGTACGTGTCGGCTAAAGGTTGAATAAGGCGCAGAAGTGAAAATAGTAACGAAAGCCTCGCCCGCCGGGCCGGCCGCCAGGGCCGCCACCCGCCAGCTAGGCGGGCTAGCCGACACTTGGCAGCCAGAACAGCTAAAAAAACTGGTAATAGCCCTATTTTTGCGGAGTTCGTCACAAAAATACACGTTACCTCGCTCCCCTTGCTGCTCCGCCGAATCCAATACCTGAAACTTGTGGGGGCCGATTTTGCGGGGGCGCTAGTGGCTTGGGTGGCCTTCTTCTTGGTGCGCAAGTACTTACTGCGCGAAACCCTGGACTACCGCCTCGACGAGGGCGCGCTGCTTTACCTGGCGGGCGCGGCCGTAATGGTGGCGCTCTTCTGGACCACGCTCTACGCGCTGGTGGGCGAGTACCGCGATATCTTCCGCAAATCGCGCCTGAGCGAGGTCATTCGGCTGGCGCGGGTGTCGTTGCTGGGTGTGGTGGTTATTTTTTTTGCGCTCCTGCTCGATGATGTGGGCGTTAGTACGTACCGGGCTTATTATAAAACGTTTACGGCCTATTACCTGCTGCATTTTTTTAGTGCGGCGGTACTACGGCTTTGGGCCGTTAGTAGTATTCAGCATTTGGTGCGGCGGGGCACCATCTCGTTTCCGACGCTGCTGGTAGGTTCTAATAAACTGGCGCTGAGTACCTACGCCGATTTGCAGCGCACGGGCGGCCACCTGGGCTTGCGGCTGGTGGGGTTTGCCCCCATTGGCCGCGTGGTTGATGAGGAGCTGGCGGCCCGGCTACCCGCGGTGGGCTCGTACCAGCAGCTGCCAGGGCTTATTCAGCAGCTTAGTATCGAGCAGGTTATCATCGCAATTGAGCCTAGTGAGCACCGCCGTATTCAGGAAATTCTGACGTTGCTCGAAACTTCGGCAGTGCGCATCAGTGTGCTGCCCGACCTCTACCAGATGTTGCTGGGCTCGGTGAAGGTGAACCATATTTTTGGCACGCCGCTCATCGAAATCAAGCAGGATTTGCTGCCCGTGTGGCAGCAGGTGTTCAAGCGCGTGTTCGACGTGGCGGGCGCCATCTGCTTTCTGGTGCTGGCCCTGCCGCTTTACATTTTTACGGCCCTGATGGTGCGCTCGTCGTCGCCGGGCCCCATTTTTTACCGCCAGCCGCGCATTGGTAAAAATGGCGTGCCGTTCGACATCATCAAATTTCGGTCGATGTACGTGGACGCCGAAAAGCTGGGCCCGTCCCTCAGCTCCGACCACGACCCGCGCATCACGGGCTGGGGGCGCTTTATGCGCAAGGTGCGGCTCGATGAGTTTCCGCAGTTCTGGAACGTGCTGCGGGGCGATATGAGCATTGTGGGCCCACGCCCCGAACGACAGTTTTTTATTGACCAGATTGTGCAGCTCGCGCCCCACTACCGCCACCTGCATCGCGTGCGTCCCGGCCTCACCAGCCTGGGCCAGGTGAAATACGGCTACGCCGAAACCGTGCCCCAGATGGTCGAGCGCCTCAAATTCGATATCCTCTACATCGAGAACATGAGCCTGGCCATGGACTTCCGCATCATTCTTTACACCCTGAAAATCATCGTAGAAGGCCGCGGCAAATGACCGCAGATTTAACGGATTTAACAGATTGCGGGGATACGCCCGCTGCGCGGGCTGACTGCTGTTCTGGTACCGGTCAGTGTAGGCATTGCCGCTACGCGGCTGGCTAGGGCCAACTTTATGCTAGTGATACGAGTTGGTCTAGCTTAGAAGCTGATGAAAAGTCAGCCGAATTTGAAAACCGGATAGCCAGAGCAGCAGTCAGCCCACGAAGTGGGCGTATCCCCGCAATCTGTTAAATCCGTTAAATCTGCGGTCATGTTTACAGGAATTATTGAAGCCGTGGGCACCGTGGTGGCCGTGGCCAGCGAAGGCACTAACCGCCATTTTACCATTCAGTCGCCCTTTGCTAGCGAGCTGAAAATCGACCAGAGCGTGGCCCACGACGGCGTGTGCCTCACCGTAGTAGCCCTCGATGCGACGGCCGGAACCCACGTGGTGACGGCCATCGACGAAACGCTGCAAAAAACCAACCTGGGCCAGTGGCAGCCCGGCCGCCACCTCAACCTGGAGCGCTGCCTGGCCGCCGGCGGGCGCTTCGACGGCCACATCGTGCAGGGCCACGTCGATGCCACTGCCGAGTGCCTCAGTGTGCAAGACCAGGATGGCTCGTGGCTGTTTCGCTTCCGCCACGCGCCCGGTCCGCAGCGCCTGACGGTGGAGAAGGGCTCGATTACCATTAACGGCGTGAGCCTGACGTGCTTTAACAGTACGGCCGATGAGTTTTCGGTGGCCATCATTCCCTATACCTACGAGCACACCGGCTTTCACCAGCTACAAGCCGGCGAGCGCGTAAATCTGGAATTTGACATCGTGGGCAAGTACGTGGCCAAGCTGCTGGCTAGCCAGGGGCTGATTGGCAGTGCGGAGGGCTAACTTACTGGCTATTTGTGCGTAAAAAGTGCAGCGTGCCCTCGCTCACTTATCGGCGGCGCGTGGCTTCTATGGCTAGCAAACGCGAACAAATTGAGCCCAACGAGGGCGATAAGCGCTATATCCGCCGCGATGACGAAGGGAAAATCAAGGAGTCAGATGACCTGAACCGCTCGCTTTCGCAAGATGATAAAAAGAACGCGAAAACTACCGTGCCACCTGGCCAGGGCGACCAAGGCGACGGCCACTCCGGCGGCCGCGCTAAAAAATAGCCCTGCTCGCACGGCCACCAAAAAAGCCTGCTGATTCAGCAGGCTTTTTTGGTGGCCGTGCGAGCGGTTAGGTTGACTTGGGCAGGCTAGCCGGCGGCCACCAATACGGGTCGGCCTTGGCAAACGCCCAGGCGGCCAGCCAGCCCAGCAACGCGCCCACCAGCCAGCCGCAAATCACGTCGCTAGGGTAGTGTGCGGCCAAGTAAACGCGGCTGTAAGAAAGCAGTGCCGCCCATCCGAACACCCATATTTTGAGCCCCCGAAATCGGCCGGCCGGCAGGGCTAGCAGCAGAAACACGGCCAGGGCCACCGAGTTGGCCGCGTGCGAGGACATGTAGCCGAACTGCCCGCCGCAGCCATCGGGCAGGTGTAGCAGGGGCGCCAAGTCGGGGGTATGGCAGGGGCGGAGCCGCCCGACAAGGGGCTTAAACAGCTTGCTGGTGATGCTGTCGGCCAGGGCTACGGCTGCGATAACCAACGGCAGCGACGCTTTAGCCCGACTGCGATAATGATATAACAGCCAGATTATTAAAACTCCGTAAAAAGGTATCCACACGTAGCGGTCGGAGGCGAAGGTCATCACCTTATCCAAAGCCGGCGTGTGGGCACCGTTGATAGCCAGCAGCAGCCAGTGGTCGAGGGTGCGCAGTGTCTCAAGCATGGGCGCTGGTCCAATCAACGCCCTTGCGTAGCCAGGCTAGGGTAGCGGCTTCGGGCGTGCCCTGCTCGGGCGGGGCGGGGTTGTAGCTCCAGCCGCAGCGCGGGGGCAGGCTCATGAGAATGCTTTCGGTGCGGCCGCCGGTTTCGAGGCCGAAGCGCGTGCCCCGGTCAAAGGCCAGGTTGAATTCGGCGTAGCGGTTGCGGCGCAGGGTTTGCCAGGCTTCCTCGCGCGCACCGAAGGGCAGGGCGTGGTTGGCGCGCATGATTTCGGTGTAAGCCGGGGCGAAGGTTTCGGCCACATCCTGCACAAAGGCAAATAAGTCTGCGACCGAGCCATCCTTGCCCACGGTGAGGCGGTCGAAAAAAATGCCGCCCACGCCGCGCGTTTCGTGGCGGTGGGGCAGGTAGAAGTAGTCGTCGGCCCAGCGCGTGAACTTGGGGTAGTAGCCGGGGTTGTGCTTGTCGCAAGTAGCCTTGAGGCGCTGGTGAAAGCGGCGGGCCTGGGTTTCATCCACATAAATGGGGGTCAGGTCGATGCCGCCGCCAAACCAGGCCTCGCCGTTGCCCGCCTCGAAATAGCGCACGTTCATGTGGATGATGGGCACGCGCGGGCTGCGCGGGTGCAACACCAAACTCACGCCGGTGGCAAAAAAATGCGGGTCGGGCATGTGGAGCTGCCGGGCAGCGGCGGCGCTCATTTCGCCCTCCACTGCTGAAAAGCCTACGCCGCCCTTCTCCAAAATTTGGCCGTTTTCGAGTACCCGCGAGTGGCCGCCACCCCCGCCGGGGCGCTGCCAGTCGTCCTGGCCAAAGCGGGCGGTGCCGCCATCGGCCGCTTCGAGCTGGGCACAGAGGCGGGTTTGAAAGTCCTGAAGCCAGGCGGCAATATCGGTGCGGGACATAAGTAGTGACCAGTGAATAGTGAGCAGTGAACAGGTGGCGAAAAGCGCTTGCCGAGTGAGTAATAAGCAGTGTTTCCTGCTCATTACTCACTACTCACTGCCTACAAAGGTCGGGCCGGGGCGTAATTTTACCATCCCCACTGGCTCTACCCACCCCTGATTTATGTTTGCTGATGCCCCCGCCGCCCCCGCGGCTACTCCGGCCGCGCCCGCGCTCGACGTGCTGCGCCGGGCCTACCTGCTCATGCACACGGCCGCCGAAATGGCCGCCCTCTACGAAGCCCAGAAAACGGTGGCCGCCCGCTACGTGCACGCCACCGCCAGGGGCCACGAGGCCGTGCAGCTGGCTGCCGCCTTTCTGCTGACCGGCGCCGACTACGCCGCCCCGTACTACCGCGACGATGCCCTGCTGCTGGGCATGGGCCTGCGCCCGTACGAGTTGATGCTCCAGCTGCTGGCCAAAAAAGACGACCCCTTTAGCGGCGGGCGCACGTATTACAGCCATCCCAGCCTGCGCCGGGCGGGCGTGCCCGTTATGCCGCACCAAAGCTCGGCCACGGGTATGCAGGCGATTCCGGCCACGGGGATGGCGCACGCCATCAGCTACTTAGAAAGCCAGGGGCTAGCCGACAAGGCTAGCCAGCCGCTCGTACTGTGCTCCATCGGCGACGGGGCCATGACGGAGGGCGAGGTGAGCGAGGCATTGCAAATGGCGATTTTGCACCGCTTGCCCATCGTGTACCTGGTGCAGGACAACGACTGGGGCATCTCGGCTACTGGCCGCGAAATGCGCGCGATGGACGCCTACGAGTTTGCCGCCGGCTTTCCCGGCCTGCACCGCGTGCGGGTGGATGGCGCCGACGTAGTATCCTCTTATAATGGCCTAGCCGAGGCTTTCGCGCACGTGCGCGAGCGGCGCGGCCCGGCGCTGGTGCACGCCAAGTGCCCGCTGCTAGGGCACCATACCAGTGGTGTGCGCCGCGAGTGGTACCGCGGCGCCGACCTGGCCGGCCACCAGCAAAACGACCCGCTGCCCCGCCTGCACCGCCGCCTGCTGCACGCCGGGGCTAGCGAAGCCGAGCTGACTACCCTGGCCGACCAGGCCCGCGCCACCGTGGCGGCCGACTGGGCCGAGGCCCTGGCCGCGCCCGACCCCGACCCCGCCACCTTTGCCGACCACGAGTTTGCCCCGCCCGCCGTGTTGGCCGAGGCCGGCGAGCGCGCCCCCGCCGGCGCCGACAAAGCCCTGATGGTGGACGCCGCGCTGCACGCGGTGGATGATATTCTGCGCGAGTTTCCCGAGGCCCTGTTCTACGGCCAGGATGTAGGCGGCGAGCTGGGCGGCGTGTTTCGGGAGGCGGCGCTGCTAGCCAAGAAATACGGCGATAAGCGCGTCTTCAACACCCCCATTCAGGAGGCGTACATTGTGGGCAGCACGGCGGGTATGGCGGCCGTGGGCGCCCGGCCCATTGTCGAGATTCAGTTTGCTGACTATATCTGGCCGGCCCTCAACCAGCTGGTGGAGGAGCTCAGCAAAAGCTGCTACCTGAGCATGGGGAAATTTCCGGTGCCGGCGCTCATTCGGGTGCCGGTGGGGGCCTACGGCGGGGGCGGCCCCTACCACTCGGGCTCCATCGAAAGTACGCTGCTCACCATCCGCGGCATCAAGGTCGTATATCCAAGCAATGCCGCCGATATGAAGGGCTTGCTGCGCGCAGCTTTTCTTGACCCCAACCCGGTTATCATGCTCGAACATAAGGGGCTATACTGGAGCAAAGTGCCCGGCACGGAAGATGCCAAAACCACCGAGCCGGCCGCTGGCTACGTTATTCCGCTAGGGGTGGCTGCCGTGGCCCAGGCGGCCGATGCCGACAAGCTAGCCAACGGCGAAACCTGCGTCGTGGTCACCTACGGCATGGGCGTGCACTGGGCCAAAGCAGCGAGCCGCGAGTACCCCGGCCGGGTCGAAGTGCTGGACCTGCGCACCCTCAACCCCCTCGACTGGGACGGGGTGCAGGCCGCCGTGCGCCGCCACGGCAAGGCCCTCGTGCTCACGGAGGAGCCGCTGCTCAACTCCTTTGCCGAGAGCCTGGCCGGGCGCATTCAGCGCCACTGCTTTCAGCAGCTCGATGCGCCGGTGTTCACGCTGGGCGCCGCCAATCTGCCCGCCATCGCCCTCAACGTGGAACTCGAAAAGCAGATGCTGCCCAGCGCCGCCAAGGTGGCCACGGCGCTCGGCGAGCTGCTGGGCTACTAGCCCCCACGCCCGCCAAAAGGCCGCCGGCGCCCATCAAAAAATCCCACCCTTAGCAGGTGGGATTTTTTGATGGGCGCCGGCGGCCTTTTGGCTATGGGCGCGGCCCACGCGGCTGGCGGCAAGGTACTTAGCAGCAAGCCTGCCACGGGAAAATGTGTAGGCAATAACTAGTGCGAAGTCGCAAAGCTATGCCCGCCCGGCTGCCGGCCAACCGGCAGGCTTACCCAATTTTTAATCGAAGCTCCGCTAGAAAGGATAGCCCAGGCCCACGTTCACTACTGTCTGGTTGTCGGTGTGCTTGAGGGCGTTGCGTAGGCGCCACGGTTGACCTAGCTCGGTGGGGTCGTAAACCTTGGTAGCAATGTCAAAGCGCAGGATGAGGAAGGTGAAATCCATGCGCAGGCCGAAGCCCGAGCCCACCGCAAACTGCTTGTAGAAGCTATCGAACCGAAAATTGGCCCCCGGCCGGGAGCCGTCTTCCTGCAGGGCCCACACGTTGCCAAAGTCGGTAAACAGCGCGCCCTTGATGAAGGAATACACCGGGAAGCGATACTCCAGCGAGCCTTCCAGTAGTACTTCGCCGGGCTGCTCGGTGAGGTAGTCGCGGGTGGTTGTTTTGGTTTTGCTATTGGTGATAACCGTGGCATACGAGCCGGTGCCGAGGCGGCGCGGGCTCCAGGCGCGCACGCTGTTGGAGCCGCCCGCAAACAGGTACTTATCGTAGGGCAGGATATAGCGCAGCTCGGCCGGCTGGCCGGGGGGCGGGTTGGGGTCGAGGCTCTCGGTGAGGGCGTGGGCCACGCCGCCGTTGAGACGCCAGGCCAGGTAGGTGAGGGGCGACAGCTTGTGGTAGCGGCGGTAATCGACGGTGAGCTTGGCAAAGTTGTACACCGAGAGGCCGGTGTCCTCAAACCACTTCTCGTTGCGATACAGCCCCCGCGTGAGGCCGCCGAGCTCGGCAAACACGCGCAGAAAGTGCGCGTTGCGCGTCTGGTTGAGGTCGTTGGAGTTGTAGAGCGAGGTAAAGCTGAAGCTGGGCGCGTAGATGGGCTGAAACGAGCGGTAGAGTGGGCTGCCCTGCTCAACGCGCAGGTCGTTGAGGCGGGCCCGGTAAAAATCGCTGATGTTGCGGGTACGCACCAGGCCCAGGTCAACGGGCGTAAAAATGTACTGCTGGTAGGCCGAGGTTTGCCAGAGATAGTCGAGCGTGAGCTCGGTGTTGCTGCGCGTGTAGTAGTTACTAGAGGTATAGGTAGTGGAGAGGGCTAGCCGTGTGCGGGGCTGGTAGCTGCGCAGAAAATCGCCCAGGTGAAAGGGCGTGATAAACTGCGGCAGCAGCAGGGCCAGGGTGGCGCCATACTGCGTGGTGTAGGTGGCAGCAGTGGTGTTGCCGCTGTCGCCGAGCTGCGTGAGCTGGCCTTCTACGCCGGCGCGGCCGCTCAGCTCCAGCACCTCGGCTCCGCCAAAGGGGTTGCGCCACTTCAGGCGCAGGTTGGCAAAGGGTCCCACCAACCCGGCCACGTAGGTGCCCCCTAACTCGGTGGTTTCCGAAAAGCGCGGGCTGGGCGAAGTAGTGACGATGGCATCGAGGTAGCTGGGCGCGCGGCTGGGGCTAGCCCCAGCCGGCGTCAGGGCCTGGCTGCTGTCGGCGGCGGGCTCGTTGGCAGCCGGCGCCAGCGCCACTTTGCGGTAGCTCACGGGGTTGAACCGGAACATGTCGAGGTTGGCCAGCTGGCGCTGGGTGCGCTGGGTGCGGGCCTGGTTGTAGAGCTGGCCCGGCCGCAGGGCCACCTGCCGCGCCAAGATGCGTGGGTTGATGGGCAGCGGCCCCCGGCTCAGAAAAAGCAGTGAGTCGAAGCGTAGCGAATCGCGCGGCACCACCGGGCGGCCCGCCCGGCGCAGCCGGCGGGCGCTCAGCGAGTCGGCCACGGCGGCCGGGGTCACGCCCGCCGGCATGTTGGCCGTCGAGATGCGCCCCGTGGCGTCGCCCGCCGCCCGGCCCGACAGGGCGGTGGTATCGGCCGGGGTCGGGCTGGGGCGGGGCCGGCGCCCGCGCCGCGTAGTATCGCCCGACACCACGCGCAGGGCGCGGGCCGCCGTCACGTCGGTCACGACCGTGACGCGGCGCAGCTGATAAACCCGGTGCCCGCCCGGGGGGCTGGCAATGAGCAGGCGCAGGCGCACCTGGTTTTTCTCGAAGCTCGTGTCGGCTTCCAGGGAAATATACTGCGCCCGAAAATCGTAGTAGCCCGAGTTTTTGAGGAGCGTTTCAAGCCGCTGGCGCTCTTGCCCGATAAGCTCCTCGTTATACGCCTCGCCCACGCGCAGCAGCGTGGCGCCCTGCGCCCCGGCCACCACCCGCGCCACCCCCGTGTCGGGGATGCTGCGCGTAAGCTGGCTCAGGGTAAAATTCTGACCTTCCTGCACTTGGTACGTCACCGTCACGAGCCGGTGCAGGCGCCCGCCCATCGAGTCGCGCAGGGGCACGGCCCGCACGGGCTTGCGCAGCCCCAGCCCGCGCAGCGTGCGGGCAATGAGCGTGGGCCGCGAGCGGGCCGAGTCGGTGAAGCCAACCGTGGCCCGGAAGTAGCCCTGCGAGCGCAGGTACGTGGTGAGCTGCTCCACGGTGCGCTCGCTCAGGCTAGGGTCGTAGATGACGGGCGGCTCGCCCAGGCGCATAATGGAGTTGCCCTTTTCGAGGGCCGTGCGCTTGCGCGCCAGCAGCTTATCGCGGCGGGCCAGCAGCTTGCCGCGGCGCGCCGAGTCGGTTTCGGCATCGGCCAGCTGGTCGGCGTATTTCTGCCGGATGTTCGCAATCTTGCGCTCAATACGGGCCGAGTCGTAGAACGAGTGCCCGAGCTGGTACACCGCCAGCTTCGGAATCGGAATGGTGCGATTGGGCTTTTGCTGCACCAGCGTCAGCAGGCGCTCCTGCTGGGCGGGCAGCAGGCCATCGCTCTGCACTACTACTTTGGTGAGCAGGCGCTGGTTGGGTTGCAGCAGGCGCAGGGGCGAGCAGCCCACCGCCACCAGCAATACCGCCAGGGCTAGCAGCAGCCCGGCCGCCGCCGCCCGCGGGCCGAAGCGCGGCCGGTCGTTACTTTGTTGTTCTAATGGTTTCAAAAGCCCTCGCTAAATACATCCGGTCGCTGCACCAGCGCAAATATCGGCAACGCCACGCTGCCTTCCTGGTCGAAGGTGCGAAAAGCGTGCTAGAATTGCTCGGCTCCGACCTCGAAGTCGAGCACCTGCTCGCTACGCCCGCCTTCGCCGAGCACCTGACCGGCCAGCGGGCCAGTTCGTTGCACCTGGCTTCCGAAGACGAGCTAACCCAGCTCGGCACGCTCCAAACCAACGCCGCTGCGCTGGCCGTAGTGCGCCGCCCGCCCGAACTACCGCTGCCGCCGGCCCTGCCCGCCACCCGCCTCGTGCTAGCCCTCGACAACGTGGCCGACCCCGGCAACCTTGGCACGCTCTGGCGCCTGGCCGACTGGTACGGCCTGCCCGGCGTGGTTTTGTCCGAGAATTGCGCCGACCCTTATAATCCCAAAGCCGTGGCGGCCAGCATGGGCGCCTTCGGCCGGGTGCCCGTGTGGGCCGGGGTAAACCTGGCCGACTGGCTTTCAAGCTTACCTGCCAGTACGGATATTTTCGGGGCTGATTTAGAGGGTGATAATGTGCATAAGCTCCACTTGCAGCCGGCCGGCGTGCTGGTAATGGGCAGCGAGAGCCACGGCCTTAGTTCCGACGTGGCGGCTAGCCTCACGCGGTGTCTGCACATTCCGCACGGCCCCGGCGGCCGCGCCGAAAGCCTCAATGTGGCCGTGTCGGCAGCAATTCTGCTCGACAATTTTTTTCGCAATGTGTAGCGTAGGCATTAGATAGAGGGTGCCGTAAGCTTTAATTTGCGAAGGGCATAGCGAGCAATGCAGCGCGCAATCTCGTTAGCTGGCGCTTGCTTGCGCCTGGCTGCTCGCTGCGCCCCTCGCCGGCCTACGCTACCTATTAATTGCCCAGCAGGCGCAGCCCAAAGCTCAGCGTTTGCGCCTGCGGCCCGTGGCCGGCGCGGAACAGCTCGTTGAGGTTGTACTTCACAAAGAAATTTACGTCGCCATAACCAATTTGGGCTTGTAGGCCATATTGCCAGTCGTTGAGGTTATACGAGCCGTAGTCCTTGTCCTTATAGGTCGAGCCTTCCTCAAAATACTTAAGCTTGGTCCAGCTAGCCAGGCGGTAGCCTACGAAGCCGCCCGCCCCCAAGCGAAACGTAGTGCGGTGGTGCTCGTCGCGCAGGCGCAGTTGCAGCATCAGTGGCAGGGTAATGGTGGAGGTGGCCAGCTTGGTTTTTTGGTACTGCCGGGCGGTGGGCTCCTGTACCACGCTGGTGATGCCGTTGGTATTCTGCCACTTGTAGTTGCCCTCTAGCATGTAGTTATTGAAAGCTAGCTCGGGACCGCCCAGCAGGTAGAGCGGGCTGCGGCGGCCGCCCAGGCGCTGCCGGTAGCTCAGGCCCAAGTTCACGTAGCGCGAGCCTTCGGGCCGCAGTTCGGGGGCAGTAGCGCCGGCCTTATTCACCAGCGCATTGAGGCCCACATCAACTACTACGTAGGAGGCGTGACGGTTTTTATTCTGCTGGTCTTCGCGTAGCGAGTCGCGGCGGGCCTGGCGCTCGGCGGCCGCCCGGGGCTGGTCATTCGTGTTGCGGTCGGTGTTAATAACTACGCCGAATTTCTTTTCCAGCAGCACCTCCACCTTGTTGCTAGGGCCGTAGCTGCCCGGCTGCTTGCTAGTCGTGATGCGGATTTCTTCGGGTAGGCGCTGGCCGGGCTGGTCCTCATTAGGGTGAAACACGGTGGTCAGGCGGTCGGTAGCGGCCACTTTGGTCGCGGCATCAGCCCGCTTGATGTAGCCATCGAGGCGCGCCACCAGCGAGTCGAGGTGGTACTGCGGCAGTTGGCGCAGCTGGGCGGCATCGCGCACCACCAGCGTCATCACAGCCTTGTTAGGCAGGCGCACCACAATGGTATCGGTGGGCGCGGCCCCTAGCGAGCGGGCCTGGGCCGAAAAAGTAGCGGCGGCGAGCAACGCGGCCAGCGAGGCAGAAAAAAGGAGCGGCTTCATGGGAGTTAAGGTGTTGAGAAAAGACAATGAAAGAGAAGGCTGCCCCTGACCGAGGCAGAAAAACTGAAAGAGCCAAGCAGCTTCGGCGCTACAATTGAATGGTTTTGCTCACCACGCGGCCGCCGAAGCGGGCCTGCACGGTCACGTTTTCGGCCAGGCCGGTGGCCTCGGCCAGGCTCACGGGCTCGCCGTGCACCAGGTGGTCGGCCTGGCGCAGCAGGCCCCCTAGCCGCAGCCGGGGCCGGCGGCTGGGCACCGGCTCGGCCAGGGCGGCCACCGCGGCCGGCGCCGGGCGGCTAGGCTCGGGGCCTCGCCGCACCTCGACTTCTACCACTTCGGTGGGGGCCGTCATGGCCACCAGCGGCGGGCTCGGGTGGGCAGCGGGATTCTCGGTGGGCGTAACCAAGGGCTGGCTGGCCGGGCCGTTCCGCCGCCCGGTGGTAGCCAACTGGCCAGCGGCCGCGTCCGGCAGTTGGCGTGGGGGCTGAAAGCCTCGCCCTGCCCGAGGCGCCGTGGCGGTGCGACGCGGCCGGGTAGTAGTAGCTATCGGGGGGCTAGATGAGGAAGCCGCCACGGCCGTTGCCTGGCGCGTGAAATTTTGCCGATTTTTTTCTACCGGAGAGACAGTTGCCTGGGCAATAGGCTGGCGGTTAATTTCTTGGCTTGGCGTTGGGCTAGCCCCCGGCCGGTTGGTTGCGTTCGGCACCGTCGGAGCCGGGCTGGTGCGCGCGCTGTGCGGCCCCGCGCCGGCCGACTGGCTGGCTAGCCCACCTACCGGCGCAAAGTACCCGCCGCGCCACAGGCCGCCGGCCAGCAGCGTGAGCAGCAGCACGGCCGCCGCCGACAGCTGCCACCACGCCACCACGCGCCGCCGGCGCTGCGGCTGCGGGCGCAGGTGCTCATCTTCCAGCCGCTCCCAAACCTCACGGCGGGGCTGGGAAGCGTGGCTTCCCAGCCCCGTGCGAAAGCGGGCGTCGAGGCGCTCGGCCTCGGCCAGCTCGGCCAGGCGGCGTGCCAGGTCGGGGCCGGGTGGCGTGGCGTGCGGGCCCAGCTGCTGGCGAAAAAGGTCGTCGAGATTATCGTTATCGGCTGACATATCCTAACATATACTAGGTTAAACGCTCGTAACGGCTTGCAGCCGGCGCTGCAACATGGCTCGCGCCTTGCTGAGCTGCGACTTGCTGGTGCCCTCCGTAATGCCGAGCAGGTCGGCGATTTCGGGGTGCGAGTAGCCCTCCAGCGCGTAGAGGTTGAACACGGTGCGGTAGCCGGTCGGCAAGCTTTGGAGCAGGGCTAGTAACTCGTTGGCTTGCAGCTGGCTATCGGCGGTGGCGGGGGTAGCGGCCAGGTTTTCGGGCTGCGCAAAATCCTCGAACGAGAGGTGCAGCGGCTCGCGGCGGCGCAGCTCCATTAGGGCCTGGTTCACCATAATGCGGCGCACCCAGCCCTCAAACGAGCCCTCCTGCCGAAATGTGGGCAGCGCCTGAAACACCCGGGCGAAGCCTAGCAGCAGCGCTTCTTCGGC
>Ga0308157_10001962_pt1 | contig 37431 bp, 34 predicted proteins | sample PhyBR1_FD_201035 | JGI IMG/M metagenome (GOLD analysis project Ga0308157, IMG submission 201035) | Phyllosphere microbial communities from UC Gill Tract Community Farm, Albany, California, United States - DLSLB.R1 | ecosystem: Host-associated > Plants > Phyllosphere > Unclassified | place: USA... | reverse complement strand
CACTAAAGCGTTTTAATTTTAAAACATTCCTTCTGATAAGAAAAATAGCACAAGCCAACCACACGCCTAAAGCTAAGAGTTCAAATGAGCCAATCAGAAAGTTGTAAAAACCACCTAATCCAGCAAATACTCTATGTGAGCCAAAAATACCATCAATCATGATTTCTAAAACCTCAAGATTGATAATTACGAAACCTAAGTACACCACTAAATGCAGTAAAAAAGGTATTGGTCTAACTGCCATTTTTGTTTGGCCAAAAGCAACTTTAAGCATGGTAGCAAATCTTTTGGCAGGCTGATCTGTGCGATTTTGAGGTTTACCTAGTTTAATATTACGAATTACTTTACGGGCGTTGAAGGTAAATAGCGCAACTCCTGCAAGCGTAAGAATTAAGAATATTATTTGTGATGCCATAGTTAATTTGCTGTAATGGTTTAGCTAAGTTAAAATATTTAGTTTTAAAAAATTTATTATGCATGCATAAAATTAAAAATTTAGAATGGATATGAATAAATTTTAGTTTTTTATCGTTTGTAAACGATTGATTTAGAGTAGAAATAGTCTTATAAATATTTTACAAGAAAAGAAAAATGAAAAAATGTTGGTAGCTTTGAAAAAAGACACTACATTTGCAATCCCAAACGGGAAGTAGGTACGGTAGCTCAGTCGGTAGAGCAATGGACTGAAAATCCATGTGTCGCCGGTTCGATCCCGGCCCATACCACTTTAAAACCTCAGAGAAATCTGAGGTTTTTTTGTTTAAATCGTTAAACAACTACTGGAGGAATAATTTCATCCTGCTCTGCTAGTGATTTTACATTCGCTAAGGCTTTAGGCCACATTTCTGCAAACATTTCAATCATTGCTTTATTATCTTCAGAATCATCCATTTCCATAAAGACATGTAATTCTGTTTTGCCATCTAAATCTTTCAATGTGTAGTTTTCCTTAGCTCCTGCCCATTTCTTTACCTCTTCACTTTCGAAATCTTCAATCCCATTCATCACCATTCCCAAATGTTCAATTGACATAAAGTCATAAGGTATGTTTTCTACAATTCTAGAAACCATTCCACTGTTTTCAGCTCCTAGGAATAGGGCTTTGCTGCCTTTTTTCCAATCCGTTTCTACTCGAGAACCTTCACCAAAAGCTGCAGTCCACATTGGATACGTTTTTTCACCCCAAAGTACATCCCATACTTTTTCTTTAGGTGCATTAATTTCAATTTTAAATTCCATGATAAAAGAGTTATAAGTTCTATGTAATAAGTAAAAATTATTTACCCATTTTGCTAAAATCCATGTATAGCACATTCCATCTATGTCCGTCTATATCAATAAAACCGCCACCATACATCCAACCATCTTTTTCTCCGCCATTGGCATAAATTTTACCACCAGCATCTTCCGCTTTTTGTAGCATTTGATCTACCTCTTGTGGGCTTTCTGCATCGATAGAGAAAAGTACTTCAGTACCAACAGTCGTATCAGCAACTTTGTTTCCACTAAAACCAGCAAGCACATCATCTCTAAATAACATGAGTACTAATTTTCTATCCCCAATAAAAAAAGAAGCCATTGTTTCGGTAATAGGATTACGTTCATTAAGCGTAAATCCCATTTGGGTAAAGAAAGCGACCGATTTATTAATGTTCTTTACTGGAAGATTAATCCAAATATCTTTTGTCATAATTTTTCGTTTTAGTTAATAAACTAAAGTTCAGTAATTATTACACAAAAAAAGAAGGTGTGATTAGACATTTTAAAGGTGTAAAGACGACAGTTTTTAGCCAAGAGCATTATAGCAGGCTCTACAACGAGGCTCGTAACTGTCTTTCTCTCCTAGTAAAATCTTTGCATCATTAGCTACGGTACGGTATGAATAAACCGCTGGACTACCACAACGCATGCAAACAGCATTTACTTTGGTAACATGCTCTGCAATGGCTAATAAGGCAGGCATTGGCCCGAAAGGCTTACCCAAAAAATCCATGTCTAAACCAGCAATAATAACTCTAATCCCTTTTAAGGCAAGTTTATTACACACTTCTGGTAGATCTTCGTCGAAAAATTGTGCTTCATCTATGCCCACAACTTGTGTGTTGGCGCCTAATAATAAAATAGCCGATGAACTATCAACAGGAGTAGATTGTATAGAATTTAAATCATGAGAAACTACTGCAGTTTCATCGTAACGTGTATCGGTTTTAGGTTTAAATATCTCTACATTCAGTTTTGCAATTTGCGCTCTTTTTAATCGTCTAATTAATTCTTCTGTTTTGCCTGAGAACATGGAGCCGCAAATTACTTCGATGCTTCCACAAAATTCTCCTCTTCGAAAGTTTTGCTCGCTGAATAACATTTGTAAAGGTATTTTAGCCAAATATAAAAGAATTTTATAGTACTTTTGATTGTCATTTATTAACATAAATCACTCATTTTTTCGTTACACAGTTATGATGAAACAAGAAGATCTTTTTAAGAAATTAGGATTGATATTAAATGAATTGAATGAACAATATCAATTTTTGGCACAAAACCCCCAACAACTCAATGAGTTAGAATTGGAGCTTTTCCATGCTAATGCAAATTTCTTAGCAGACCATGTTCAAATCATAAAGAAAATAAATCTTAGCCAGCAAACTCCTCTTGCATTAGCACCTGCTGATGAAAATCAAGAACATCCTGAAAATGCAACTGTAACAGATGATATTCAGGACGAGCAACAAGTGGAAGAAATAGCTTTTTCAGATCAACCTGAAGAGTTTGAGCCCCCTATAGAAGAAAAACAGACTCCAGATTTAGCAGAAATAGAAGAAGAGGTTTTTAAATTAGATAATGAGCCTTCTAAATTTGAGTTTATTTTAAATGACCATTCTGAACACGAGAAATTTGATTTTGAAGAAAAAAGTGTTGATGAAATTTTTGATAGACCTTTAAGTGAGGAAGAGGAACATATTTTAGCACAGAAAAGAAAATTAAGAGAACATCCGATAGAAGAAATTATAGATACTGATGAAGATGAAATAGGTCCTGAACCATTTTTAGTTCGAAAGGAAGAAGATCTTCCAATAACATCAAAAGATATCGACTTACAAGAAACGCCAACTCCTGAAGTTAATGTTAACAAAAATGAGCCTGTAGAAGACCCCAGCTATAAACCAACATTAAATGATTTATTAGCTAGCCGGTCAGCTACTAATCTAAATGCTACTTCACCAACAGGTATTTCAGATTTAAAACAAGCAATTAACTTAAACGATAAGTTACTGTACATTAAAGATCTTTTTAATGGCTATAATTTGGCTTACGCTGAAGCAATTGATTTAGCTAATAAACTGCCAAATTTTGAAGCTGCAGATAATTTCTTTAAAAAGAATTATGCTGTGAAAAATAATTGGGCAGAGAAACAAACGACGGTTGATAAATTTTATGAACTATTAAATCAACGGTTTAAATAAATCCCATTCTATTCGAATCGAGTTTTAAGAAGATAAATAACAAGATCGTAAAGCTCCATAAAGATGACCCACCATAACTAATAAATGGTAATGGAATTCCAATTACTGGCATTAAACCAATAGCCATTCCTATATTAATAAATACGTGAAAGAAGAGAATGCATGCAATGCAATAACCATAAATTCTAGAAAACGAAGAACGTTGTCGCTCTGCAATATTTACAATTCTTAAGAGTAAAAAGATATAAAGTCCAATTACTACAAAACAACCAACAAATCCCCATTCTTCACCTACGGTTGAAAAAATAAAATCGGTGCTCTGTGCTGGAACATATTTTAATTTTGTTTGGGTTCCTTGTAAAAAACCCCTTCCAGTTGCTTGTCCAGAACCTATAGCAATTTTAGATTGAATAACATTATAACCAGCACCTTTATTATCTTTCGCTAAACCTAGTATTAATTCTATCCGTGTGCGTTGATGCGGTTGCAAAACGTTGTTGAACATAAATTTAGCAACAAAAAGATAAGCAACAGCAATTAATGTGATTATGGCAATGCTAATCATTTTTTGTTGACGCTTTCTATTCGCGTAAATAAATAAAGCTCCAACAAGTAAGATAGAGGAAATGAGTATAAGAGGAGATAGGAAGAGATTCAGAATAAATAGTAAAACAGCTCCCCAAAATATAATTAATAGATTCCCAGGTAATCCTTCTCTATATAAAGGAAACATAAAAGATAGAAACACCAACATAGAGCCTGCATCTGGTTGCAATATGATGAGCATCATTGGCAGTATAATAATTGCTCCAGAAATAAGAATTGGTTTTAAGGCATTAAGCTTAACATTAAAGGAGCTGATATATCTTGCTAAAAGCAGAGCGGTACCAAATTTAGCAAACTCTGAAGGTTGTAATCTAAATGAACCGATAGGAATCCAAGCTTGATTTCCGCCTACGTTTCTACCAACAACTAATACCACAAGCAATAAGAAAATAGTTACTCCATAAATTACTGGAGCAAATACACTAAAAAACTTGGCATCGAATAGTAAAATAGATAAGCCTAAAATTAAACCAGTTGCCGCAAATATAAGCTGTTTCCCATAACTCGCACTAAAACTAAAAGCAGCGGTTTTATCAGGATTGAATTCTGTAGAATAAATATTTGCAACTCCTATTACACACAAAGCGATGTAAATCAGTATAGTAATCCAATCTACATTAAAGAAAAACCGATTACTTTGATGTTGCATTGATTTTTGGTTTAATAGCTAATTTATTAAATTGATTTTGAGCAACTTTTGCTTTTACCGGTAAAGCCTTTTTTAAACTGTCGACTTTTTTAGAGCTATCGGGCTTACTAAGTGGTTTTACTAACGGTTTGGTTAAAAAAACAGGTAATAAATTAGCTTCTTTATACATTTCTATCGTACTGCCGTTTATTCTTCTTCCAGAAAGGGAATCTGTTAAATACTTTTCGGTTATATAACTTGCAATTGGTGCTGCATAGGCACCACCATAACCACCATTTTCTACAATTACGGCAATGGCAATTTTTGGATTATCTCTTGGAGCAAAGCCGATAAATACAGAGTGATTTTTACCTCGACTGTTTTGTACCGTACCAGTTTTTCCGCACATAATAATATTCTGCAACCTCGACTCTGTAGCAGTACCCCATGATTGGTTTACAGCATCTTCCATACCATCTATTACCGGTTCAAAAAAACGAGCATCAATGCCTACAAAATGCTTTTCTTTATATCTAGGTGCTATATTCTTCCCATTTCCAATAGCTTTAACTACATGTGGTTTTAAGTAATAGCCTCTATTAGCAATAATTGCCATGATATTAGCCATTTGCAAAGGTGTAGTGTTAATTTCTCCTTGTCCAATAGCTACTGACATAATAGAAGTGTTACCCCAATATTTGCCATGATGTAGTTTGTCGTAATCTGCAGCTCTAAACAATTTATATGCTTTTTCACCAGGAAAATCTATTCCTAACGTATCACCAATACCGAACTTTCTGACCTTATTTTGCCATGTCTCATACGTACTATGTTGTTTTGCATAAGAACCGCCATTCTTTGTCATCAGCTTTGCGAAAATGTTATAGAAATATGTATTGCAAGAACGAGCAATTCCTCGGCGCAAGCTAATATTACCATCAACGTGCTCACATTTAAACTTTCTATTTCCTGCTATGTAGTACCCTGGGCAATTAAATGTGGTATTTTGGTCTACAACTCCTTCACTCAATGCAATCAACGCATCTAATGGTTTAAAAGCAGAGCCAGGACTATATCCTCCTTGGATTGGCCTAACCACAAAAGGCCGATTAGGATTAGCAAAAATTTCCCTATAATTTGGGCTAAAGTTATTTCCCACTAATTTATTTGGGTCATAACCTGGGCTACTTACAAAAGCTAAAATTTCTCCAGTACTCGGTTCAATGGCTACAATACTACCAACTTTGTTGGTTAATAACTGCTCGCCTAATTTTTGTATTCTACTATCCAGTGTTGATGTTAATTGGTCTCCAGAAACTGCCAATGAATCCAGTTTTCCGTTTGCATAACTTCCTTGCGCTACACCATGGGCATTATAAAGCATGTTGGTAACACCTTTTGTACCTCGCAATACAGCTTCATATTCTCTTTCAATACCGCTTTTACCAATGTAATCTCCTGATTTGTAGTAGCCCGCATGTTTCTCTATATCTTTTGGGGTAACTTCCCTCATGTAGCCTAAAAACTGACTTGCAATACTATCTGGATAATACCTAATGGTTCTTTTTTGAACATAAAAACCTTTGTAATTGAAGAGTTTTTCTTGTAAAGCCGCATACGTTTGTACCGATAACAGTTTTTGGAGAATAGAAGCTTGAAATCTAGACTGTACGACGGCTTTATGAAATTTCTTTCTAAAGTCGACGATGTCAATTCCAATAATCTGGCAAAGCGATAGGGTGTCGAACGGTTTTACCTCATTTGGGGTAACTAGAAGATCATAAGTAGGTTGATTCTGCGCTAAAATCTGATTATTTCGATCTAAAATTACACCTCTAGCTGGGTAAACATAATATTTTCTAAGTGCATTATTGTTAGCGCTTAAAAAATATTTATCACTAACTACCTGCATATAAAAAAGTTTGCCCAAAAGAATGAGGGCAATCAAAACAAATAAACCTTGAATAATATATTTTCTATTAAACAATTGATCCATTAATTCGATTTTCTATTATGGAAGATAAATTCGACCAATAAAACTAAAAAAAGAGTAAAAATAACACTTAAAACACATCGGCCTAAAGTGTAAGAGAATTCGCTCAATTTAAATGCTTCTAAAAAGAATACCACAAAGTGATGAACAAAAATACAAAGAATGGCATAAATGGAAAACCATTTAAAACCCATATTACCAAGTGAGGGTTCTGGTTCATCAAAAGCATCGCGGTTTACACTGACAGAAATAAATAAAATCCGTACAAATGCTAATGCAACACAAGCTGTGGTGTGTACACCTAATGTATCGTAAAAGGAATCTAGAGTTAAACCAGTGCCAAAAGCGATAAAGAAAAGTAATAGGTTTGGTATTCCGAAAGGAAGAACCAAAATAAATAATACGTAAATAAAAGGAGTGGAGAGGTTATAAAAACTAAGATTGCGCAATAGGAAAACTTGCACAAATAAAAGTACAAACCATCTAAATATATTGATGAAAATAGTTTTACTGTTCATTAGGTGTTTGAGTTTCTAAAGTTTTTTGTTCTTCGGCTAATCTGTTTTTAATAATGTATACATATTGTAAAGTGCTAAAATCGTTAAAAAGATTAATTTCTAACGTCATAAAGCTATCTCCTGTACTAATTTGTGTTTTGCTTATTTTGCCAACTTCTATCCCTTTAGGAAAGCCACCAGCCCCAGAAGTCACAATCGTATCTCCAATATTAACTTTAAAATGATTTGGTATTTCTTTTACATACGCTTTTCTGAAATCGAAATTTCCATCGCCCCAAACCAAAGAGCCAAACGCATTATTCTTTTTAAGATTTACGCTTATTAAAGTTTCTTTGTGTAACAATGATCTAATAGTAGCTAAATGTGGTGAAACATTTAATACAAAGCCAACCACACCTTTATTTGGAGAAATAACAGCCATATCTTTTACAATACCATCATCACTACCTCTATTTATTGTGATGATATTGTTGCGCTGTGTAACGGAGTTTTTAATCACTTTGGCAGAAAGTAATGTGTACTGTTGCTGATTTACAGTGTCCTTTACAATAATTGTTTTACTACTATCGATGTTTTTTAAGGAAAGTAGTTCTGTTTTAAGCTTTGCATTTTCTATAGCAAGGCTATCGTTAACTTGTCCTAAATTTAAATAGCGTTTTAAAACATTTAAACGTTCGTAAGCACTACCTACCACTTCATTTGTAGAGTTTAAGGTGACACTTCGTTGAAAAACATTATTTTTTAGTGTAAGAATAATGCCAGCCGTAAAGAAAATGATGAAAAAGAAAAATGCGTTATATCTACTTATGAAAATCCAAAGGTTACGCATTCTAATTTACGATTTTTGATTTACGATTTACGATTGCTTGTATAGTATTCAACCTGCTTACGATTTAAGAACTAATTTACGATTTTGTTCGTTTTTTCTTATGGTAATGATTGAAGAAACAATGATGGCTAATAATTCATTACCTTCTTTCAGGTTTTTTTGAATGATTTCCTTCAAGGGTATATTAAATTCTTCTAATAATTCTAAGAAAAATAGAGTTTCGTCCAATTCTTCTTCAACTATTTTAAGCTTATTCAAAAAATCAGCAGTAGATTTTGCTCTGCATGCTGCTCTATAGTCTGCGCCAACAGAGCTGGAACATCTTACCAATTGATTCGAATAATTTTTGTTTAATATATTGCTAGGAAGGTCGATAATTAATTTTCCAATTGATATTGAATATGCTTTTGTTCTTGCTTTTAAAATTTCGCTATTCATCAATCGTCAATCTAAAATCTACATTCGTCAATTTGCTTTATTGCATTAAAAATTTAAAATTACCAATGTTTTTCAACGCGATACCTGTACCACGAACAACTGCACGAAGTGGATCTTCTGCAACGTGAACTGGTAATTTTGTTTTAGCAGCAACACGCTTATCTAAACCACGCAACAATGCGCCACCACCGGTTAAATAAATACCAGTTTGATAAATATCGGCTGAAAGTTCTGGAGGTGTAATCTCCAATGCTTTTAAAATCGCTTCTTCAATTTTTGAGATTGATTTGTCTAAACAGTGCGCAATCTCAGTATATGAAACGGTAATTTGTTTTGGTACACCTGTCATTAAATCTCTTCCTTGTACGGCAAAATCTGCAGGTGGATCAGCCAATTCTGGTAAAGCAGCACCTACTTCAATTTTAATTTTTTCTGCAGTACGATCTCCGATCATAATATTATGTTGACGACGAATGTAATTTACAATGTCACTATCGAAATTATCTCCCGCAACTCGGATAGATTGATCGCAAACAATACCTGATAAAGCGATAACGGCAATTTCAGTAGTACCACCACCAATATCGATAATCATATTTCCCATTGGTTCTTCTACGTCAATTCCGATACCTACAGCAGCAGCCATTGGTTCGTGAATTAAGTAAACTTCTTTAGCACCTGCAATTTCAGCACTATCTCTAACCGCACGTTTCTCAACTTCAGTAATACCCGATGGAATACAAATAACCATTCTTAACGATGGAAACATCCATCCTTTACCGCCATTTAACATGCGAATCATCCCTTTAATCATGGCTTCTGCAGCGTTAAAATCTGCAATTACACCATCTTTTAAAGGTCTAACAGTTCTAATATTATCGTGTGTTTTACCTTCCATTTGCATCGCCTGACGGCCAATTGCAATAATTTTATTTGTTTGCCTATCAAAAGCAACTATCGAAGGTTCGTCAACTACTACTTTGTCGTTATGTATGATGAGGGTGTTTGCGGTGCCTAAATCTATAGCAACCTCTTGTGTAAACCAATTAAATAAACCCATTTATATGCGGTGTTTTTTTGTCTTAAATTAATGTGTACTTATACAATGTAAAAATACACCTTTTTATTGTATTCCGAATTAAAAAAATATGTAGTGTAAAGTATTTATTTTTTCAAAATAGTTGAAAATCAATACCACGTTTCTATCAGTTTTTTCAGCCCCGCTTTTCCTACTGCCATGAAAAATGGCATTCGTTCAATCGGGTTTATTTTAATCGGTTTGTGCAATTATTAAAAGTTGCAAAGCGTTTAAAAAACCACCCCGCCCTTCGGGCACCCCTCAAGAGGGGAATTGTATAGCGATTTAATCTTTCTGACTTTCCGTCTTCCAGACTTTTCCGACTCCCTTAGTGCTTAAAATGTCTAACCCCTGTGGTAACCATGGCAATTCCTTTTTGATTACACATGTTAATAGAATCCTGATCTTTAATTGATCCACCAGGTTGTAACACAGCAATAATTCCAGCATCAGCAGCTAACTCTACACAATCAGGGAAAGGGAAAAACGCGTCAGATGCCATTACCGCATCTTTTAAACTAAAGCCAAATGCTTCTGCTTTCACAACTGCTTGTTTCAACGCATCAACTCTAGAGGTTTGTCCAACACCGCTTGAAATTAACACATTGTCTTTTACAAAAACGATGGTGTTTGATTTGGTATGTTTTACAATTTTATTAGCAAAAATTAAATCTTTAATAGATTCTGCACTTGGAGCTTTTTCAGTAACCACAGTCATTTGATCAGCACCCTCAAGGCTTAAATCTTTATCCTGTTCAATTACACCGTTCAGTAAAGTTTTGAATTGTTTTTTACTCAATTCAACTTCATTACGTTGTAAAATCACTCTGTTTTTCTTTGCTTTAAACAATTCTACGGCTTCTGGCTGATAAGAAGGGGCAATTAAAACTTCAAAAAATAAGTTGTTAATTTCTTGTGCCGTTGCTAAATCAACTTCTTGATTGGTAATTAAAACACCTCCAAAAGCTGAAACTGGATCACAAGCTAAAGCATCTTTCCAAGCTTCTAAAACAGTAGCTCTTGATGCTAAACCGCAAGCATTAGTGTGTTTTAAAATGGCAAAAGTTGGTTCTGTAAATTCATCGATTAGGGCTACAGCCGCATCAACATCAACCAAATTGTTATAACTTAATTCTTTACCATTTAATTTAGTGAACATTTCATCTAAATTGCCATAAAATGTCCCCTGCTGATGAGGATTTTCACCATAACGTAATGTTTGTGCTTGTTTTACGCTTTGCTTAAATACATTTAATGGTTCTTCTGCATTAAAATAATTGAAGATTGCTGTGTCGTAATGCGAAGAAGTGTGGAATGCTTTTTTAGCATACGATTTACGTTGAGCTAAAGTTGTTGCACCATCTTGCGCTGATAATTCTTCTAATAAAGTTCCGTAATCATCTTTAGATGCAATAATTACTACATCATTAAAGTTTTTCGCGGCAGCACGAATTAATGAAATCCCACCAATATCTATTTTTTCAATAATTTCCGCATCAGTTCCTCCAGCTTTTACTGTTTCTTCAAACGGATAAAGGTCTACAATTACCAAATCAATTTCAGGAATTTCATACTGAGCAATTTGCGCTGCGTCTCCAGCTAAATTTCTACGGTTTAAAATTCCACCAAATACTTTCGGGTGCAAAGTTTTTACACGTCCACCTAAAATAGAAGGGTATCCAGTTAAATCTTCAACAGCAGTTACTGGGAGGTTTAAATCCTTAATAAATTGTTCTGTACCACCTGTAGAAAACAGGGTTACGCCTTGTTGGGCTAAATATTGAACAAGAGGTGCTAAACCATCTTTGTAATAAACTGAAATTAAAGCGTTTTTGATCTTAACTGGTTGGCTCATTGAGGTATTATTTTAAGCCGCAAAGGTAAGAAAACAGGTTGGTTTTTGGAATGAGAATTTAAATAAAAATGAAGAAAAATGAACAATAACTAAATTGTTTTATTATTGAATTGTTATCAACTTATCTTTCCGACTTTTCGGTCTTCCCGACTATTCTACTTTTTAATTTTCTTAATAATACTTTCTACAACACGTGGATAATGTAAATGCTCTAATTGCTGGCCTTTAAATTTAACCATTTCTAGGTTGTCGCCCTTATCAATGCGATATTTTGCTTGGTAAATGTATTCGCCTTCATCATAGTTTTCGTTCACATAGTGAATGGTAATTCCGCCTTCAGGCTCACTAGCTTCCATTACCGCTTTATGCACAAAATCTCCATACATTCCTTTTCCGCCAAATTTTGGTAAAATTGCAGGGTGTATATTTATAATCCTACCAGGATATTCGTGCAATAAATTTTTAGGAATTAACCATAAGAAACCTGCCAATACAATTAAATCAATATCTAAATTTTTTAGAAGATCAATAATGTTGTCGGTTTTATAAAATTCGTGTTTATCGAAAATGTGAGAAGGGATTTCAAAACTATCGGCACGCTGTAAAACATACGCGTCAGGATTATTGGTTAAAACTAAAGCAACTTCCACTTCTGTGTTGCGTTTAAAGTGTTCCATTAATTTTTGGGCATTTGACCCTGATCCTGAAGCAAAAATTGCGATGCGTTTTTTCACTAAGCTTTGATGTTTTTTTCAAAAATAGCATTTTACCCTTTTAATGAAAGAGTTTTTGAAATTTTAAATATATAAGTAGGTGATTTTAATGAATATGCGATAAAAATTCAACCGCTTAAGCATTGATTTTTATATTGACAGCTAAGTTTTTAACAAAATAGCATGAACTATAAAATTATTTTCAAAAGCATTTTGCATTTTAAAAACATAAACTCTATATTTGCAGTCCGAAAAATAGTTAACACAGAAGATATAAAAGGCTAAACAATAATGGCAAATCATAAATCGTCTTTAAAAAGAATTAGAGCAAACGCGACAAAACGTCTACGTAACAGATATCAAGCAAAAACTACACGTACATTCATCAAAAGATTACGTGCTGCTGAGGATAAAAAAACTGGTGCTGAGTTATTACCTAAAGTAATTTCTATGTTAGATCGTTTAGCTAAGAAAAACGTAATTCACAAAAACAAAGCTGCTAACAACAAATCTAAGTTAACGAAATTCGTTAACGGTTTAAAATAGTTCGCTTTTTTAATAATATTGGAACGGTATTGCCTTAAGTGATATCGTTTTTTTTGTGCCTAGAATTTTAATAGATCATAAAGGAACAATACCAAACGTTGCGAGTTGAACAAGCAAAAGGTTGTGGATTTTTTTTCGCCTAAAGCCCTAACACAATTTTTCACAAAAGGACCAAAAACACATTAAAGTTTACACTTTAAACCTTGCTTTCTGCCTAGTGCATCTTTCATTTAGCTAGGCTTCTAAAACTCTTTTAGCAGTGTGAATAAATTAGGATTAAGTTCGAGTCTTCTTCGTAGTAAGTCCGCGTCTAGTCCGCATCTTTTCTAAAATAATGCGGACTATACGCGGATTTATTATGCTCTTAATACTACCTTAACTCGAAGCGAACCTTAAGACATAATAATGGTATCTTTTGTTTAACTTGTAAGCTGAGAATTCGATAATTAATTTGCCTTTGATCCATTAAAATTTCTATATTTATCACAATCAATCCATCCCTAATAAAATTTAATAAGTAAAATTTAAAAAGGATGGACAATTACGATCAAAAAATAGGCATAAAAGCCTGGGCAGAAGCCGATAGACCACGAGAAAAATTGCTTTTGCAGGGCAGGAGACAATTAACTGATGCTGAATTAATTGCAATCTTAATAGGTTCTGGCAGTAGAACTGAAACTGCAGTAGACTTAAGTAAACGGATACTCAGTTTTTATCAAAATGATTTAGCCAAACTGGCGAAATTAAGTGTTAAAGAACTTTCGAAATTTAAAGGAATTGGCGAAGCAAAAGCGATTGCTATAGTTGCTGCGTTAGAATTAGGTAGGCGAAGAAAAGAAACCAAAGAGGACGGACCTATAAAAATTACTTCCTCAAAAGATGTTTATTTTATTCTAAAACCAGAACTTACAGATTTACCACATGAAGAATTTTGGGTATTGTTGCTTAATAGAGCCAACTTTGTTATAGGTAAACATTTTATTAGTAAAGGCGGACAAGCGGGAACAGTAGTAGATCCGAAAATTATTTTTAAAGTAGCGATTGAGCAAAATGCCTCATCTATTGTATTAGCACATAACCATCCCTCTGGTAATTTAACAGCGAGCGAAGCAGATATTAAGATTACTAAACAACTTATTGAGGCAGGAAAAATCTTAGAAATTACAGTTTACGATCATCTTATTATTAGTGATCACTCTTTTTTAAGTATGGCTGATGAGGGATTAATTTAAATCACAAACAGTTTTATATTAATTTAACATTCAATTTGTAATTTAGTGGATGATGAAAAGAACATTTTTACTCTTACTACTATGTTTATCGATGGTATCGGTAACAAATGCACAGAAAAATCAACCAATAAATATCATTTCTTATAATATCAGATTAAATGTAGCATCTGATGGAATTAATGCTTGGCCAAACAGAAAAGATAATGTTAAAGCACTAGTTAGGTTTTACGATGCTGATATTTTGTGTGTTCAAGAAGCTTTGCCAGAACAATTTGATGATTTATTAGCCAATACAGATTTTGATGTTGTTGGTGTTGGAAGAGACGATGGTAAACGTAAAGGCGAATTTTCTGCCGTATACTTCAACAAAAATCGTTTTGTGAAGAAAGATGGTGGCACTTTTTGGTTATCGCTGACGCCCGATGTGCCTAGCAAAGGTTGGGATGCAGCCTTAAATAGAGTTTGTTCTTGGGTGAAGTTATATGACAAATCAAATAAAAAGGAATTTATTGTTTTTAATACACATTACGATCACATTGGTGTACAAGCAAGAATTGAATCAGCTAAATTAATTAAAAAGAAAATCCAAGAAATAGCGCCAACATTGCCAGTTGTTTTTACGGGAGATTTAAATGTGACTCCAGAAACTGAAGCAATTGCGACAATCAAATCATTTTTAACTGATGCAAAGGAAATTTCAATCGAACCGCCTTATGGACCAACTGGTACATTTAATGCATTTAAATGGGATAGTCCTTTAAAAGATAAAATCGATTATATCTTTGTGAATAAGGGATTTAAAGTGCAAAAATTTGCAGTATTGTCAGATAGTAAAGATCAGCGTTATTATTCAGATCATTTACCAATTTTTGCAAGATTGTTTTTTTAGTAAGAAAGTTTTGATTTTAATTAGCTGGATTAGTTTTCCTGTACAATTCGAAGTTAGTGGTAAGCTCTATCATTTGCATTACATTCTTGAAACTTTAGCTTTCATTATAGGGATTAGAGTCTATTACCATTTAAAACGAAAAATCAAAGACTCAATTTCTGATGAAAATAGACTCTGGATTATGCTTGGAGCAATGGTTGGTGCATTAATAGGCTCAAGACTAATAGCTATACTAGAAACTCCAGATCAACTCAATCAAGTTAATTTCATGACTTTATATGCTAGCAAAACAATTGCTGGAGGTCTACTAGGTGGCTTATTTGGAGTAGAAATTATTAAAAAATTTATTGGTGTAAAGATAGCTTCAGGCGATTTATATGTAATTCCTATTTTAATAGCCTTATTTATTGGTAGAATTGGTTGTTTTTTAATGGGAATCGATGAACCAACTTATGGCATAAAAACTAGCTTTTTTATGGGTATGGATTTAGGAGATGGAGTAAAAAGGCATCCCGTGGCACTATATGAAATGATTTATTTAAGTGTACTTTTTGTATTGTTTCAAATCATTAAAAATAAGAAATTAATAAATGGAGATCGGTTTAAGCTATTTATGGTTCTATATTTTGTATATAGATTTTTAGTTGAGTTTATAAAGCCGTATCACCCAATCTTTCTCAATTTAAGTAGTATTCATTGGTCAGCAATATTTATTTTTTTGTATTATTATAGATTCATCATTAGATTGATGAAACAAATTTAAATGATAAGCGACATATGGCTAATACAAGAGATTACATTTATTACGATTATACTAAAAGCTTGTGCCCAGACTGTTTAATGCTTTGTGATGCTAAGATTGTTTTTCAAAATGCAAAAGTATATATGCTTAAGCATTGTAAAACTCATGGTGATAGCAAGGTAATGATTGCTGATGATGTAGAATACTACAAACAGATCAGAAATTACAATAAACAGTCTGAAATGCCTTTGAAGTTTAATACAAAGGTGCATTATGGTTGCCCTTATGATTGTGGTTTGTGTACTGATCATGAACAACACTCTTGTTTAACAGTAATAGAGGTAACAGACCGCTGTAATTTAGCTTGCCCAACTTGTTATGCAATGTCTTCTCCAAATTTCGGTAGGCATAGGACATTAGAAGAAATAGAAAAAATGATGGACGTTGTTGTCGCCAATGAAGGAGAACCTGATGTGGTACAACTTTCTGGAGGTGAGCCAACTGTTCATCCAGATTTCTTTAAAATATTGGACCTAGCTAAAACAAAACCAATTAAACATTTAATGGTAAATACAAATGGTATCCGAATTGCGAAAGATATCAACTTTGTTGAGAAACTGGCTACCTATATGCCCGATTTTGAAATATATTTACAGTTTGATAGTTTCAGTCCAGAGGTATTAATAAAATTAAGAGGAGAAGATTTAACACAAGTAAGAAATAAGGCAATTGAGCACCTCAATCATTTTAATGTCTCAACAACCTTAGTTGTAACATTGCAAAATGGCTTAAACGATCACGAAATTGGTAATATATTAGATTTCGCTCTTAAGCAAAGATGTGTTAGAGGGGTAACTTTTCAGCCTACTCAGGTTGCTGGTAGAAATGATGATTATAATGATCAGACTGGAAGAATTACCTTGACAGAAGTTAGGAGAAAAATATACGAGCAATACCCAACGTTTACCCCACAAGATTTAATTCCTGTTCCTTGCAATCCCGATGCTTTGTGTATGGCTTATGCTTTGAAAATCGGAGATGAGGTAATTCCAATGACACATTTAATTAATCCTGAAGATTTATTGAATAATTCGAAAAACACAATAGTTTTTGAGCATGATGAAAAGTTAAAAGAACATATGCTTAACTTGTTTAGTACTGGTGTTTCAGTAGACTGTGCAGAAGATACTTTTGGTGAATTAATGTGTTGTTTGCCAAGAGTTAAGTCTGATAATTTAAGTTATGATAATTTATTTCGCATCATAATTATGAATTTTATGGATCCTTTGGATTTTGATGTTCGAGCAGTGAAAAAATCTTGCGTGCATATTGTAAGCGATAAATATAAAATTGTTCCCTTTGAAACGATGAATATTTTTTACAGAGATCATAAAATAGATTCGATAAGAGAAAAATTAAACCTAAATTAGATCATGGAAGGTGTTATAGTTTTAAGTATTGTTTATTGGTTTGCTGCAGGTGTCCTGTTTTTAATAGGTCTAATCCAACTCATTGTAAAATCTTCCAGGAATGAGCCTTTAAAACCTGCTTTAAAATTGCTAATCATTTCAGTAGTGATGTTAGTGATAGGAGTTGGTGCTTGTGCAGTAATATTAGGTGGTTTGGGTAACATGCACTAAATCACATTTTTTGTAAACAGCATTTAAACTTCAAACTTTATTCCTTTGATTTATCTTTCTTTCTTACAAAAACCATTGTATTTCTTCGCGTCTCTTTAGACCAGCTCGCCTGTTTATCATTAGCATGTTGAATTTTAAGTGTGTCAGGTCCTAAAGGTTTAATGAAATAATACAAAATTACTGTACGAACTCCATTTGCTTTATCAGGAGTGGTTAATTTTAATTGATCTAAATTTCCATTTTTATAAATTTCATAACTTCCATCAACTTGTACCTCATTTCCTTTACGCTCTGTTATGCTTGTAAATTTATTATCGATATCAAATTTGTAACTCAATTTACTTTTCTTTTTTGGACTCTCATATTCCCATGTGCCTTTTATCGATTGATAATTAATCTCTTGTGCATTTGCAATAGAAAAGTACAGAAAGATAAGGAGTAGCGTGCTGAAGGATTTCATTGTCAAATGAGTTAAGTTAACTTATGATTTATTATATACAAAACAAAGGCCATTTTGTTTGCTTTCTGGCTTTAGCTTTCAGCTATAAATAATATCTTTGCATTTAATTTTTTAAAGTAGTGACGTCGTGATACTCACTATTTGATACTTGATACTTCAAAAATGAAACCATAATGAGCATACAGTTAAAAAACTGAGCAAAATATATACTCATGATAGCTTCATAACCATTAAAAAACAACTAGATACTGATGAAAATATCATACAGCTGGCTAAAACAGTTTATACAAACCGATAAAACTCCTCAAGAAATTTCTTTAATCTTAACTGATATTGGTTTAGAGGTAGAAAGCTTAGAAAAAGTTCAACCCATTGTTGGTGGGCTTGAAGGTTTGGTGATTGGTCATGTAGTTGAATGTGGTCAGCACCCTAATGCAGATCGTTTACGCGTAACGAAAGTTGATGTAGGTACGGGCGAATTATTGCAAATTGTTTGCGGTGCGCCAAATGTTGCTGCTGGTCAGAAAGTGGTTGTAGCTACAGTTGGTACAACAGTTTTCCCAAATGAGGGAGAGCCATTTAAAATCAATAAATCAAAAATTAGAGGAGAAGTTTCAGAAGGGATGATTTGTGCAGAAGATGAAATTGGACTAGGAGTATCTCATGATGGAATTATGGTTTTACCAGAGAATACAGAAATCGGTATTGCTGCAAAATCTTATTTTAAAATGGATGATGACTTTATGTTTGAAATTGGTTTGACACCAAATAGGGCAGATGCAGCTTCACATTTAGGAGTAGCTAGAGATTTAGCAGCTTATTTGCGAACCTCTTATCAAATGCCAGACGTTTCAGCTTTTAAAACAGGGAATGAGAATTTAAAAATCGACGTTAAGGTTGAAGATACAATAGCTTGCCCACGTTATAGCAGTGTGAGCATTACTAGTGTAACTGTAAAATCATCACCAGATTGGCTAAAAGATAAATTGAAAGTTATTGGTATTCGACCAATTAATAATATTGTAGATGTAACTAATTACGTGTTGCATGAATTGGGCCAGCCGTTACATGCATTTGATGCTGACCAAATTAAAGGAAACCAAATAATAGTAAAAAAATGCCCAGAAGGAACTCCATTTGTAACATTAGATGATGTAGAGCGTAAACTTTCTTCAGATGATTTGATGATTTGTGATGCTGAAAAGCCATTATGTATTGCTGGTGTGTTTGGTGGAAAAACATCGGGTGTAAGTGAAAAAACCACAAATATTTTCCTAGAAAGTGCTTATTTTAATTCGGTTTCAGTACGTAAAACTTCTAAAAGTCATAATCTTAAAACAGATGCATCTTTCAGGTTTGAGCGTGGTACCGATCCAGAAATTACAATTTTTGCATTAAAACGTGCTGCTTTATTAATTCAAGAAGTAGCCGGTGGGGAAATTTCTTCATCAATTTCAGATATCTATCCTGTAAAATCAAATCCTTTTGATGTTGAGGTGAGTTATGCGAATATTGTAAAACTAATAGGTCAAGATATTCCATATGAAGAAATTAAAGCAATTATTTTAGCTTTAGGAATCGAAGTTGTTAAAGAAACCACTGAAGGTTTAAGGTTAAAAGTGCCCGCTTACAAAGTAGACGTAACCCGCGAATGTGATATTACAGAAGAAGTTTTACGCATTTATGGCTATAACAATATTCATATTCCCACAAAAGTAAATGCTTCTTTAGCCTATACAGCAAAGCCAAATAAAGAGAATGTACAAAATCTAATTGCAGATATGCTTACTGCAAATGGGTTTTTAGAGATTTGGTGTAATTCACTAACTCGTTCAGCTTTTTCAAAAAATCCTGAGGAAGCCGTGCAAATTTTAAATCCTTTAAGTTCAGATTTAAATGTAATGCGCCAAAGTTTATTACAACCTGCTTTAGAAAGTGTAGCGTACAATCAGAATCGTAAAAATTCGGATTTGAAATTATATGAATTTGGTAAGACCTACCATCACATTGATGCAAAATATGTAGAACGTCCACGTTTATTAATTTTAATTAGTGGCGCAAAACAAAGCGAACAATGGAACCATGCAACTACACCATCTACATTTTATAATTTAAAAGCCGCAGTTGATGCAATAATTGGTCGATTAGGTATTAATAATTATCAAGTTGAAGAAGTAAAGGATGAAAACTTCGCCTTTGGCTTAAAATATTTTAGAGGTGATAAAACTTTAGTTTCATTCGGTGCTGCAACTGCAGCAGATAGAAAGCAAGCCGATGTAGATAAGGAAGTATTTTACGCCGATTTTGACTGGGCTTTATTATTAGATGTAGTTCGTAAAAATAAGATTATAAATAAAGAAGTATCAAAATATCCGGCAGTACGAAGAGATTTATCGATGTTGGTAGATGAGCAAATTACTTTTGATGAATTAAAAGGAATCGCATTTAAAACAGAGAAAAAACTAATTAAAAATGTACAGGTATTTGATGTGTATCAAGGAGACAAATTGCCTGCAGGAAAAAAATCCTATGCATTAAATTTCACTTTGCAGGATGAAGAGCAAACTTTAACTGATAAACAAATTGATGCCATTATGCAAAAGATTATAATTAACTTAGCCCAAAATGCGAAAGCAGAGATAAGAAAATAATCTTAAGTTGATAAAATATAAATTTTAATAATGTCTTCGGTTGCTGATCAATTAAATAATGTATTACAAAAAACGGCTCGCTTAATTGAGCTTTGTAGTGCTTTGCAAGAAGAAAATGATTTATTAAAATTAGAAAATCAGCAGACAAAAGCAGCGTTAGATGCTGCAAAAATAAAGCATACAGATCTCGATGAGAAGTTAAGGGTACTTAAATTAGCAAAGAGTATTGAAGGAACAAGTGAAAAGACACTTGATATAAAGCAAAAAATTAACGAATTTGTGCGGGAGATTGATAAGTGTGTAGTGTTGCTTAAAAAATAAGTAACATAAATAATTGAAACTAAGCTAAAATGGGAGAAATCTCGATTAAAATAACTATTTCCGACCGTATTTACCCTTTAAAGGTGAATATGGAAGAAGAAGAAATTGTAAGACGGGCGGCTAAGATTATTAATGAGCGTATAAAAGACTACCAAGAAAATTATGCGGTTAGAGATAAACAGGATTTGCTTTCTATGGCGGTGTTGCATTATGCAACAGCCGTTTTAAGAACGGAGCATAAGGTGCAAAACCAAGATACTGCAGTTGCCGAAAAAGTTGAGGAATTAGATAGTTTATTAAACGGTTTTTTCGCTAAATAAAACGTTCTTTATAATTAGTTATTAATGAATTTCATTAATAACTAGATTAAGCTAATAAAATTTAGCCGTAGCTAAATTTTTATGTTTCAATATTTCCTAAATTAAATTATTTATCAGCTTTGCTGGAAATAAGGTTTAGGTGCATGCGACATAATAATTTAGTTACGGTTTTTTTATATAAAACAAAATGGAGATTTTAGGAATAACGGGATGCATACTTGCCAGCTTAGTTGTTGGTATTGTAATTGGCAGATACCTGTTGCGCAACTTGTTAAAACAGCAAGAAGTAGCAGCGCAGAGCAAAGCAAAGAAGATACTTAAAGATGCAGAAAGCAACGCTGAGATTTTAAAGAAAGATAGATTACTTGAGGCAAAGGAAAAGTTTTTGCAAATGAAAGCAGAGCACGAGCAGCAAGTAAATGCTAGAAATAATGAGGTGAACCAACGAGAAAATAGTGTTAAGCAAAAAGAGCAATCGCTTAACCAGAAGTTGGAAAACATGAATCGTAAAGAACAAGAATTAGATGTTCACAAAGCTAACTTAGAAAAACAAACTGCTGTTGCCATTAAAAAACAAGAAGAAGTTGATGTTTTGAAAAGTCAGCATGTACAACAATTGGAAACGATTGCTGGTTTAAGCGCTGAAGAAGCAAAAAACCAATTGGTAGAGAATATGAAATCTGAAGCACGTTCTCAAGCCATGATGCAAGTTAAAGACATTGTTGATGAGGCTAAATTAACCGCTAGCAAAGAAGCTAAGAAAGTAGTTATCCAAACCATTCAACGTACTGCAGCAGAAGCGGCAATAGAAAATTCAGTATCTATTTTCCACATTGATAGTGACGAAATTAAAGGTCGTGTAATTGGTAGAGAGGGTAGAAATATCCGTGCTTTGGAAGCGGCAACTGGAATTGAAATTATTGTAGATGATACACCAGAAGCAATTATTTTATCAGGATTTGATCCGGTTAGAAGGGAGATTGCTCGTTTAGCTTTACATCGTTTGGTAACAGATGGTCGTATTCACCCAGCTCGTATTGAGGAAGTAGTAGCTAAAACAAAAAAGCAAATTGAAGACGAGATTGTAGAAATTGGCGAGCGTACCGTAATCGATTTAGGTATTCATGGGTTACACCCAGAGTTAATTAGAATGGTTGGGCGCATGCGCTATCGTTCTTCTTACGGACAGAATTTATTACATCACTCACGTGAAGTTGCGAATTTCTGTGCTACGATGGCAGCAGAGTTAGGTTTAAATGCTAAAATGGCAAAACGTGCTGGTTTATTGCATGATATAGGTAAAGTGCCTGATGATAATCCTGAATTACCACACGCAATCTTGGGTATGCAATTAGCAGAAAAATATAAAGAACATCCAGAAATCTGTAATGCAATTGGAGCTCACCACGACGAGATTGAAATGACTTCTATGATTTCACCAATTATTCAAGCTTGTGACTCTATTTCGGGAGCAAGACCTGGAGCAAGACGTGAAGTAGTAGAAAGTTATATTAAACGTTTAAAAGAGTTAGAAGAGTTAGCGTTATCATATCCAGGAGTCGAAAAAACTTTTGCGATACAAGCAGGTAGAGAATTACGTGTAATTGTTGAAAGTGAAAGAATTACTGATGCACAAGCAGAATTATTAGCGGCTGATATTTCTAATCGTATTCAAACTGAAATGACTTATCCTGGTCAGATTAAGGTTACAGTAATTAGAGAAACTAGATCAGTGGCTTTTGCTAAATAGAATTTTTAAAAGAATAATTTCAAAAATAAAAAGCGATGGATATCCCGTCGCTTTTTTTTATTTTTATAGAATGAACCTGTCGTTATAGTATTGAATTAAATTAAATCTGATTTTATCGGATAAGCATAACGATTATAACTGTACCAAAATGGAACAAATAGAAAAACGCCCTGTAGATGTACTTTTTAATAAATATGCAGAAAGTCATCAAAATCATACAAACGAAACCATTCATTGGATTTGTGTACCACTCATTGTTTTTAGCTTATTGGGTTTAGTTTGGCAAATTCCTTTTCCAGAATTGAGCTTTTTAGGGCAATATAAAACTTTCTTTAACTGGGCATCCTTCTTACTTGCCTTTTCCTTGTATTACTATTTTACACTTTCACCTGTGCTTTTTTTCTTAATGATCTGGATCGTAGGACTGATGAGCTTTTTTATTGTAAAAATAGAGCAAGCCGTTGGTTTGGGTAGTGGAACTGCTTATGGTATTTATGCCGCCATATTTGTACTTGCTTGGATTGGTCAATTCATCGGTCATAAAATAGAAGGGAAAAAGCCTTCATTTTTAGATGATGTTAAGTTTTTGTTAATTGGCCCAATTTGGTTATTGCATTTCATCTGCAAAAAAGTAGGCTTAAAATATTAGTTCTCTTAGCATTTAACAATTTGTTAACCTGTGGGTAAACGAATAGTAATTTACAGCTAACATGTAGCTAACATTGTGGTAATAGTTTTGCCTAAACAAAAAATAGGCAAATTGAAATCACAATTAACTCTTAAAAAAGCATTATTAACCTTACTATTTGTAGTTATTGGTGCAACTGTTTTCGCTCAAGGAACAGGAAAAATCTCAGGTACAGTATCAGATAAAAAAACTGGCGAAACGCTTATCGGTGTTTCAGTAAAAATTGCTGGTACAACAAGAGGTGTAGGTACAGATGTAGATGGTAAATACATACTTTCTGGCTTAACAGAAGGTAAATACATTATTGAAGTATCTTATATTGGATACTCAACAAAAAAAATCACTGATGTAGAGGTTAAGAATAATGCTACAACTTCCTTAAATGTGATAATGGAAGAGGGAGGTTCTCAAACCTTAAACCAAGTTGTAATTACAGCGAGTTTTAAACAAGAATCTACAAATGCTTTATATGCACAGCAGAAGAATAGCGCATTAATTTCTGATGGTATATCGAGTGAGCAAATTAAAAAATCTCCAGATAAAAATACTTCTGATGTTTTAAAAAGAGTTAGTGGTGCTACCATACAAGATAATAAATTTGTTATTGTACGTGGTTTAAGTGATAGATACAATACGGCAACATTAGATAATTCAACTTTACCAAGTACTGAACCTAATAGAAAAGCATTTTCGTTTGATATCGTACCATCTAATTTGGTGGATAAAATTACCATTAGTAAAACAGCTACTCCAGATTTACCAGCAGACTTTGCAGGTGGTGCAGTTCAAATTTCAACTAAAGATATTCCAGATCAAAACTTTATATCTTTTGGAGTTGGTTATGGATATAATACACAATCTACTTTCAAAGATTTTTTAGGGACTAGTAAAAGTGCACTCAACTATTTGGGTTTTGATGATGGATCTAAGCAATTGGCTTCAAACTTTCCTTCTAGGAAAAAAATTGCAAATGGGTTAACAACAGCTAGAAATAATTCTTCTTTAAGATCTTTATCTAACGATTTTTCAATTAACAATACATCAGCTTTACCATCTCAAAACTATCAATTTAGCTTGGGTAGAGTTAAGCAATTTAAAAACAACAACCGTTTTGGAGCCTTGTTTTCATTAACATACCGTAATTCACAAAATATTAATCAAGATGTAAAACGTTATTTTTATGAATATGATTACAACGATAACCAGTATAAGTTTTCTACAAACTTAGGTGCGTTAGCAAATTTTGCTTACAGTTTTGGAAAGAATAAAATAAGTTTTAAAAATATTTATAACAAAACCTATGACGATAATTATACCGAACGTACAGGGATAGACAATAGTTCAACCACCGCTAATAAATTTTATGCGTATGATATTCTTCAAAAATCGTTGTTAAAAAACACTTTAGAAGGAGATCATCAAATTGGTAGAAAAAATAGTAAGCTAAAGTGGACTTTATCTTTAAGTAACGTAAAGAATAATCAACCTAATCAGCTAAAAATTGTTTACGTAAAACCAGTTTCTGCTTTAAATGACCCAACTGTTGCTTACCAAGCAAATGTAACATCATTAGGAAAAGAGAATAGTCGTTTATTTACTGATTTAGATGAAAATATCTATTCTGGAGATGTAAATTATAGTACTCCATTTAAGTTGTTTAGTGCTTCAACAACCTTTAAAGTTGGCTTAGGTAGCCAATACAGAGAACGTACGTTTACAGCTAGATTTTTAGGTGCTCAATTATCTACTAATATAGATCCAGCTTTATTTGAATCGATTAGAAAATTACCAGTAGATCAAATATTTTCTCCTGAACTTTTCAGATCTGGAGTTTACAAATTGGCTGAAATTGGTTCAGATGCTGATAACTATGATGCAAACTCTTTAACAAGCTATGGTTATGCGATGTTAGATCAGAAGTTTGGTGAAAAAGTTCGTGTGGTATATGGTTTAAGAGCAGAAAATTATCACATTCAATTAAATACAACCAAAACACTAATTGATGATACGAAGTTAGATTTATTACCATCAGTAAATTTCACCTATAGCATCAATCCTAAAAGTAATTTCAGAGCGTCGTATTATCGCACTTTAGCAAGACCGGAATTTAGAGAATTAGCACCTTTTTCATTTTATGATTATGAATTATTAGCTAACCAAAGTGGTAATCCAGATTTAAAGAGAACAGCTATTGATAATGCAGATTTGAGGTATGAAATGTATCCTGGCTCCGGAGAAATTTTATCATTCTCTGTATTCTATAAAAAGTTTACAAATGCAATCGAGTCTTATCGTTACGATGTTAACTCTACTCCAGATATTTCTTATTTCAATACAGCAAAAGCAACAACTTATGGTATTGAGTTAGAAGCACGTAAAAATTTAGGATTTATTAATGATAGTCAATCTTTAAAGAACACAACTGCTTATGTTAACTTATCATTGATTAAATCAGAAGTAAAAAACCCCGATGATCAAAAATACATAGATAAAACTCGACCTATGGTTGGTCAATCTCCTTATGTGGTTAATGCTGGTTTACAACATACTGCGCTTAATAATAAATTAAATTTCAACTTATTGTACAATAAAATTGGAAGAAGAATTATACAGGCAAGTGGAATCAATTTTCCAAGTACTTGGGAAGCGCCACGAAATGTTTTCGATTTTCAAGTAGGTTATAAAGTTTTAAAAAACAAAGGAGAAATCAAGTTTAATGCAGGTGATATTTTAAGCGAACGCAGTACGATCTACTTCGATTATAACAAAAACAAGAAGTATGATAGAGATGGTGGAGATGAAACTATAACATCTTACAAACCAGGAACTAATCTTTCGTTATCATTTTCATATACATTTTAATACTAGTTAACAAATTGTTAATCTATGCTTAACTGCTAGGATAACTTAAATCAATCTATTTGCATTATAAATTTCATTAAAGAAAAAATAAAAAAAGAGATGAAGAACAAATTTTTATTATTGGCATTATCAGTTTTGCTTTTTGCAACGTCATGTAAAAAAACTACAGTAGTAGATGACGATACAGATCCAGTTACTCCTTCAAATACGATAGAAGTGAGTGGTGAGATTAGTACAAACACTACTTGGTCTGCGAGTAAAATATATTTATTAAAAGGTTTTGTTTATGTAAGCAATGGCGCAACCTTAACCATTGAGCCTGGTACAATTATTAAAGGTGATAAAGCAAGTAAAGCTACTTTAATTGTAACTCGTGGTTCAAAAATCAATGCAACTGGTACAGCAGAAAAACCAATTGTATTTACCTCAGCTTTGCCAGCTGGAGCAAGAGATAAAGGTGATTGGGGTGGTGTTATCCTTTTAGGTAAAGCTCCAACAAACCAAGGTACAGATGTGAAAATTGAAGGTGGTCCAGTTGCTCCAACAGGAAAAGATGAAAAAGTATATACATTTTTCGGTGGAACAGATGCTGCAGATAATTCAGGTACCTTAAAATATGTACGTATCGAATATGCTGGTGTAGAATATACAGTTAACAGTGAGATAAACGGTTTAACATTAGGTGGTGTTGGTAACGGTACTACATTAGATTATATCCAAATTTACAGATCAGGCGATGATGCTTTTGAGTGGTTCGGTGGAACAGTAAATGCTAAGCATTTATTGGCTATCGGTACTTGGGATGATGATTTTGATACTGATTTTGGCTATTCGGGAAATGTTCAGTTTGCCTTAGCACAACGTGTGCCTTTAAAAGCAGATCAATCAGGTTCTAATGGTTTCGAATCAGATAATAACGCAAATGGTACAGATGACCTTCCAAAAACTTCTGCTGTATTCTCAAATGTATCTATCTTAGGCCCAATTCAAAAATCAGGTCTTGCTATTGATGCGAACTATCAGAATGGTGCACAAATTAGACGTAATTCGTCAATTAGTATTTTAAACTCAGTAATTTCAGGTTTCCCAGTAGGTCTTTATATTGATGATACTAAAGTTACAACGGCAGGTTCAACTTCAACAAACTTTACTTCTGGTTCATTAGTATTAGCTAACAATTTAATTTATGGTACAAAAGGTTTAGAAGTAAATGTGAGTACTGCAGGTGTTGCTGCTGCAATTGAAACAAAATTACGTGCTGATAATATTTTTGATAAATTAGTATATGCTACCACTGTATTTAGTGCTCCATATATGTACGGTGCAGATCTTGGTACTCCAGGTAGCACAGTAGGAACAACTAACTTTACTGTCTTAGCAGGTTCTGCAGCAGCTAGTGGTGCAGCATTTACGAATGCTAAAGTATCAGGATCTTTCTTTACACAAGTAGCTTACAGAGGTGCATTTGGAACTGAAGACTGGACAGCTGGTTGGGCAAGTTTTAATCCTCAATCTTTAGCTTACACTACTCCAGGTGCTGTAAAATAGTATTAATATCTTTCTTAAAAAGCCATCTAGCACATGTGTTAGATGGCTTTTTAATTTTTATCTATTTAAAGGGTCATAATGATAAACAACCTCATACGGTTTGTTTTTTAAACTAGCGGATAATTCGCCAATACGTAAATTTTGTTTTTGTGGTGTAGGTTCACAAACCGTATACGATTTTCCGTTATAAACAACTGGATTGCCAATCGGTTTATCAAATTGCACAGCCATTGTGATATGTGTAGGATAAAGCAAGGCTATCATCGGTAAATTATAAATTTCCTTTACTAGATAAAAGAATAATGCAGCCCGATCATCGCAATCGCTATATTTTGTTAATAGTGTCTGCTCGGGCGATAAGCGCTTTTCTTTACCAAAATTCATATCATCATCTTCATATAAAAAAGCATAGCGAGTAAAACGCATTAAATAATCGACCCCATTTTTTTTGCTCATTCCTTTTAAATTTTCTTTCAGCAGCGGAATAAGCGATTGATAAGTTTCATGGCTAAGGGGGATGTTAAAGTAAGTTTCAAAATCCACAACAGGATAGTTTGCAAAAATTGTTTCTACTTCAGTATTTAATTTAACCTTAAAATGGTAATCTTTATGCTTGTAATTAAATGCGATTTGTTTTTCTACATAATCTTCAGGTTTAAAATCTGGCATTCGCGTAACTTTATAGCTAAAAGCTTCAGTAGCATTTGGTACAGCGATATCTACTGGTTTGTACACGTCTTCCTTTTTAAATAGCTTCCCATAATCATGGTAATTCAAACACATGTACTTTTTCTGATTAATCATAAAGAAAGGAATGTCAGAAATATCTTCATCGTTGCGCACATAAAATATGATTTGATTATTTCCTACAGCAACTTTCGCATCATAACCAGATTTCGACATTAAAAACCATTTATACAAAGTATAGCGATTATAATTCTCAGCCTTAGGACTAATTTGTTGAGCTGTTCGTCTAATTAATTGATAATAAAGCCAATCGTTCAGCTTGTTTTTTTCTTTATAAGCCAATAAAGATTTCACTACTTCCTCGTAATGACTTGAATTAATTTTGTTGTAAAATGCAGTTACGGATTGATTACTCAGCGCCTGATCAAAACTAATATTTACAGTTGAATCTGCTTCAAAATTGAAAGTGCCGTCATAAAACTCAAAGCTATAGCGTTGCGCTTTAGCAAGAGCAAATGAAAACATTAATGTGATGATAATTAATGATTTAAACAGAATTTGTTTAACCGACTTTTTCAACTGTTAACAATTAGGTAATATTAAATATACATAAAATTAACATGTAATAGTTCACATTATTGCCTGTAAAACTAGAAATCTTTATGAAAATGAATTTTTCTTGATTTGCATGTTAAATAATCTTAAGATAATCTCGATTTTATAAAGACTTAACATACCCAACTTACTTTTACAATGTTAAATATCTGGTTAATATTTAACAGAACAGTTTAGGTTAGTTGATAACAAAAAGCCCTGATGGATGTCAGGGCTTTTGTTTTTTAACGTGAAGTAAATGTAAACTGATTAAAAGTTCTTACCAATCTTTTCCAGCATATCTGTTGGAATTTTATGTGCATCAACGACCAAAAACCCATCTAAACAATCAGAAAATTTAGGATCAATATTAAAGCAAATAATTTTTGCATTTAAATTCATGTACTGACGCAATAGCACTGGTATTTTAATGTGTGAATTCTCAATATCACCAATTAAACCGTCTAGATCTTTTAAAGAATCACTGCTTTCTACTAGTAAATCTGTATCAATTCCAGTTAAATCGGCCTTAAATTTGTTTTTTGGTTTAACATAAGCTGCCAAATCATAATCGAAATGATTTTTAGTAATATAATCTACAATGATAGATTTAGATAATTTAGAGAAATTATTGCTAATACTAACAGGTCCAAATAAATACCTGTACTGAGGATTTAAAACTAGATATTTTAAAATCCCTTTCCATAGTAAAAATAATGGCAATGGCTTTTGTTGGTATTCTTTTCTTATCCACGAACGACCCAATTCTATTCCCTGGCGTAAAACAGGATAAAAAGGCTCTCTAATTTTAAACAATTCTGATAGATAGAAACCTCTACGGCCCATTGTATTTAAAATTTCATCTCCTTTACCAATACGATAAGCACCTACAATATTTTGTAAATCTTTATCCCAAATAAATAAGTGATTGTAATAAATATCGTAATTGTCTAAGTCAATTTTTTTATTCGTTCCCTCACCAACTTCTCTAAAAGTAATTTCGCGTAGGCGACCAATTTCTCTTAAAATATTTGGAATACTAGAAGTAGGGGTAATGTAAACTTCATAATTTTTCTCTTCCCAAACTCTAAAGTCTTCTAGCTTTTCAACCTCTTTAACAATTAAATTCCTATCAGTCTCTTCTACAATTTGTGCAGGTTTTTTCTTTCTTTTAAAAAGATTAATCGGGTTAAATAATTTCTTCTCTTCCTCTAAACTTGTGCCTAGTGCGTAGGTTCTTGCTCGTAGAAAATCTAGTAATTTGTTGGTATCTTTTTTATAAGAGATGTCTTCAATTTTAATTGGCTTTCCAATTCTTACTTTAATTTTCAAACCGTGTTTATTCAGAAACTCTGAAGGTAATTTAGCTGTACGTAAAGTAGGGTGAATAAAACTTAAAATGTTAAATAACACGCCATTATTGCCATGAAAATAGATTGGGACAACTGGTAATTTAGCTCTTGCAATTAACTTCCCAACTACTGGATGCCATAATCTATCGGTAACTTCCTGACTTTCTAAATTAAAAGTAGAAACCTCACCTGCGGGGAAAATTCCAATTGGAGTTCCACTTTGTAGTAAATCAAAAGTCGCTTTTAGTCCACTAATACTCGATGAATGCTGTACATTTTCAAATGGATTTACAGCCACAAAAAACTCACTAAGATTAGGTATTTTTTTAAGGATAAAGTTCACCATTACCTTTGCTTCTGGTCTAACCATGCACAAAAGTTTTACTAACGCCAAGCCCTCTACACCACCATACGGATGATTTGCAATCGCAATAAAACCTCCTGTTTTGGGGATATTCTTCAAATCGTCTTCGTCGAAATCTATGGTAACGCCTATAGTTTCTAATATTTTATCAACAAATTCTAATCCAGCAAAATGTTCATTTTTAGAAAATACTTTGTTGATGTCGTTTAACTTCATTACTTCCATTAATAAAGCTGCAAGACCTGGAACGCCTAATTTGTCTATTTTAGTGGCTTTGGCAAACTCTTTTGTAGTAATAATCTTCATTTATAAGACGGGTGTTTAATTTATAAAGCAATATCAAAAATAAGATTTATATTTATAGTACCTATGCTATCTATAAAAACATCTTCATTTTCCTTGATTTTTTACATCGTTAACACAAATCAAGATGACCTCATCACCATTAAAAAAATTAAGTGATGATGAGAAATTGGTTAAATAACTACTTTGGCTTTACAAAGCGAGAGTACAATGGGCTATTAGCCTTAATGGTCTTCCTTTTAGTAATAAGTGTACTTCCATATGTTTATACCACATTTTGGATCAAACCAGCACAAGTTTCAAATGAAGAGCAAGCTGCTATACAGAAATTGATTTTAGTTAATCAGCAAGAGCCGAACTATTATGCTAAAATGCGTAACCAAGTTGAAGATAGTGAAGCTAATCCAATCACAACACTTTTCAAGTTCGACCCAAATGTAATTGATATTGAAGATTGGCAAAAGCTAGGTTTATCTGTAAAACAAGCGCAATCAATTGTGAATTACAGAAACAAGGGAGGGAAGTTTTATAAGCCTGAAGATTTGAAGAAGATGTACACCATTTCATCAAAAAAGTTCGAGCAATTGTCTCCTTACATAACGATTGAAAACACAAATACGAAGTATGTAAAGCAAGAATATGCAAAGCAAGCGCCTTACGTTAAAAAGGAATTGGTTATTGTAGAAATTAACAGTGCAGATACGCTACAATTGGATGAAATAAAAGGAGTGGGCGCAGCTTTTGCCAGAAGGATTGCAAAATACCGAGATAAGCTTGGAGGGTTTTATAAAAAGGAGCAGTTATTGGAGGTTTACGGATTGGATAGTATTAAGTTTAACGAAATAAAGGATCAGATTAAAATAGATGCTACTAATCTGAAAAGGATTAACATTAATACAGCAGAATTTGACGATCTTAAAAATCACCCATACCTAAAATACAAACAAATTAACGCGATTATTCAATACAGAAAACAGCATGGAAAATATAATGATGTTGCCGATTTAAAGAAAGTAGCTATCTTAACGCCACAAATTATTCAAACCATAGCACCTTATCTTATTTTCTAAATGATCGAAGCTAAAATTAAACAAACCTTACGTGATGTAGCCGACTTTCCTAAACCTGGAATTGTTTTTAAGGATATAACTCCAGTATTGCATGATCCAGTTTTGTGTGCTGAAATTACTCAAACTTTAGCCTTGCAACTGGCTGATATTAAAATAGATGTAGTTGCTGGAATTGAAAGTCGAGGGTTTTTGTTTGGTTTAGCTTTAGCACAAGCATTAAAAGTTCCTTTTGTTCCCATTCGTAAAGTTGGTAAGCTACCTTACAAAACTATTCAACAATCATATGATTTAGAATATGGAAGTGCAACATTAGAAGTGCATGAAGATGCTTTTAAACCAGGGCAGAATGTATTAATTCACGATGATTTATTAGCTACCGGTGGAACAGTTGTTGCAGCTTCTAAATTGGTCAATTTATTACAAGCAAATGTTGCAGCGTATTCTTTCTTAATCAGTTTAGATTTTTTAAATGGCAAAGACCGATTAGCTCTCTTTAGCCCACATACATTCTCTTTGGCAAAGTTTTAAGGTATTGGAAATTAATTATAAAGCAATTTTCAACTATTTTTCATTTAAATTTTCTAGTGCATTCCCTGCCATTAATTAAATGAATTAAGTTATTGAACCAAATACCAAAACATTCTACTTTTTGGCGAATAAAAATATGTTGATTCTATTCTATTATTTGCTTATCATTGTTCCTAACCAAATATAAATCTTAAGAAAAGTTTAAATCCCAAACGCTCATAAGGCGTACGATTTAAGCTTTTCTTTTTTTAAACCCTACCTATATGAATACAGGCTTTAGCTTTGAAGTAGCCGAAAATCAAGAAATTATTAAGAAAATGGTAAGTGATTTTGCCGAAAGAAACATTCGTCAAAATGTAATGGAATGGGATGAAGCACAGCATTTTCCAGTAGAAATTTTTAAACAACTAGGAGAGCTTGGCTTAATGGGGGTTTTAGTGCCCGAAAGTTATGGTGGTTCTGGTTTGGGTTATCAAGAGTATGTAGATGTTATTGTAGAAATCTCAAAAGTTTGTGGATCAATCGGTTTATCGCTTGCAGCACATAATTCTTTATGTACTGGTCATATATTAGCTTTCGCGAATGAAGAACAAAAACTAAGATGGCTGCCAAAACTAGCCACAGCAGAATGGATTGGCGCCTGGGGTTTAACTGAAGCAAATACAGGTTCAGATGCCTTGCGCATGCGTACAACAGCTATTTTAGATGGCGACGACTATGTAATTAATGGAGCTAAAAACTGGATTACTCATGGTAAATCGGGAGATGTAGCCGTAGTTATGGTTCGTACGGGTGAGGCTGGTAGTTCTAAAGGAATTTCGGCAATTGTAGTTGAAAGAGGTACGCCAGGGTTTTCTGCTGGTAAAAAAGAAAATAAATTAGGCATGCGTGCATCAGAAACTACAGAAATGGTTTTTGATAATTGCAGAGTTCCAAAAGAAAACCTACTAGGTAACGAAGGCGATGGGTTTAAACAAGCCATGAAAGTGTTAGACGGTGGGCGTATTTCAATTGCAGCTTTATCACTAGGCATTGCCAAAGGTGCTTATCTAGCTGCTTTAGGTTACGCAAAAGAACGCCATCAATTCGGTGTGCCTATTTCAAGTTTCCAAGGTATAAGCTTTAAATTAGCTGATATGGCGACAGAAATAGAAGCTGCAGAGTTATTAATTCGCCAAGCGGCAGATTTAAAAAATCGCCATTTACCAATGACTAAAGAATCGGCAATGGCAAAATACTACGCTTCTGAAGTTGCCGTTAGATGCGCAACAGAAGCCGTTCAAATATTTGGCGGTTATGGATATACTAAAGATTTTCCTGTAGAGAAATTTTATCGCGATAGTAAATTATGTACCATAGGTGAAGGAACTTCTGAAATACAAAAAATAGTGATTGCCAGAGAAATCTTAAAATAAATTAATAGAAGATTTCTTAAAAAACTTTCTCTCTTCCAATATTTTACCTACATTTGCAACCCCAAGCAAAACACGGGATTTAAAACAACGAGAGGAGGTATTTCAACGTTATGATTATTATTAACATTAAAGACGGCGAATCATTAGATAAAGCGCTTAAACGTTTCAAGAAAAAGTTTGAAAAAACTGGTGTATTGAGAGAATTACGTAGTCGTCAAGCATACGAGAAAAAATCCGTAGCTCGTCGTACAGAAATTAAACACGCTGTTTATATTCAGAACATGAACCAAGAAGGAACTTTATAGTTCTCAATTGTTAAATACATAAGAAACGTCCCGACTTTAGTCAGGACGTTTTTTTTTGAGAAAAAAATAATTTTATACTTCCTATTTTTTGTATATTCACCATACGAATAACAAATAAGGCCTATGCTTATTAGCAGTTTCTTAACATATCTACACACCGAGAAGCGCTACTCTCCACACACTGTACAATCATATAAAACAGATCTACTTCAATTTAAAGATTTTTTACAAGTGAGTTTTGAATTAGAGCTTAACGCTGTTCAAACTCAACATGTGCGTAGTTTTATAGTTCATCTATTAGATCATCAAATTTCGGAAAATGCCGTAGGGCGAAAAATATCTACACTACGTAGCTTTTATAAACATTTACTTCGTGAAAAAGAGCTGAAAGTAAATCCAATGCTATTAATAAAAGCACCAAAAGTTCCTAAGCGTTTGCCCGTGTTTATTGAAGAAGTTAAAATGGACAGCCTCTTAGATAATGAAGCAAATTTTGAGGATGACTTTTCTGGAAAGCGGAATAAAATAGTTTTAGAATTGCTATTTGGTACCGGGATGCGTTTAGCAGAATTGTTACGGGTAAAAGAAACCGACCTAAATTTTTATGAAGGAACAATTAAAGTGCTGGGTAAGAGAAACAAAGAAAGAATTATCCCTTTGTATGGCGAGTTAATTAATCAACTAAAAGATTACCTTGCTATAAAATCAATTGAAAAATTTGATAACAAAACCACTACCTTAATCGTTACCAATACAGGAGCTTCGGCATATCCGAAGTTAATCTATCGTATAGTAAATCGTTATTTGACATTAATATCAACCCAAGATAAAAAAAGCCCACATGTATTGAGGCACTCATTTGCGAGTAGCCTGCTGAACAGAGGTGCCGATTTAAATGCAATAAAAGAATTACTTGGGCATGCAAGCTTGGCTGCCACACAAGTGTATACACACAATTCAGTAGAACGTTTAAAGTCTATATATAAACAAGCCCATCCAAAGGCATAAAAAAGGAGGAAAAATGAAAATTAGAGTACAGTCGATCCATTTTAACGCGGACAAAAAATTGTTAGAGTTTATTCAAAAGAAAGTAGATAAGTTAGATCAGTTTTTTGATCAGATTATTGGAGGAGAAGTTTATTTGAAATTGGAGAATGTAGAAGATGAAGAAAACAAAATATCAGAGATAAAATTAATGGTTCCAGGAATTACGCTCTTTGCCAAAGAGCAATGCAAATCTTTTGAAGAAGCTACAGATTTGGCTATAGAATCCTTAAAAAAGCAAATTACTAAACATAAAGATAAGACTCGTGCAAAATTAAGTGAGCACAAGGCAATATTAAGTGCAGACGAAGTGTCTGATTACTAAGGTGATATTTTCATATCCCATTAGATAAGGTTTGGCGGGTAACAACTCGCCAAATTTTTTTTTAAAATATATTTTTTTCAAAGATTAATTTTTGTAGATTTGCATTCCATTTCGGAAGGGGCGTTGGTTCTGAAGAATTGGAAGTTCTATGAAAGATTAAAATAATATCGAAAACGTTGATTTGATTGAATTAACGAAAGATATAAGCCTCCTTAGCTCAGCTGGTAGAGCAACTGACTTGTAATCAGTAGGTCATTGGTTCGATCCCGATAGGAGGCTCTTTTAGTTTATAGACTTAGCAATAAGTTGTTAAACTAGAAGCGGGGAGATTCCAGAGCGGCCAAATGGGACAGACTGTAACTCTGTTATCGCAAGATTTCGAAGGTTCGAATCCTTCTCTCCCCACCATCTGATTTTAGATTTCAGATTGACGATTTTAGATTGATGAACTTCAATCGTAATTCGTAAATCAAAAAATCTTAAATCGATAAGCGGAAGTAGCTCAGTTGGTAGAGCGATAGCCTTCCAAGCTATAGGTCGCGAGTTCGAACCTCGTCTTCCGCTCTTAATAAGTGAGCAGTTGACGGTTTGCAGTTGGCAGTTTGAACTGAAAACTGAATACTGGGAACTGAAAACTAAAAAGCCGACTTAGCTCAGCGGTAGAGCACTTCCTTGGTAAGGAAGAGGTCATGGGTTCAATTCCCATAGTTGGCTCTGGTAATAATAAAGAAAAAACACTTTGTTAAATCTGTACTAACAGAATGAGCAAGGTTTTTTGTATTGAATTTGTATCAAACAATAAATAAATAAAAAAAAGTTAACCTACTAATAAGTATAAAAACATGGCAAAAGAAAAGTTTGACCGCAGCAAGCCGCACTTAAATATCGGCACTATCGGTCACGTTGACCACGGTAAAACAACCTTAACAGCAGCTATCACTAAAGTGTTATCTGATGCTGGTTTATCTGAGGCGCGTTCATTTGATTCGATTGACTCTGCTCCAGAGGAAAAAGAAAGAGGTATCACGATTAACACAGCTCACGTTGAGTATTCAACAGCTAACCGTCACTATGCACACGTTGACTGTCCAGGTCACGCGGATTACGTGAAAAACATGGTTACTGGTGCTGCTCAAATGGATGGTGCTATCATCGTTGTTGCAGCTACAGATGGTCCGATGCCACAAACTCGCGAGCACATTCTATTGGCTCGTCAGGTAGGTGTACCTTCGTTAGTTGTTTTCATGAACAAAGTTGATATGGTGGATGATCCAGAATTACTAGAATTAGTAGAGATGGAAGTTCGTGAATTATTATCTTTCTATGAATTCCCTGGTGATGATATTCCTGTAATTCAAGGTTCAGCTCTTGGTGGTTTAAATGGTGATCCGAAATGGGTAGCTAAAATTATGGAATTAATGGATGCTGTTGATAGCTATATTCCAATTCCTCCACGTTTGACTGATCTTCCATTCTTAATGCCTGTTGAAGATGTATTCTCGATCACTGGTCGTGGTACTGTTGCAACTGGTCGTATTGAGCGTGGTGTAATCAACTCTGGTGATCCAGTTGAAATCTTAGGTATGGGTGCTGAGAACTTAAAATCTACAGTAACTGGTGTTGAGATGTTCCGTAAGATCCTTGATTATGGTGAAGCAGGTGATAACGTAGGTTTA
>Ga0308157_10001961_pt1 | contig 37437 bp, 32 predicted proteins | sample PhyBR1_FD_201035 | JGI IMG/M metagenome (GOLD analysis project Ga0308157, IMG submission 201035) | Phyllosphere microbial communities from UC Gill Tract Community Farm, Albany, California, United States - DLSLB.R1 | ecosystem: Host-associated > Plants > Phyllosphere > Unclassified | place: USA... | reverse complement strand
ATTTTTTAAGTTATGAGTATGACCCCAAACCTACAAATTGAACTTAGACGCTTTATTTCTTCTAATGTTGTCTCCAAGTTAAACAAGTTTTATTTTGAGAATGATGCACTTTTAATAAAGGGAATAGACGTCTCGATCGGTACAATTTTAATGGGACTCTACAACAAAGCCGAAGAATCTGATTTTTATTCTGAAATCGTTTCATTAATCCAAGAAGATTCTACTTTTTACCAAGAAATAGACTTTAATGCAGGCAGAATTTTATCAGTCGACGACTGTTACCGCATAGAAGGAAATGCTTTACTGAAAGAATTATTCTCCAACAAAAAAGGCAGAATTTCAGAAATGGTTTCAAACGAAGTTGGTATCAAAAGCGAAACAGCCAGAGAAATACTTAACTTTTCAGCATTACTTGTAATGTCTTATTTAAGATACAATCTTCAATTAATAGAAAGTTTAAAACTCCTTTTAGAAGACCAAAAAAGAGATATTTTAAACAGCATTCCTCCCGGAATTAAAATCATCCTAGGTTTTTCATCTTACGAAACTGTAGAAGATAAAAACCAATCTATCGGAAGATCTATTTTTACCCTTTTCGGACATAATTTCTTTAGTTTTTAAAAATAAAAAATCCCATTTTCTAGAAGAAAACAGGATTCATTTATGACTTAAATTTGAAAAATGCTTATGTGTTTTTCAAATTGATAACTTCTTGATCGGTCAAAAAGCGCCAGTTTCCACGAGGAAGATTCTTTTTGGTTAATCCAGCAAACGAAACACGGTCAATACGCAATACATTGTATTCGAAAGATTCAAAAATTGAACGCACCACTTTTACGTTAGCAGTACGCAGTTTAAGACCAACTTCGCTTTTTGGTTCATTATCAATATAGCTTACTTCTTCAACAAAAACGCGGTGTCCGTCAAGAACTAAACCTTTGCTGATTTTTTCTAAATCTTCAAATTTTAAGTTTTTGTCTAAAGAAACCTGATAGATTTTAGACGATTTCTGGTTTGGCAATGTAAACTTACGAATCATATCAGTATCGTTTGTAAACAATAATAAACCAGTTGTATTCTTGTCCATTCTTCCTACAGCAGCAATTTTTGCATTTGTAGCGCCACGAACAAGTTCTAGAACGTTACGATATTCCTGACCTTCGTCAAAGGCAGTCGTAAAGTTTTTAGGCTTATTTAATAAAATATATTCTTTCTTTTCAGGAGTTAATGTAACACCGTCAAAGTTTACAACATCATTTAGTTTTACCAAATAACCCATTTCTGTAACTACAGTACCGTTAACTTTAACGTTTCCAGACTGAATATAAATGTCGGCGTCACGACGAGAACAAACTCCAGAATTAGAGATGTATTTGTTCAGACGAATTTCATCTGAAGCCTTTTGTCTCTTTGCTGGCTGATTTTGTTTTCTCAATTTTTCAGCAGCAGCTTCCTGAGCAGCTTTAACTTCAGGTTTTACTTTTTTAGGCCCTTGCGCGCGCTTAGCCATAGGAGGTTTTGGCTTGTTAGAGTTTGGTCGTGAGCTATTTGGTCTCGATCCGCCTCTTTTATTGTTGCCTTCCTTGTTGTTCATAGAATCATTAATTTGTGCAAAGATAGTTTTTTCCTGCTAATAAATCTTAAGTTCAATGTTCTTAGATTAATAGCGCTTTATTTTAAGAGGTTTAGGAGCAATACAATTGGCTTTTTTTTGAGGCATGGTTTCCCGCTTTCCGTTTCAATTTTTTATTTTTTAAAGAAAAAAATAAAAAGATTTCCACTATAATCGGGGCTAAAAAACAATCAATTGGCTTCTTTTAAAGAGTGTTATTTCACAGAGATTCGCAAAGTTTGCACAGAGCCACACAAAGAAAAAAATCTGCTAAATCTGCCAGATCTGCGGGATATTAAAAAGCTTTAGTAATTAGAAATCAATTCACGACCATGCCATAAGACGCTCGGGTTAATCAGAACAATACAGCAAACGCCAGATACAATCAGGAACTTAAGAACATTATGGAGTCTTAAATATTGTTCTTTAGAGTCCGATTTCCATAAATAAATCAAGAAGAAAAGAAGAACTCCAAAACACACATAAAAATAAATGTCCATATAGCCTACATCATAAATGTTAACCAAAACGTAAACAGGTAAAATGGTAGACAAAGTCAAAACCGTGATAATTTGCTTAGAAATTTTTTCTCCATATAAAACTGGAATTGTTCTATAGTCGCTTACTAAATCGCCTTTCAGGTTTTCTAAATCTTTTATCATTTCGCGAATCAATAAAAGCAGAAACAAGAAAACCGCATGTGCCGAAATCACTACAAAATGACTCATGTGATTCTCAATTTCTTCAAATGAGATCTTATTATAGAAATATAAAAGAATGGCAAAAAATGGCGTTACAGCAAGTAATGCAGACATTAAATTTCCAATAATGGGATACTTTTTAATTTTATGAGAATAAAACCAAATCATAAAAATATAACCCGAAAAGAACAAAAAGGCTCTCCAGGAAACTATAAAAGCCATTAGAACAGCAAGAAAATTCAAACTGAAATAAACGTTCAATTTAGTTTTCTGACTAACCAAACGATCCAGCATCGATTTATTCGGACGATTAATCAAATCCTTCTGACTGTCGTAAAAATTATTGATGATATATCCTGAAGCGATTGTAATAGCCGAAGCAAAAACAATTAAAAACAAGTGAAAATCAAGCAAAATATCCAATGCTCTAATTTCTGGCGCCAATATAAAAATTGCTGATAAATACTGGGCTAAAACGATGATTGGAATATTGTAACCTCGAACTACAGAGAACAGACTAACAATTTTCATTACTAAAAGTTTTTGTTGTCTGCTTAACATAGATGATATAGTGGGATTGATTTGATGTAGGGAAGTTAAAGTATATTTTTTGATTCTGAAAACTAGAGCTTGTTTTTTAACAATTCTTCAGATCCGTAACCTAATTTTCGAATGCAGGCCAAAGCTTGTTTTTGCGTAATATCGATTTCTGTAATATCTTTTTTATCTACAAAAACCACCGACCCGCTCCAAGGGTTTGGAGCATCTGGTATAAAAACTGTAGATTTCTCATCACTGATTTGTTCTATTAAAAAAGCAAATTGTAAACCAGCATCAGTAGGAACTAATATTACTTTTAAATCGTCTTTAGATTCTAAACCCAATATGTTTTCATTCATGCTTTTCATAAATGAATAACCGGGAACAAAACTTAAAATTCCTTCTTCTAATTTCTGAACCAATTTTTCTGCCGCTGCAGTTCTTGCCAATAATCCAGCAACCAGACAGATTAGAATTATGATTAATAATCCAACAAGTTCTTGAATTGCAAGTCCTAAAACGCTTACTTTTGGTAAAGCACTTACTAACGGAAGTGTTGTTTTTTGTACAATACCATATCCTTTTTCCAAAACAATTAATAGTACAACTAAAGGCACTAAAAAAAGAATTCCTCCTAAAAAAGTTGCTTTGATAATCTTTAAAATACTTTTCATAGGCAATAATTTTTTAAGATTAAATGTTAGGAAAGGGTATTCAATAAATCACAACAATATTTTTAAGAGGTTTAACTTTAAAATTGATAAACTACTTCTAATTTATAGTCTTTTAAGGATGCTTTGGCTCTTTCTAGATCTTCGGTAAAACCAAGGATATAACCGCCTCCTCCAGAACCGCAAAGTTTTAGGTAATAATCGTTAGAATCAATTCCGTGTTGCCAGATTCCGTGAAATTGTTCAGGAATCATTGGTTTAAAATGATTTAAGACAACTTTAGAAAGTTTTTTAGTATTGGTAAACAAAGATGTCATATCGCCATGCAGGAAGTTTTCTACGCAGGCATCTGTATATTTCACAAACTGATTTTTAAGCATAGCACGGAAACCTTTATCTTTTAGGTTTTCCATAAAAATACTTACCATTGGAGCAGTTTCTCCAACAATTCCTGAGTCTAACAAAAATACAGCACCTTTTCCGTCAAAACTTTGAGTCGGAATTCCAGTTGCTTCAATATTGTCTTTCGAATTGATCAGGATTGGGATGCTCAAATAGCTATTTAAAGGATCTAAACCAGAACTTTTTCCGTGGAAAAAGCTTTCCATTTGAGAAAATATATTTTTTAAGTGTAATAATTTTTCGCGAGTCAGATTTTCCAGAACAGTGATTTTGTTGGTAGCATATTTATCGTAAATAGCTGCTACAAGTGCACCGCTGCTCCCAACGCCATATCCCTGCGGAATACTAGAATCGAAATACATTCCAGTTTCAACATCATTTTTTAAAGCTTCTAAATCAAAAGTAACCAATTCAGGCTGTTGCGTATGTAGCACTTCAAGATAAGAAGCAAAACTTCTTAAGCTTTTGTTTGATGAAATGGCTTCTTCTGTAGGCTCTTCAGATTTTTTTAAAGCGCCGTTGTAAAAGTTATAAGGAATAGAAAGTCCTTTAGAGTCGCGGATAATTCCGTATTCTCCAAAGAGTAATATTTTTGAGTAAAATAGTGGTCCTTTCATGATTTATTTTATGTCTTTCTTTATTTTATTTGGGTTTTGTCTAGTGTCGAAAATGTTGTGAATCCTGATTTCGTTTGCACTAAAACTATATAATAGGCTCGATTGCTTTGTTATAACACATTTTCGATATTTTTTATTCACAGCTGATTTTGGAAAAATCTCAGGATTCATAATTATTATTGAAACTGCTTTCTGCAATTTTATAGTAAATATCTCTCTCGATTTCTTAGACCATCTTGCTTCAATAAAATCTAAAAGTGAAGCTAAATTTTTTTCAGCAGTTTTAGAAATGTTTATTCTAACATCCACTACTTATTTATATTTTTTCATGACCTCTTCAAAACTTGTAAATTCACCTCTCTCAAATTCTAATTCACTTTGAGCGATGTCTTCTTTTTGCTGATCTGTCAAATCGTCCCACCAATCTTTTTTATTCGTTCTAAGCAATTTAGCAACAGCCATAATGATTTCTGGATCATTTGTCTCTTTCAGCATATCAATCGCTTCGCGTTTTTCTAATTGAATGTCCATAATCAAAAATTTAACTAAAGATACGCAAAATTATAATGCAATCGCGCCACTTCCAATTTTGTCGCAAATGTATTGACTATTCTGACAAAATACAACTAATTCGTCCTGAATAAATTGAAGTACTTTTTCGCTAACGTTTTCGGGATAAAGTACGTGCACATTTGCTCCAGCATCTAGCGTAAAACAAACTGGAATTTGTGTTTCATTTCTAAATTTCCAGATTGCATTTATGATCTGTAGCGTGTTTGGTTTCATCAAAATAAAGTACGGCATAGAGGTCATCATCATGGCGTGTAATGTCAATGCTTCACTTTCTACCACTTTAATGAATTCGTCTAAGTTTCCACTTTCAAAAATGGAAATTAATTTATCCAGATTTTCATGTGCTTGCGCAAAACGTCTTTCAGCATACGGATGGTTGTGCATTAAATCGTGCCCAACTGTGCTCGAAACTTGTTTCTCGCCTTTGTCAACCAATAAAATAGTATCTTGATAATTCTTGAAATTTTCATGAATAGCATATGGAAATTCAACACCAAATAAATCTGTACTTCCTTCAATATTTTCCTGATTTCCCCAAACTACCACATTTCCTTTCACACTTCTGCAAGCGCTTCCAGAACCTAATCGAGCTAGAAATGAAGCTTTTTGATAGAAATAATCATCGGTCATTTCGGGATTCAATTTTCTCTCCAAACTCATAAAATTCATTGCCAAAGCCGCCATTCCAGAAGCCGAAGAAGCAATTCCTGAACTATGAGGGAAAGTATTTTGAGTGTCAATTGTAAAATGATATTCTTTCAAAAACGGCAGATAAACTTCAACTCTTTCTAAAAACTTCTGAATTTTTGGTTTAAAGTCTTCTTTTGGTTTTCCTTCAAAAAGTAAATCAAAAGAAAAACCATTTGTTTCGCTGAGCGAAGTAGAAGCGTCTCTTTTTTCAAAACCTAATTTTGTAATTGTTTTACAGTTATTTAAAGTAAAACTAACAGAAGGATTTGCTGGAATCTGGTTGTCTTTTTTCCCCCAGTATTTCACTAATGCAATGTTGCTTGGAGCGCTCCATTCAAAGTTTCCGTTTTCGATTGCTGAAGTATATGAATTTGGTATAAAATCGGCTGCTGTTAACATGAATTGTAAAATTTTGGCAAAGATAGTTTTTTCGCCCTAAAGGGATAATTTTTTATCTATATGGTTTAAACTTTTCTTTTGACTATTTTTGAATTCAAAATTTGATGTCATGAATAAGTTTGTAAAAATCGCTATAGCTTTAGTAATTTGTTTAACGGTTGGATATTCTGCTAGTTTAGTAACAAGACCAAGTATTGAGACTTGGTATGTAACGTTGGAAAAACCAGTTTTTAATCCGCCGAATTGGATTTTTATGCCAGTTTGGACAGTTCTTTACATATTTATGGCAATTGCAGCAGCGCTGGTTTGGGACCGAATAAAAGAAAATACTGAGGAAGTTAAAAAAGCACTGCTTTTCTTCATCATTCAATTGATTTTAAATGCCATTTGGTCTTATTTATTCTTCGGATTAAAAAACCCGATGTTGGCTTTAGTCGAAATCGTGCTTTTATGGCTGATGATTTATGAAACGTATTTGAAATTTATCAAAATCAATAAAACTTCAGGTTATTTATTGATTCCCTATTTAGCTTGGGTTGGATTTGCTACAGTTTTGAATGCTAGTATTTGGTGGCTGAATAAGTAGTTTTTTGTTTCAAGTTTTTCTTTGTTTCAGGTTTAATCAAGACGTATTACTTTATGAATAGATTCAAGGTTTTTGTTATTGCTTTAGTTTTAATTTCCTTTAAAGGGTTCGCTTGTTTGAATGGTGAAACGAAAATTCTAAAAAATGGAGCTTATGCTTATGAAGATTATGATGGAATTAATCCTCAAGGGCATAATTTTTTCGAAGGAGATTTTCCAAGATTGATAATTGAACTTGACAGCTTATATAAGAAGACCAAAGATCTAGATTATTTGTCTGATAAAGGATATCTTTTAATTGTTTTGAGGAAATATGATGAAGCTTTAAAATTATATCTGAACATTGAAAAAATTAAACCCAATAGATATTCGACAGCATCTAATTTAGGGACACTTTATGAATTAATGGGCGAAAACCAAAAAGCCTATAATTGGATTAAAAAGTCTATTGCTATAAATCCCAAATCCCATAAAGGATCAGAATGGCTTCACTTGAAAATATTAGAAGCAAAAATCAAGAACCTAAAAGATGTTTCTGGTCAGTTTCTAATTAATACAAATTTTGGAACGTCACATGAGCCTAAAACAAAATTGTCTCAAAAAGAGATTGATGAATTGGCACAATCGATTTATTTTCAGGTAAATGAAAGAATGTCATTTATAGAGCCAAAAGATAAAATCATTTCAATTCTACTCTTTGAACTTGGAAATCTTGCAGAATTATTAGGAAAAAATAGCAGTGCGCTTGAGACTTACAGGACTGCCAGAAAATATGGTTATGAGGGAGATTTAATTGTAGAAAGAATGATTAATAGTTCCCAGAACGAAATTAACTATTATAGTGAAAGAGCTCAAATTTATGGTTCTCAACTTCGGGCTTTAAGAGAAAGCAAAGGGAACATATATTCAGGTTATATATCTCAAATTGAAATAATTATTGTTATCCTTTCGGGAATAATACTAATTTTATTAATTGCTTTTGTTGCATTTTTCATAAAATGGAAGAAGCTGAAAAAGTCTACTTCAGCTTCTTAAATTCCTCATTTTTAGTATATAGAAAGTCTAACAATTCCAAATCATTTGATTTTTCTAAAAGTGTTTTAGATTTCGAATCGGCATTACAAAAGTTTAAGAAAATTTCTTTTTCTTCGGGTTTTATTTTCAAATTCTTCATAAAAAAATCCGGAGGACAAGTAGCGATGACGAGTTTCTTAAAACGGTCATCACGTGGCTCAATTTTTTTCTTCGGTTTATCAAAAATAGGGTAACTGAAATCTAATCCATTTTTGATCCTCCCGTCATAAACAGTCACTTTTGAAGTTACTTCGTCAAATTTCTTTCGAATTATAATCTTATTTATTTCATCTTTATCATTTGCGATTTTTTTAATTTCAGCTTTATTAAAAACGGATCTAGAAACCGTAACATTCTCCAATTCTTCGGCTTTTGGAGTCATTTCGACAATGAGGTAGCTTTTTTCTAGATCTTTCGCGGTTAGTTTCAATCTTGTAAATAAGTAATTATTGGAAAAAAACAATATACTGTCTTGCTCTTTCACTAAAATTGAAAATTCTCCAAATTCATTTGTTCTCGCGCTGGTTTTGGCTGTTTTATTAATGACTTCTACATTTTGAAGCGCATTTTCCTGAGAAATAACCTTTCCACGAAGTAGTTTTTCTGTCTGCGAAATACTAAGCTGATAAGTAAGAAAAGAAATTGTAGTGAGTAATTTTACTTTCATTTACGGATTTTTTAGTTTTTAATTCCAGTATTCAATTTTTTAAACTCTTCATTTTTAACATATAAAAAATCCATTGTATAAAGTAAATTTTTCTGTTTTAGAATAATTTCAGATTGCGGATCGGCTGTGCAAAATTCTAGGAAAAGAGCTTTTTCATCAGGATTTAATTTTAGATCTTTTGTAAAAAAATCTAAAGGACAAGTTGCTTCGGCGAATGTTTTGAAATCCAATTCAGGAGTTTTCTTTTTAGGTTTTTTGTTGCCACTATCTTCTTTTTTAAACAAACTTAAAAGACCTGCTCCCATAGCGCCAAAATTCATTCCGTTTGCAATAGTACCGTCATAAACGCCAGTATATTTTCGTAAATCGCTCGAGGCTCTCATTAATGCAATCGAATCTGAAACTTCTTGAGTAGGACCAACATGAGGAAATTTTATAGTTGTAATTAAGACTTCATCGAGTTCTTCCGGTTTCAAAATCATATGGACAACCAGGTTATTTTGATCTATGTTTTCCTGAGAAATTTTAAATCTTTTAAAGAAATAGTCTTTGGAGTAAAAAAGAAGGCTGTCTTGTGGACGGACTAAAATTGAAAACTCGCCTAGCTCATTTGTTCTGGTATTAATTCGAGCTGTTTTGTTAATCACCTCTACTTTATTAAGAGGAATGTTTTGCGAAAAAACTTTTCCGTTTAATACTTTTTCCGTTTGAGAAACGCTGAGCTGATAAGTGAAAATAGAAATTGTAGTAAGTAATTTTACTCTCATATAGGATTAATTAGTTGAGAGTAAAATTATTAGAATTGTCTTAATGAAAACTTACGGAATATGTAAATTCTTGTTAATAAAATTATCGCATGTTTTGAACAAATTTTTCCAGTTCTCCATTATTAAATAAAACTGGTCCGTGACCAAAACACAATATTTTAGGTTGTAATGATGCCAATTTGAGAATTGATTTTCTATTGGTTTCTTTATTAGCAGTAAATAAATGGGGAGGTTCATGCAAACCGACTTTTGTAGTGAGAAGATTCATATTGGTCATCACATCGCCTACAATTAAAACGCCATCCTTTTCCCTGAAAAAAGAGATATGTCCGCTGGAATGTCCCGGTGTTTCAATAACCGTGAATCCGCCAATTTGATCTCCTTCTTTTAAAGTTTCAGAAACGGGATGTCCTTTTCCTGCCCAAAAGTTTTTCTGAAATTTAGAAATGATATGATTCGGATTTGGGTATTCTGTAATTACATTTCCGTTTTCAGCAAATGCTTTTTCAGGTTCACTGCATAAAAGGGGGATATTCAAAGTTTCGCAGAGTATTCTACTGCTTCCCTGATGATCGGCGTGAGCGTGCGTCAAGGTGTGTTTTGTAATGGATTTATCTTTAATTGCTGTTGCTATTTTACTGGCAGAAGTTCGAATTCCAGCATCGATTAAAACATCTTCAATTACGTAACAATTAATGGCGTTGCGCGGAAATAAAGGAATTTGGTAAACTTCTTTGGCAATATTCTTCATCTTTTTCAAATTTTATTTTGGCAAAGATTTGAATTCAGATTCTTAATCCACTTGATAAATGTTAAGAAATGTCCTGACGGATTCTGCTCAAAGATTCAGGAGTAATTCCGAGAAAAGAAGCGATATAAATTAAAGGCGTTCGCTGAATTATTTTGGCTGGAGCCGAAGATAAAAAAGTCTGGTACTTTTCTTTTGCCGGAATCATTTGCAGTTTTAAAACACGATCGGCCATACAAAGATAATTCTGCTCTGCTAAAATTCTCCCGACACGTTCCCAATTCGGAATTTCGTTATACAGAAACTGCATTTTTTCGAAAGTAATCGAAAGAACTTCGCAATCTTCAATACACTGAATATTTTCAAAAGAAACGGATTGATTTATAAAACTGGAGTATGAAGCGATAAAACCTTCATCACAGCTTAAATAAGTCGTAATTTCTTTTCCATCTTTTAAATAATAAACCCGCGCTAGACCTTCGACAATAAAAAAGATTTTATTGCTGATTTTTCCCATTGAAGAAAGAGAATCTTTAGCGGTAAACTTTTCATATTCAAAACAAGAATCTATCTTTTCGATTTCTTTTTCAGAAAACGAAGCGATTGATAGTATTTGTTTTTGTAATTCAGCATTCACGATTTACAATATTTCGATTAACTCCGAAGCATTATTAATAACCGCTTTTGCACCGCTAGATTTTAATTCATCTGCTGTTCTATAGCCCCAAGTTACGCCCACAGGAAACATATTAGCATTTATAGCCGTTTTCATGTCAATATCAGAATCTCCGACAAAAAGAATTTCTTCGGGTTTTAAATTCCATTTTTTACTGATTTCAATCGCTTCAAACGGATTCGGTTTCTTAAGCGCTTCTGTGCTTAAACCAATAGCTGTGTCGAATTGTTTTGGAAATAATTCATAAGCTATTTTCTTGGTTAACTCATCGGCTTTGTTAGAGAAAACAGCCATTTTGATGTTTTGCGAAGTCAGATTTTCTAGCAATTCTACAATACCTTCATAAGGTTTTGTTTTGAGCGTACAGATTTTAGTGTATTCATCGACCATACATTCAAAACAACTTTCGATTTCATCATCAGAATTGTTTGTAGCAGGTAAAGCTTTACTTACCAGATTTCGTAAACCGCTCCCAATAAAATATTGATATGTGTCGTAAGTATGTGTAGGATAATTTAAAGCGGTAAGCACTTTATTCATCGCATCTGAGATGTCTTCTAAAGAATTGACTAATGTACCGTCTAAATCGAAAATAATTCCTTTAAATTTCATTTTATATTAAATATTTTGAGCCAGAATAAACCCGCTTGTCCAGGCATTCTGAAAATTAAAACCTCCAGTTATAGCATCGATATTTACAATTTCACCAGCAAAATAAAGATTTTCGTGAATTTTACTTTCCATGGTTTTGAAATTGATTTCTTTTAAATCAATACCGCCTGCCGTTACAAATTCTTCTTTAAAAGTGCTTTTTCCGTTTACTTTAAATTCGGCTTTTGTTAATTGTGAAGTTAGATTCTGCAATTGAATTTTAGATAAATCGGCCCATTTGGTTTCAACTTCAACTCCCGAAGCCAAAACTAAACTTTCCCATAAACGATTCGGAAAGTCAAATGGAGATTTTTTTGAAACCGCTTTTTTAGCGTGTTCCTGTTTTAAATCTTTTAGGATTTTTTCGGCATCTTCAAAATCAACATCATTTAGCCAATTAACGAAAATGGTAAACTGATAATTTTTATCGTGTAAAATACGAGCGCCCCAAGCTGAAAGTTTTAGGATTGCTGGACCACTCATTCCCCAATGTGTGATTAATAAAGGTCCTGTAGATTCTAACTTGGTATCTTTTACATTTACGGTTACTTGTGCCGCAACGCCGGGTAGTTCTTTAATTCGAGAATCTTTGATATTGAAAGTAAATAGGGAAGGAACAGGGCTTACAATTGCATGTCCATGTTCCTGAAGCATTTCCCAAATTTTTGGGTTGCTTCCCGTTGCCATAACTAATTTTTCGGCAGCATAATTGTCGTTTTGTGTATCTATTTTCCAATGATTTTCTTTTTTGAAAATAGATTGAACGCTTTGTCCTGTCAGCACTTTTATACCTAGTTTTTCGGTTGCTTTTAGGAAACAATCAATAATGGTTTGTGACGAATTAGAAACAGGAAACATTCTGCCATCTTCTTCAATTTTTAATTCTACGCCGTGTTTTTCAAACCATTCAATGGTATCTCCAGAACAAAATTGATGAAAAGGCCCGCGAAGTTCTTTTTCGCCTCGGGGATAAAATTTTACCAATTCGTTGGGTTCAAAACAGGCGTGCGTAACGTTACATCGTCCGCCACCAGAAACGCGGACTTTAGAAAGTACTTCTTTTCCTCTTTCTAAAATAGCAATTTTTAGTTTCGGATTTTTCTCTGCAATATTAATCGCGGTAAAAAAACCTGCAGCGCCTCCGCCAACGATGATTATGTCGAAATTTTTGATCATGCTTTTTTTGTTAGCCAAGAATTCACGAATTATTTTTTGATAATCTTTGACAATAAAAATTCGTGAATTCGTGGCTATTTTAAACTTTATATTTTATCTGGATTATCAGAGATAATTCCGTTTACTTTATAGCTTTTTACTTTTTCAATGTCTTCTTTTGAGTTTACTGTCCAAGGTAAAACCAGAAATCCTTTTTCCTGCATTTGTTGCACATTTTCTTCATTCAATAAATTAAAATCAGGATGAATGGCTTTTGCTTTTATTTTTTCGGCGAAAGCCAAAGCAGTATCAAGATTTTCTTCTGTTAAAACACCAATTGGGATATTTGAATTTAAAGTTGAAGTTTCCTCCAGCATATTCCAATCAAAACTTGAAATGATGAATTGATTGTAATTCCAGTTTTTCTTTGAGATATATTCTTCAATTAATGGAACAACTTTCGGCGCAGTTCCTATACCTTTTAATTCGATATTGATTAAACATTTTTTGTCAACCAAATCAAAAACCTCGTTTAAAGTTGGGATTTGATATTTTTCATCAATTAAAAATGATTTCAATTCTGCTAAAGAAAAAGTATTTACAAGACCTTTTCCGTTTGTGGTTCTGTCTATGGTTTCGTCATGAATTACGATTATACTTTCATCTGAACTTAGATGAACATCAAGTTCAATGCCGTCTGAATTTAAGTCTAGGGCTTTTTGAAAAGCTTGTAAAGTATTTTCAGGTTCGTAGGCTTTGGCGCCTCGATGTGCAATTTTGAGCATTTTGCAGTGTTTTTTTCTAACCGCAAAGGTCGCAAAGTTTTACGCAATCCCGATAGCTATCGGGAGCAAATATTATAAAAAAAGTTAGCCACAGATTATAAGGATTAAATTGATTTTGAAATCTGTGATAAATTATGTCTCTCGCAGATTTAGCAGATTCGGCAGATTTTATTAAAATTATCTGCTCAATCTCCTAAATCTGCGAGAGAAAAAAAATATTTTTAAATCTCTTCTAATAAAACAATATCAAAATCATTGTCAATAATCACTTTCCCATCAATTACTTCGACTTCTTGATTTGAATAAGCATCTTTTAGTTTTGTTCCGTTTGGGAAGATATCGCCAACAGGAAGCTCTTTTCTGCCTTTTGGTAAATCTACTCCCATCACGACTTTATCTGTAAAAGAGCCTTTTGTAAATATTCTGGAAAAAGTATATGGATACGGATTAATGAGTTTATGAACTCCAGCTCCAACCGCAGGATGATTTCGTCTAAACTGGCCTAATTTCTGCCAGTGCAAAAGTATTTTTTGCGTTTCAGGATTGTTCTGAATCTCCTCCCAATTCATATTAGAACGTACCGTTGCATCACCTTGAGTGCCTTCAACAACTAAAGAACGATTTGATTCATCACCATAATAAACCTGAGACATTCCAGGCGAAAGCAATAGTTTATTGGCTGTTTCGATGCTTTTTGTTCGGTTGGCGTCAAAAGGTTGTCCATCATCATGAGAAGACATATAATTAAGGACAGAATATCCTTTTAAGTCATTGTTTAAAGCGTTCGAATATTTCGAAAATAAACCTTCATAATCGTTTTGAGCAGCATTCCATTTAAATTCAAAGTTGATCATGCTGTTGAAACCATTCTGAAAATAATTTACTTTTCGATCTCCAAAATCATAATCCTGCCCACCGCTGATTCCGTAACCGTAAACTTCGGCAATAGTATAAAACGGATTCTGATCTAAAACCTGCATCGGATGGTGTTTTTTCCAAGTCTCAAATGCATAATCACATTCTTTTTTAAAGTCTGCCCAAACGCCTTCTTCGGTATGTTTTACAGTATCGGCACGGTAACCGTCAATTCCGAATTCCAGAATATAATCGGTCAACCATTTTATAATGTAATATTTTGGTGTTCTTGGATATCCTGTTCTTTTAAAGAAATCATTCAACGAAGCAATTTCTTTTTCATAACGGCCTTCTTTTTTCCATTTTTCTATTAAAAAAGGAGGGAGTTCGACTTCTTGTACACTTTCAGTTCTAATATCTGGAAGATTGTCAACCAAAGTACACATCGTAGTATTTTCAAAAGATTTATAATCGCATACTACGCCAGTTCTTACCCAGTCAGAAGGCCAAACGGGATCTTCTGGAGTTACTGGTCCTGTATGATTAATTACGCCATCCAGAATTATTCTGATGCCTTTTTCGTGTGCTTTTTTTACCAGATTGGCTAAATCTTCTTTTGTTCCAAAGTTCGGATCGAGAGCTGTCCAATCTTTTGCCCAATAACCGTGAAAGCCATAACTCAATCCAGTTCCTTCGTCAACGCCATCATGAATCTGTTCGACAATCGGCGTAAGCCAAATGGCATTGATTCCTAATTTTTCAAAATATCCCGATTCTATTTTTTTGGTAATTCCGATAATGTCACCGCCTTCAAATCCACGTAATTTTCCCGGAGTTTTGGTTCGATTGAAATTGACGTCGTTGGAAGTGTCTCCATTGTAAAAACGATCTGTAAGTAAAAAATAAACATTTGCCCCTTCCCAAACGAAAGGTGTTTTCGAAGTATTTTCGTTATTCATTGTAACTGATTTTGAGCCAGAACAACTCATTGTTAAGTATACTAAAGATAAAAAAAGGAAAGTGTATTTTTTCATTATTTTAGAATATTTTAGGATGGATTGTGTTGAAAAAATAGCCACGAATTCACGAATTATTTTTTAAAATCTGTGAGAATAAAAATTCGTGAATTCGTGGCAGAAAAAAAACTTTGCGTTTAAATTTTATTCCAATTCTAAAACCAAAGCTGATTTTGGTTCTAAAGTAATTTCAGAAGCTAAATCGAATGTTTTTCCTGAAATAACATCTTTTCCTGATTTGTAGTTTTTGATGCTTTCTTTAAAACGGTTTGTTTTTACAACCTGCTCTTTTGCATTGTTATTGAAAACCACCATAACCGTTTTATTATCAGTATATCTGAAATATACATAAGTGTTGTTTTCTGGAATATAATGCTTCATTTTTCCGAAATGAACCGCTTCGTTTGTTTTTCTCCAGTTGAATAATTTTGCACTGAAATCAAAGTAAGCCGCTTGTTCTGGAGTTCTTCCTTCTTTGGTGAAAGCATTGTTTTTGTCCCCAGCCCATCCGCCTGGAAAATCCTGACGAATATCGGCATCTCCGCCTTTGCCTTTATCTCCACCCATTCCGATCTCTGAACCGTAATAGATTTGCGGAATTCCACGAACTGTTGCCAATAAAGTCATTGCCAGTTTGTATTTTGGTAAATCATATTTGAATTTTTCATTCATACGATCCGTGTCATGATTTTCGGCAAAAACCAAAATGTTATTGGTATTTGGATATAGAAAATCCATAGCAAAATTGTTGTAGAATTTAATCAATCCGCTATCCCAGTTTGGCTCATCTTCACTAAAGGCAGAAGTAATCTGACTTTGAAGCGTAAAATCCATTACACTTGGAAGATTCGAATTGTAGTTTTCAATAGCACCAATTTTACTGTCTTTCTGCCAAAAAGCTAAATTTGCTTGATTGTGCATCCAGATTTCACCTACAATGTTAAAATTAGGGTATTCATCTGTAATAGATTTTGCCCAATTTGCCATAGCAGTTTTATCTGAGTAGTTATAAGTATCTACTCTGAAACCATCAAGATTTGCAAATTCAATCCACCAGATTGCATTTTGAGTTAAATATTTTGCAACCAAAGGATTTCTAAGATTTAAGTCTGGCATTGAAGGCACAAACCAGCCGTCAACACAAACTTCCTGATCTATTTGAGAAGCGTGAATATCTGTAATTACTTCACGTCTGTGGTGTGTTTGTGTAAAAGTTTCAAATTGATTGAACCATGTTTTGGTTGGAATATCTTTCATCATCCAGTGCGTAATTCCCCAGTGATTGGTAACATAATCCATAACCAGTTTCATGTTCTTTTTGTGCATTTCTGCCGATAGACGAGCATAATCGTCGTTTGTTCCGTAACGTGGGTCGATTTTGTAAACATCCGATTGTCCGTACGTATGATACGAATGCTGTTTGTCGTTGTCTTCGCATAAAGGCGTACTCCAAATTGTGGTTGCCCCAAGAGAAGAAATATAATCTAAGTTTTTAATAATTCCTTCGATATCGCCACCGTGACGTCCGCTTGGATCTTGACGGTTTCCTTTTTCAGTTAAAGAAGCATCGCTGTCGTTTTTAGGATTTCCGTTAGCAAAACGATCCGGCATGATTAAGTACATCAAATCAGATGCGTCGTAACTTTTTCTGTCTGCCGAATTTGCTCTTCTTTCTTTTAGAGCATATTTTTGTTTAAAGGCAACTTTATTATTGTTTTTGAAAGAGAAAACCAATTCAGAAGTTTTTACGTCTTTTGTATCGATTGTCACGAAAAGATAGTTCGGGTTTTCTGTTTTTTCTACATTTTTAATTACAACATTGTTTGAAACCGAAGCTTCATACTGTGCAATGTTTTTTCCGTAGAACATAATCTGCAGTTCTGAATTTTTCATTCCAGCGTACCAGAAAGGCGGTTCTACTTTTTGAATTTGCGCTTTCGCGGAAGCGGAAAACAACAATACCAATAAGGCTAATTTATAGATAATAGATGTTTTTTGATTTTTCATAGTTTGTAATTTTTATTTCTTTTGTTCAAGCATCCATTTATAAATTTCAGGATTTGTTTCATAGAGATATTGAATCTCATGTCCTTCATTTTCTAAACGAGTAAACTTGAATTTATTCTTAGTTTCACACGATTCAAGACCTTTTGCAATTCTTTCCGTTTCACTAAATGGGATTTTATCATCGGCTGTGCCATGAAAAGCCCAAATTGGAATTTTACTAAGATTGCAAACTCTCGTTAAATCGCTGTCGTTAATTCCGCCGCAAAGCGCAACAACTGCAGCAAATTGGTCAGGAAAGTCTAGAGCTGTAATGTAAGCTCCGTAACCGCCCATGCTAATTCCGGTAATGTAAATTCTGCTTTTATCAATTCTATATTTTGCTTCTAAATCGGCAAATAATGTTTCAAACCAATTTTCTGTCGACCAGTATTTATTATCTGGACATTGAGGCGAAGCAATTATAAAATCAAAATTTTGTCCTTTTTCAACTAAATAAGGTAAACCGTATGTTTTGAGCTTATTTAAATCATTTCCTTTCTGCCCTCCGCCATGAAGATAAATTACAAGTGGATATTTTTTATTTTCTTTTGAATAGTCTTTTGGCACGTATAATAAATAATCATATTTCGCTGCAACTTTCTGTTGAGAGTAGCTGTTAAGAGTCAAAAGTGTTATTAAAATAATTAAAAAGCTTGATTTGTAATTCATTTAAATCGGATTTAAGTAGGATTATGATTTATGCCTAACAGATTTTGAAACCTGTTAGGATAAGCTTTTTGCAATTTAAAAAAAAGACAAGTAATCTTGGGGTTAATTACTTGTCTTTAAAAATTATTTGTTTTCAATAATGCTTATCGCATAACCTCCACCTGGAGCAGAAAACTGAGATAATTTTGATTTGTTTGTTACAGCAATTTTTTTGATAGTATAAGCCTGCGGATTCGTTTTGTAATGCGCATCTTTTGCATCAGCATAAATGGTTGCTGTATATTTTTTACCTTTTTCAAGGAAACTGAAATCGATGTTTGAAGTACGTGGCGTTTCTCCGTTTACGTTTCCAACAAACCAGTTATTTGTTCCCTTTGCTTTACGAGCAACAGTGATAAAATCTCCTGGCTCAGCTTCAATATATTTACTTTCTGACCAGTCTACAGCCACATCTTTAATGAATTGGAATGCATCTAGAAAACGGTTGTAGTTTTCTGGAGTATCAGCAGCCATTTGCAACGGGCTGTACATAGTAACGTATAATGCCAATTGGTTTGCAATTGTACTGTTTACATGCGATTTGTTATCAGGATTCATTTTGCTAATATCCATTTCGAAAATCCCAGGAGTATAATCCATTGGACCACCAATTAAACGTGTAAATGGTAAAACGGTAACGTGATTTGGTTTAGAACCTCCAAAAGCTTGGTATTCTGTTCCTCTTGCAGCTTCGTTTCCAATTAAGTTAGGATACGTTCTAGCAATTCCTGTTGGACGAACTGCTTCGTGAGCGTTCACCATAATTTTATAATCAGCTGCTTTTTCGATAGCGTATTGATAATGGTTTACAATCCATTGGCTGTAGTGGTTTTCGCCTCTTGGCAAAATATCACCTACGTAACCGCTTTTTACAGCATCATATCCATTATCATTCATGAATTTGTAAGCAGCATCCATGTGGCGCTCGTAGTTACGAACAGATCCTGAAGTTTCGTGGTGCATGATGATTTTTACACCTTTAGATTTTGCATATTCATGCAGACCTTTTACATCGAAATCTGGGTATGGAGTCAAGAAATCAAAAACATAATCTTTAGAATGTCCAAACCAGTCTTCCCAGCCTTCGTTCCAGCCTTCAACCAAAACAGCGTCAAAACCGTGCTGTGCAGCAAAATCAATGTATTTTTTCACATTAGCATTGTTTGCTCCGTGTGTTCCGTTTGGTTTTGCTTTCGCGAAATCAGTAACTCCCAATTGTACTGTTGGGTAATCATTAGTGTATGACCAAGAGCTTTTTCCTGTAATCATTTCCCACCAAACACCAATATATTTTACGGGTTTAATCCAAGAGGTATTGTCAATTTTTGATGGATCGTTTAAGTTATAAGTCATTTTTGAAGCCAAGATTTCTCTAGCATCATCGCTTACAATAATCGTTCTCCAAGGTGAATGATTTGGTGCTTGCATATGACCTTTATCTCCTTTTGCATCTGGAGTTAACCATGAGGTGAAAGTCATGTTTTTATCATCTAAATTCAAGTGCATACAAGAATAGTCAATTAAAGCCGCTTCGTGTAAGTTGATGTAGATTCCTTCATTTGTTTTTAACATCAAAGAAGTCTGAACTCCTGTTGGAGAAAAAGATTTTTGTGAAACGTTTGCTGTGTATGCTTTTTCAGATAAACCTCGAATCTCAGATAGTTTCGATTTTGTGTAATCGTATTCCTGAGTATCATAATCTCCTGGAATCCAGAAAGCAGTATGATCTCCAGTCATAGCAAATTGAGATCTTTCTTCTTTAATTACAAAATAAGTAAGATTCTTTTGTGCTGGGAATTCATATCTAAATCCAAGTCCATCTTCGAATAAACGGAAACGGATAATAATTTGTCTGTCTGTTCCTTTTTGATTTAAAGTAACCGCTAACTCATTATAATGATTTCTAATGTGATCTACTTCTCCCCAAACCGGTTTCCAAGTTTCGTCAAAAGTGGAAGTTTTAGTATCAGCAATTGTAAAGTCGTTTAATAAAGATTTTTTGTCATCTTTAAGTTCAAGACCCAATTTACTGGTTTTTACAACTTCTTTGTTTTTGTATTTTAAATTGTAAGTTGGAGTTCCGTCGTTTTGAAGAGAAAATTCCATTACGAACTTGCCTTCGGGTGATTTTAATTGCTGCGCTTTTGCAACAGTGCTGAACGCAAACAAAATTAAACTTGCGAAAAATAAGTTTTTCATGTTTTTTAGATTTTTAGTGTATTGTAATTTAATTTATTTGTACAAATTTACTTGCAATTTCAGGTTTTCCATTAACGATAATTGTTAAATCTTTATCGCCATCTATAGTAAATGTTGTTTCATTGTGATTTACAGCTACTTTTAAAATTTGATTTCTGAAATTAATTTTAAAAGAATACCCTTTCCATTCTTTTGGAATTTTTGGTGAGAAATGAAGCTGGTCATTTTTAACACGCATTCCTCCAAAGCCTTCCACGATACTCATCCATGTACCGGCCATTGACGTGATATGACAACCTTCTTCCACTTCTTTATTATAATCATCCAAATCCAGACGAGAAGTTCTTAAATAAAATGTATATGCCATGTCCATTTTATCTAAAGCTGCAGCTTGAATCGAGTGCACGCAAGGCGAAAGCGAACTTTCGTGTACGGTAAATGATTCATAAAATTCGAAATTGCGTTTTAATTCTTCTTTTGAGAAATGATCTTCGAAGAAATAAAAACCTTGTAAAACGTCTGCCTGTTTGATGTATGGCGAACGCAACACACGATCCCAAGACCATTTTTGGTTAATCGGGCGTTGTGAACGATCTAAATCTTTTACCGGAACTAAATCTTTGTCTAAGAATCCGTCTTGCTGTAAATAGATTCCAAGTTCTTTTGAAATTGGGAAATACATATCGTCAGCAACTTTTTTCCATTCTTTGATTTCTTCAGATGAAAGATTTACTTTGTCTAAAACGCGTTTGTGATCTGCAGGATATTCTGAAGCTACTTTTTCGATTTGTTCTGAAGCAAAATCAATACACCATTTTGCAATATAATTGGTATAGAAATTATTGTTGATGTTATTTTCGTATTCGTTTGGTCCTGTAACTCCCAAAATTACGTACTGATTTTTATCTTTAGAGAAAGAAGCTCTTTGGTGCCAGAAACGCGCAATTCCGATTAAAACTTCTAGACCTTTTTCTGGAATATAAGAGTAATCGCCTGTGTAACGATAATAGTTGTAAATCGCAAAAGCAATGGCTCCATTTCTGTGGATTTCTTCGTGTGTGATTTCCCATTCGTTGTGGCATTCTTCACCATTCATGGTCACCATCGGGTATAATGCAGCACCGTTTTTGAAACCTAAATTATCTTTAGCGTTTTCAATCGCTTTATCCAATTGATTGTAACGATAAGTCAACAAGTTTCTTGCAACCTGCTGATCTTTTGTAGCCATGTAAAACGGAATGCAATAAGCCTCAGTATCCCAATAAGTTGATCCGCCGTATTTTTCTCCGGTAAATCCTTTTGGACCAATATTTAAACGAGAATCTTTTCCTGAATAGGTTTGATTCAATTGGAAAATGTTAAAACGAATTCCCTGTTGTGCTTTTACATCACCTTCAATAGTAATATCTGACATTTCCCAGATTTTTGCCCAAGCTTCAATTTGATTTTGAAGTAAAGCATCATATCCTAAAGCAACAGCAGATTTGATTACTTTTTCGGCTCCAGCCAAAGTATTTTCGTGGTTTAAAGAAACCGTATAACCACCAATTTTTTGAATTGTTGAGGTTTGTCCTTTTGCAATAATTGTTCCGTAAGTGTACTGAACTTTATCTACCGTTGAATCGATTGTTGAAGGCGAAATATTTGCATTTTCTCCGTTTGCTAAAATCGTATTGTGCATGAAAGTAGTAACTTTAAAATGCGTTTTAAACGTTTGAGCAGTTACAAAAGCTTCATTTGTACCTTTTTTAACTTCCAAAGGTTCCCAGAATTTTTCTTCCCAGTTTGCATCTTCATTAGTTACACCAGCATCGATATACGGTTTGTAAACGATTTTTGCGTCTTTATTTAAAGGTGTAATATCGTATTTGATCACTCCAGCTTCGTCTAAATCTAAGGAAAGAAAACGACGAATGTTTACCGCAATCTCAGTTCCGTTTTTAAGAACAGCTTCAAAAGAACGATTGTACCATCCCTCTTTCATATTCAATTCTCTGCGGAAATTTTTAACTTCGGTACAATTGTGTAAATCAAGGTTTTCTTCGTTGATTTCAATATCAATTCCAATCCAGTTTGGTGCATTTAGTACTTTGGCGAAATATTTCGGATAACCGTTTTTCCACCAGCCCACTTTTGTTTTATCTGGATAATAAATCCCTGCGATATAACTTCCTTGGAATGTTTCGCCAGAATATGCTTCTTCAAAATTCGCACGCTGCCCCATAGCACCGTTTCCGATACTAAAAAGACTTTCGGACGATTTTACTCTTTCGACATCAAATCCTTCTTCTATTATGGACCAATTGTCTGGTTTTATATAATCTTGATTCATTTTTAAATTAGATAATGTGGCAATTTGAGGAATTAGAAAATGTGTCAATTTGATAATTAGATAATTATTTTTTTGACGCTTTTTTTACCTTTTGAACTGCTTGGTTGTTCTACGTTTTTTTTAAGTGAAATAATTTGTCGATCTGATCATTAAATAATTCTCATTTTAGAAATTATCTAATTATCAAATTTTCTTATTGACTAATTAAATCGTTAATAAAGCTTGTTTCGATTTGGGTAAAATCTTTAAAAATATGATCAGCTTCATGTAAAATTGTTTCCTCACCAATTCCAACACTTACCATTTCTGCGATGTTTGCTGCCTGAATTCCAGCAACAGAGTCTTCAAATACAATTGAATTTTTTGGATCAATGTTTAATAATTGAGCCGCTTTTAAGAAAACTTCAGGATCTGGTTTTGCATTGCTGACATCGTTTCCGTCAACAATAACATCGAAGTAAGACAGAATCCCTGTTTTTTCTAAAATGGGTCTTGCATTTTTGCTGGCAGAGCCCAATGCAATTCCTTGATTTTTATCTTTTAATAGTTTTAGAATTGTAATAACTCCTGGAAGAACCTCACTTTCGTCCATGTCAACTAAATAAGATAAATAATCTTCGTTTTTCTGAATTAGCCATTTGTCTTTGTCTTCCTGAGAAGCCTCAACATTTCCTAATCCAAGTATTATATCCAACGAACGAACTCGGCTTACGCCCTTAAGAAGTTCGTTGTCTTCATGTGTAAAATTTATATTTAACGACTGAGCAATTTTTTGCCAAGCCAAAAAGTGGTATTTAGCGGTATCAACGATCACGCCGTCAAGATCGAAGATGAATGCTTTTTTATTATTCATGGATTTCAATTTTAGTTTTACTATTTACTCTAAGAGTCAATAATCCTGCGAAAATCATTGATACACCTCCAATTATTAGAGCGTAAATAGGTTCATTATGGAAGAATTGTTTGATTACGAATCCTAATATCGTAGCGGCTACGATTTGCGGAATTACTACGAAAAAGTTAAAAACTCCCATATAATAACCCATTTTTGCAGCTGGCAAAGCACCAGACAACATAGCATAAGGCATTGATAAAATACTTGCCCATGCAATACCAACGCCTAGCATTGGAAGGATAAGCATTTGTTTGTCACCAATAAAATAAATTGAAATTAAACCAACACCTCCAGCGCATAAGGCCAATAAGTGTGTTGCTCTAACGCCTACTTTTTTTGCAATAATTGGCAGTAAAAAGGCAACTGCAGCGGCAATTCCGTTGTAAACTGTAAACAATACCGAAACCCAGTCGGCGGCATCATTGTAGGTTTTCGAAGTTGTGTCTGTAGTTCCAAAAATATGCTGCGTGACTGCTTGAGTTGTATAAATCCACATTGAGAAAAGCGCAAACCAAGAGAAAAATTGAACCCAAGCTAATTTTTGCATTGTTTTTGGCATATTCAATAAATCGGTCATGATTATGGTAAAACCATTCTGAACTTTTTTTGTTCGTAATTGCGATGCAATTACAAATAAAACACCCATGAAAATTAGACCGATAAATAGAATGTAAAGTTCTTTTGCCAGACTGTTTTCGAAAATTAAAAATGAAATTAATGCTCCGATACCAGCAAACAATAATCCTAAAAGCAATTGTTTTTTTGTAGAAACGCCAGATTCTGTTTCAGAATTTGATATGCCTTCGGAGTCTTTTTTGCTGTTAGCTTCAAAAGCATGAAGTTCTTCAGGCGTATATTCGGTTGATTTAAAAACGGTCCATAAAACGGAAAGCAGAAAAACGATTCCGCCAATATAAAATGACCATTTTACGGCATCGGGAATAATTCCTTTTGGCGCAACATTGCTGACATCAAAAACATTTGTGAAAAGATAGGGCAGAACAGAACCAACAACGGCACCGGTACCAATAAAGAAACTCTGCATAACAAAGCCCAAGGCACGCTGATGGTCGGGTAAATTATCGCCTACGAAAGCACGGAAAGGTTCCATTGAAACGTTGATCGAAGCATCCATTATCCATAAAGTTCCTGCAGCAATCCATAAAGTTGGAGAGTTGGGCATTACGAACAAAGCCATCGATGACAAAATAGCGCCAATTAAAAAATAGGGGCGTCGTCTCCCTAAACGAGTCCAAGTTCTATCACTGAAATAACCAATAACGGGCTGAATAATTAAACCTGAAACAGGCGCAGCAATCCACAAAATTGGGATTTCATCTATTTTAGCACCAAGGGTTTCAAAAATTCTTGAAGTATTTGCGTTTTGCAGTGCAAAACCAAATTGTATTCCTAAGAAACCGAAACTCATGTTCCAAATTTCCCAGAAACTTAATTTACGCTTTTCCATTATCGTAATTTGAAAAATTATACGATAAGCGCCTTGCTTATCAAAACTTTGTTCTTTTCGAAGTAAAACTAAAAGCCTTGACGGGCGTAAAATTATAAATTATTTTTTTATTTATGCTAATAAAAAAGCCATAAATATTTTTTATGGCTTTAGAAAGTGTTGATTTTAAGTTTTTTAGTCAGTAGATTCTCTTTTTATTAAATGAGTTTCGATAACTTCTGTGGTGTAATTTTCAGTATGTTCTTCGTCGTCATCTTCTTCTGTTTCAAGTCTTTCAATAAGCATTTTTGCCGCTTTATTGCCCATTTTTTCTCCACTTTGGCTAACGGTTGTAATTGTTGGAGTTGAGTATTTTGAAATGATTCCGTCAGTAAATGCAATTACAGCTAAATCTTCAGGAACTTTTAATCCCATTTTATTTGCTGTTTTGATAATTGTTACAGCAAAAAGCTCATTTACAGCAAAAACGGCATCAAAAGCTCTTTCATGCAAAAGCTGACTAATGGTTATTTCGCAAGTTTCTACATCTTCAATTTTTATGATTAAATCTTCATTAAAAGGCAATCCATTGTCTAATAATGCTTTTTCGTAACCGTCGGTTCTCAGTTTTCCAACACTTACATAATCGACCGTGGTCACCAGAGCGATCTTCTTGCGGCCATTGTCAATTAAACTTTGAACTGCTTCATAGGCTGCAGATTTATCATCAATAATTACTTTATCGCATAATATATCGTTTGTAACGCGATCAAACATTACTACAGGCATTCCTTGATTGATGACTTCGGTAATGTGGTGAAAGTCGCCTTTAAATTGTGTTTCTTTAGAAAGAGACATGATAAAACCATCAATACTTCCGTTGGCTAACATCTCCATATTTAGAACTTCTTTATCAAAAGAATCGTCTGATACACAGATAACTACGCTGTATCCGTATTCGTTTGCCACTTGCTCTACTCCGTTGATGACAGTAGAGAAAAAGTAGTGTACGATTTCTGGAATAATAATCCCGATACTCTTGGTTTTTCGGTTCTTTAAACTAAGGGCAATATTGTTGGGCTTGTAGTTGTAAAACTTCGCAAAAGCCTGCACTTTTAGTCGTGTTTCTTCGCCAATTTCTAGACTGTTTCTAAGTGATTTTGAGACAGTTGAGATAGACACGTCAAGCTCCTTTGCAATCTGTTTGAGGGTTATTTTACGTTTCATGGAGTTAATTGAAAAAAATCTAATTAATAATAAAGGTGTGCAATATTTTTGGTATTTGCAATTTTAACGCTAAAAGATTACAAAAAATAGAAAGTTTTCAACACTACCACGTTTTCGTAAAGCAATAAAAATTGTCTCTGGTTGAGCATGTTAATAAATTCATAATTTTGGAATTCGAAGTAAAATTAAAAACTTAACTAACAGTCAAAAACTCAAAACTAATTTAAACAAAAAGTATGAAAACAATTTACAAAAAGTTGTTATTTTTATTCCTTCTGCTTCCGTTTACAGTACTAGCTCAGAGTACTTTAAGTGGAGTAGTAACTGATCATGCCACAGGTCAGCCAATACCAGGGGTAAATGTAAATGTACAAGGTTCCGCAACTGGTACCTCTACAGATTTTGATGGTAAATTCCAATTGCCAAATTTAAAAAATGGAGACAAGATTTTAGTTTCATTTATTGGATACAAAACAGCGACTATTGTCTTTAATGGTCAGAAAAACTTGCCAGTATCTTTAGAAGAAGATACCAATCAATTGCAAGAAGTTGTAGTGCAGGTTGGTTACGGAACTGTTAAGAAAAAAGACGCAACAGGATCTGTTTCTCAAATTTCTGCCAAAGAATTTAATAAAGGTATCAATGTTACTCCAGAATCTTTGATTGGTGGACGTATTGCTGGTGTAAATGTTGTTGGAGGAGGTGCTCCAGGGGCAAAAGCAGATATTAGAATTCGTGGAGGATCTTCATTAAGTGCTTCAAACGACCCATTGATTATTTTAGATGGACTTCCTTTAAGCAACGCTGTTCCAAGTGGTGCTACAAGTATATTGTCGACAATTGACCCAAATGATATTGAGTCATTTACAGTTCTTAAAGATGCTTCTGCAGCGGCTATTTACGGTTCACGTGCAGCAAATGGTGTAATCGTAATTACAACTAAAAAAGGAACTAAAGGTGGTGTAAAAGTGAACTTCAGCTCTCAAGTTGGTATCAATACAGTGGCTAATACAGTTGATGTTTTAAATGCAGATCAATTTAGAAGTTTTGTAAACTCAAAAGGATCTGATGCTCAAAAAGCATTAATGGGTACTGCAAATACAAACTGGCAAGATGAAATTTTCCATACAGCTTTAACAACAAACAATAATATCTCTGTAAGCGGTGCTTTATTCAATAAATTACCAGTACGTTTATCTGTTGGTAATGTTGATAATCCAGGAATCTTAAGAAACACTTCTTTTGAAAGAACAACGACATCGATATCGTTAAATCCAGTATTGTTTGATAATCACTTAAAAATTGATATTAGCGGAAACTTATCTTTCAGCAAAAATCAATTTCAAGACGAAGATGCGGTTATTGGTTCTGCAATTAGTTTTGATCCAACACAATCTCCTTACGAAGCGGGTTCTCGTTACGGAGGATATTTTGAATGGTTGGAGCCAAACGGAAACTTAGCATTATTACCTGCTAAAAACCCAGTTGCAAGATTAAATCAAGAAGACAAAAGATCTAAATCTACTAGAAAATGGGGTAACATCAGCCTTGATTATAAATTCCATTTCTTCGAAGATTTAAGATTTGTTGCAGAAGCTGGTATCGATAGATTCGACAGTAGCGGATACAACAGACAAAGTACAGAAAGTGCTTTAGGATATCAGCCAAACCCATTCAGTTCTGGAAACTGGGTAAATTTAGGAAACGATAATACGTACACAGATGATCTTCAAAACAAAAACTTGAATGCGTATTTTGTGTATAGCAAAACTTTTGGAAAACTTAAATTGGATGCTACAGCTGGTTACAACTATCAGTTGTTCCAAAAAGAAAAATACCAATCTGGAGAGCTTACACAGCCTGCAGCTAGTAGAAATGAAGATGTTATTACGGACCCAGATATTAATTTACAATCTTATTTTGGACGTGTGAATTTAGGTTGGGACAGTAAATATTTATTGACTTTAAACTACAGAAGAGACGGAACTTCTCGTTTCTCTGAAGAAAACAGATGGGGTAACTTTATGGGAGGTGCTTTTGCATGGAATATTGCTGAAGAGTCTTTCTTAAAAGATAACGAAACACTTTCTAGTTTGAAATTAAGAGTTGGTTACGGTACTACAGGTCAGCAAGATATTTCTGCTCAGTATGACTATTTAAGAAGAGTTACACTTGGTACGGTTAATACTCAATATGTATTTAATGGTGTTGTTTACAGAACAGCTAGACCAGAAGGATATAACCAAAATATCAAATGGGAAGAATTGGCTGAGATGAATATCGGAGTTGATTTTGGATTCTTAAAAGATAGAATTACTGGATCTGTTAACTATTTTGATAAAAAATCATCTGACTTATTAGCTGATGTATTAGTGCCAGATGGTGCTAACTTGAGAAACCAAGGATTTAATAATATTGGTGATTTAAGAACTAAAGGGGTTGAATTCAGCCTTCAGTCAGATATCATCAAAAAAGATAATTTAACTTGGAACGTAGCGGTTAATGCTACTTATTTAGACCAAAAAATTGAGAGTTTAGGTCAGACTGTTGAAGGTTTCCAAGGTTATGAAGTAGGAGATAATATTAAAGGTGGAAACGGAAATAAAGTTTTAATTAATACAGTTGGATCTGCTCCAAATTCATTCTTTGTATACGAGCAATTGTATGATGCAAACAAAAAACCTATTGCTGGAGCTTATGTTGACAGAAATGGAGATGGTAAAATTGATGGAAATGATCGTTACAGATACAAAAAACCAACAGCAGATTATACTTTCGGTTTATTCTCAACTTTAAACTACAAAAAGTTTGATTTTACAATGAACTGGAGAGCAAGTTTAGGAAATTACATTTTTGATAACGTAAATTCTAACTTAGGATATTCAGATGCAGGTTTAAGAAGACAAACAGACCTATCAAACGTAAGTTCAGATTATTTAAATACTGGATTTACTTATGAAGATAATGGAACTCAGCGTTATTTATCTAATTACTATGTAAAAGATGCTTCTTTCATCAAATTAGATAACGTAACAGTTGGTTATACTTTGGATAAAGCTTTATTGAAAGCTGCTTCTTTAAGATTCTCAGCAGGTGTTCAAAATGTTTTTGTACTTACAAAATATGATGGATTAGATCCGGAGAAATTCAACGGAATCGATGGTAACGTTTATCCGAGAGCAAGAACATTCTTGTTTGGAGTAAATGCAAGTTTCTAATAGTACATTGAAAAACAAAATTTTAAAACATACAAAATGAAAATATCATTTAAATATATATCTTATTTCTTCCTATTTATTTTAGGAATAAGTATGACGCTTACTTCGTGTACTGACGATTTAAACGTGACACCAAAAGATGATGATGAATTTTTATCGGAAACTTTTTTTGAAGATCCAGCATCTTACAAACAGGTTTTAGCAAAATTATACGCTGGACTTTATGTAGGAGGAAATGATGGTGACGGACAAGCAGATATTGCTGGTCTTAGCGGGGATTTTAGTAGTTACTTGCGTTTGCTTTTTGTAACGCAAGAATTACCTACAGATGAGGCTGTTATTGCTTGGGCTGATGGTGCTTTGCCAACATTAAACACGCAAACATGGTCTCCTGTAAATGAGTTTTTATACGGAACGTATTCTAGAGCATCTTACCATATTAGTTTGGCAAATGAATTTTTAAGACAAACTACAGATGAGAAATTAGAAGCAAGAGGTGTTGATGCAAGTCTAAAAGCTGAAATTGCAACCTTTAGAGCAGAAGCTCGTTTCTTAAGAGCTTATTCTTATGTAAACTTAATGGATTTGTTTGGTAATGTGCCAATTACAACAGAAGCAGATCCTGTTGGATTCTTTTATCCAGTACAAAAATCTAGAGCAGAAGTTTTTGCTTTTGTAGAGTCTGAATTAAAAGATTTAGATAATAGTTTAGCAAATGCAAAATCAAATGAATACGGTAGAGTGGATAAGGTAGCGGCTAAATTTTTATTAGCTCAAATTTATTTGAACTCTAAAGTATATACAGGAACAGAAAGAAACAATGACGTAGCAACTTTATGTACTGAAATCATTAATTCAGGATATACATTTGCAAACGTTCCTTATTCTTACTTATTCTCTGCAGATAACAATACAAATGGTGCTCAAAACGAATTTATTTTCCCGATCATAAGTGATGGAAATGCAATTAGAGCAACTGGTGGAGGAATGAGTTTTATTATTCACGCTGCTATTGGAGGAAGTATAGATGCTGCTTCAAGAGGAATGGACGGAGGTTGGTTCGGTACTAGAACTCGTAAAGAATTCGTGGCTCTTTTTCCTGATGCAACTGCTACTGGAGATAAAAGAGGAACATTCCATACTGATGGACAAGCTTTAGATATTACTAATATTTCAACATTTACAGATGGTTATGCTGTGACTAAATATATTAATAAAAAATCGGATGGTTCACCAGCTCAAAGAACTGATATTCCAGATACTGATTTTCCAGTTTTCAGAGTTTCTGATGCTTATTTAATGTATGCTGAAGCTGTTGTACGTGGTGCAACTACAGGTAATTTGGCAACTGCTGTAGATTATGTAAACCAAATTAGAACAAGAGCAGGAGCAACTACAATATCAAGTGCAAATTTAACTCTTGATTTTCTTTTGGCAGAAAGAGGTAGAGAGTTATTCTGGGAGTGCCACAGAAGAACAGATTTGATTCGTTTTGGAAAATTTACAGGAGGAAGCAAGATCTGGCAATGGAAAGGTGGCGTAATGAATGGTATGGCAACAGATTCATATAGAGACTTAATGCCTATTCCTTCTAAGACAATTCAGGCGAACCCTACATTGAAACAAAATCCTGGGTACTAATATCTAATAGAACTGTAAAATGAAAAATATATATAAAATTTTAATCGCATTTATTGGTGTGCTATTGGTGTCGTGTAATGCGGACTCTGTAGACGAAAGACCAGTGCTTAATGTTGTTGCAGCTCCAGAAATTACAGCGCCAACAACAGGTCAGAATTATGTTCTTGATGTTGATAAAGCATCAGACGAAGTAGCTAAATTTACTTGGTCGGCTGCGCAATATTCTTCAACTGTAGCAATAAAGTATACTTTGCTTATTGATAAGAAAGGCGGAGATTTTACTGCTGCAAAAACATTGCAAAGTACTACAAACAGTATTACTGAGGTTTCTGTACTAGGTAAAGAATTAAATCAAGCAGCAATTGATTTAGGAGGAAAACCAGAAGAAGCGGCTCAGTATGATGTAAAAATTACTGCTAATGTTTCTGGAGGTTTTGTTCAAGTTGGAAAAAACTTAATTACAATTAGTGTTACTCCTTATTTAGGAAGAGTTACTTATGATTTCACAGATTGGTATCTAATAGGAGCGGCTGTTGCTGGCGGATGGGATAATAATGTTGATACGAAACATCAGCCAATGTTCAGAGATGGTAAAGATGATACAAAATATAAATTTGTTGGTTATTTCAAAGCAGGTAACTTTAAACTAATATCTGTAAAAGGAAGCTGGGATTCTCAATTGGGGAAAGCAGATGACAGTTCGATTGAAATTAAAAATAATGCAGGTGAATTTACAATTCCAGCAGATGGATATTATAATTTCCAGTTTAATACCAAAACTTTAAAATATACTTTGACACCTTACACAGATGCTGCATCAATAGCAAAATTATATGATACTGTTGGTGTTATAGGAAGCAGTACTCCTGGTGGCTGGGATGCTTCTACTGCATTAGATAAATCGACTTTTGACAAACATGCGTGGTCATTAGGATCAACAAGCTTAAATGATGGAGAAGCAAAATTCAGAGCGAATAATGCATGGGATGTTTCATGGGGTGGAACTACTGCTTTTTCTGGTGGAGGAACTGGGGATAATATACCGGTTGCAAAATCTAAATATGTAATTTATTTCAATGATTTAGACGGAAGTTATTTGATGATTCCAAATCAATAAAAACTTCAGTTAATAACTGAAAAAGGGCTATCTCAGATAGCCCTTTTTTAATCAAACTTACTAATCAAATAACCACACTGATTATGAAAAAAACTTTACTATCAATATTTTTATTGATGGGACTAACTGCTTTTGCCCAACAGCAAACGGTTAGTTTTTCAATAAATCCGCCCACTTTTGAAGATACCACTTCTATAACTATTTCAATTGCAGGAACAAGTGTTAATGAAGGCACTTGGGGAATTACAGACAATGCCTTATATCTTTGGTCGTGGTCTTATGATATAAATGATACAAATCAAGCAGATTCTCCTTCAAATGGATCTTGGACTGCTTCAGACGAAGCCAGCAGATTTACATACAATGCAGGAACCGATACGTATACCAAAACATTTATACCCTCTGTATATTTTGGCAGAAACGGAATAGGCAGAATAGGTTTTTTGGTTAAAGCAAAAGACGGATCTGGATCAAAACAATCTCAAGATGCTGTTGTTGAAGTAGGAGCTTTTCAAGTAAATCTCACTTCACCAGTCGAAAATAGTGCTTTAATTATAGCTTCTGGATCAAATTTTAATATCGTTGCAACAAATACAAATGGAGCGGCAAGTTATTCTTTAAAAGCAAATGGAGTAGTTATAAATGCGAATGCAAGTACAGCAAGCTATTCCTATTCTCATACAAATGTTACAAGCAATCAGACCTATGAATTGAGTGTAACTCGAGCAGGAGTTACCCTTATAAAGAAGTTTTCGGTTGTTGTAAATCCAAATATAGTTTCTGAAGCAATGCCAACAGGATTGGCTGATGGAATTAATTATTCTAGTGATGTTTCAAAAGCAACATTAGTGCTTGATGCTCCATCAAAAGATTTTGTTTACGTTGCCGGAAGTTTCAATAACTGGCAGCCTACATCGACGTATGCCATGAAAAAAGACCCTGTTTCAGGAAAATTTTGGTTAGAATTAACTGGATTGGTTTCAGGTGTAAATAATACTTTTCAATATTGGGTTGTAGATGCTTCACCGCTGGCTAATTCTCCATCTTTAGTAAAAACAGCAGATCCTTACTCAACTTTGGTTTTATCTCCTTATGATGATCCTTGGATTCCAGCATCTTCCTATCCAAATTTACCAGTTTATCCTGCAGGCCAACAATTTGAAGTTACCGTTCTTAAAACAGGACAGACTCCATACAACTGGCAGGTTACAAACTTTGTAAAATCAGAAAAAGAAAAACTGGTGGTTTACGAAGTTTTGGTTCGTGATTTTGATGCTTCTCGCAATTTTCAAAGTTTAATAGATAAGATAGATTATTTTAAAAACCTTAAAATAAATGCTATTCAGCTAATGCCGGTAATGGAGTTTGAAGGCAATGAAAGCTGGGGTTACAATACTTCATTTCATATGGCTTTAGATAAGTTTTATGGAACTTCGGATAAACTAAAAGAGTTTATCGATTTGTGTCATCAAAATGAGATCGCAGTAATTTTGGATGTTGCCTTAAATCATGCTTTTGGAAGAAATCCGATGGTTAGAATGTGGATGAATGATCCTGATGGAGACGGTTTTGGATCGCCAACAGCAGAAAATCCATATTTTAATACCGTGGCAAAACATACTTATAGTGTAGGAGAGGACTTTAATCATCAGTCGGATAAAACGCAATATTATGTAGAAAGAGTAATTAAACAATGGATTGAAGAGTATAAAATTGATGGATTTCGATGGGATTTAACCAAAGGATTTACTCAAGCTTGTACGGCTTCAGATAATGCATGTACTGATGGTTATCAGCAAGATAGAGTAGATGTTTTAAAAAAATATGCCGATTATTCTTGGAGTTTAGATCCAACTCATTATACCATTTTTGAGCATTTAGGAAGTGACGCCGAAGAAAAACAATGGGCAGATTATAAAATTTCTGAAACGCCAAGTAAAGGAGTGATGATGTGGGGGAAAATGACAAAAGAGTACAATCAATTGTCAATGGGATATGCTTCTGAAAGTAATATTTTTAGAATGAATAGTGCGAACCACGGATTTGCTGCCAACCGTTTAATGGGATATGCAGAAAGTCATGACGAAGAACGTTTAATGTATAAAAATGTACAATACGGAGCTTCAAACGGAAGTTATAATGTAAAAACATTAAATACAGCTTTGTCAAGAATGTCCGCCATTGGAGCCGTTTCTTTATTAATTCCAGGACCAAAAATGATTTGGCATTTTGGTGAACTAGGCTGGGAGAAGTCTATTTTTACCTGCAATGATGATTCTGTAAATTCAGATTTTGATGCTGTAGGCGGAGATTGTAAATTAGATACAAAGCCACAACCCCAATGGGTAAACAATTGGCTAGGAAATTCCAATCGTAATAAGATTTATAACGATTGGGCAAAAATGATTACACTTAAAAAAACGGAGCCCGTTTTTTTAGGTACAGCCATAATTCCAGACGCCAATACATTAACTTTAAATGTAAAGATTACGAATGCAAATCTTACTTCAGCACAGTTAAAAGATGTCTTGATTCTAGCTAATTTCGATACTTCGGCACAAAATATTTCAACTGGTTTTCCATATACAGGAACTTGGTATAATTTGATGGATAACACGACAATAAGTGTTACCGATGTAAATGCTCCAATTAATTTACCGGCTGGAGAGTATAGAATTTATGGTAATAAAACAGCAAATTTGGCAATTGAAGATTTTGAAAAAGGAAGCCAAGTTAATTTATATCCAAATCCTGTTGCCGATTATTTTACTTTAGGTTTCAAAACTTCAAAAGTAGAGATCTATTCTGTTACAGGACAATTAGTAAAAACATTTAATACAAACGGAAATACAGATTATCAATTCTCTGTAAGCAGTTTAGCATCTGGATTATATCTAGTAAAAACGTTTGACGAATATAATAAGGTTCGCGTTGTGAAGTTTATTAAAAATTAGGTTTGGTTAGTAATGAAAAAGGGCTGTCTAGAAATGGACAGCCTTTTTTTTGTTAAGTAGTTTTTTAATGCAAATGTTTTATTTTGATGTTTTTATATCTTTTGAGGTAATTGAATAAGCAGATATTATTTTTTGTGGTTTAGCTATAATTATTTATTTGTTTTTCTTTTAGGGTCGTTATATTCTCCAATTAAAGAATAATATCCAAATGTTCCTAATCCCATAACGATTAGTGGAGTAAGTATAAATAAGATTATTACACCAAATACTAAATCGTCTTGTTGGTCTGAAAGAAGTTTGGGCAAACCAAATTCAAACACGCAAAAATAGGCAGCAGCTGCGGCCAAAGCAATCCATAACGCCCCTAAAACTTGTTTAATCGCATTCATTTTTTTGTAAATTTTAAAGGTGAGTAATTTTGTTTTTGTTGTCAATATAAATCATTCCAATAACAAAGCAGATTCCAGCAATAATTATAGGATACCATAATCCGTCCAGATAAAAATCGGCTTTGCCTGCTGTTTTGGCGTGTGATACAAAGTAAGTAGAGATAGCAGGGAGCAATCCTCCAAAAATTCCATTTCCGACATGATAAGGCAGTGACATAGAAGTATATCTAATTTTGGTTGGAAACATCTCCACTAAAAATGCCGCAATCGGCCCATAAACCATGGTCACAAATAATACTTGAATAAAAACCAGAAAAATTAAAGTCCATTTATCATTAGGAGTTATTTGAATTGAGACACTTGTTTGCACATCTTTTTTCTCCATGTACGTTTTTTTCTCTATTACGGTTGTACCATCTGTATATTTTTTTTGAATGGTTGTAACAGAACTTCCATCAGCTTTCTTTTCGGTCGTTTCTCTAGGATTTTCTGCAATTTCTGTTTTTTGGCTAATGTCTGTCGTGTTGTACATGGCTTTATAAATTGGTCTGTAGGATAAAATTGCCAATAGCATCCCGAACATCATAATGTATTTGCGTCCAATTTTGTCGCTCAGCCAACCAAAAACAATAAAAAATGGAGTTCCAATTAAAAGAGCAATTCCTAACAATTCATCAACTTGAGAAGAATCAACATTCATTACCGTTTTCATAAAGCTCATTGCATAGAATTGACCTGTATACCAAACAACACCTTGTCCCATTGTAGCGCCGAACAAAGCCAAAAGAACAAATTTTAAATTGTATCGGTTTCCAAAACTTTCCTTTAACGGATTTGTGCTTGTGGTTCCTTCTTTTTTAGCTTTCGCAAAAACTGGAGATTCGTCCATGTTTTTTCGAATTAAATACGAAACTCCAACCATCGCAATCGAAACCCAAAACGGAACGCGCCATCCCCATAAATCAAAAGCTTCTGCAGAAAGCACGCTTTTAGTTGCTAGAATAACCATTAGAGAAATAAATAAACCAACAGTAGCAGTGGTCTGAATCCAAGAAGTCCAATATCCTTTTTCTCCAGCAGGTGCGTGTTCGGCTACATACGTAGCGGCTCCGCCATATTCACCTCCAAGAGCAAGCCCTTGCAGTAGGCGTAAAATCAGAACTAATAAAGGAGCGAGAAAACCAATCGTTTCATAACTCGGAATACAGCCAATTAGAAAAGTAGAACCACCCATTAATAATAAGGTAGCCATGAAAGTATATTTACGCCCAATAATATCGCCAAGCCTCCCAAAGAATAAAGCTCCAAAAGGTCGAACTACAAATCCTGCGGCAAATGTGGCCAAAGTAGATAAAAACGCTGCGGTTGGATTGTCGTTTGGAAAAAATTTAGTTGAAATAACGACAGCTAGACTGCCAAAAATGTAAAAATCGTACCACTCGATCATGGTGCCCATAGAAGAGGCTGAAATTACTTTCCAAATGCCCTTAGTAGAAGTTTTGCTCATAAAACTGCTTTGAGATCTTGTTAGTGAATGAATTCTAAAAATACAGTTTTACGAATATAGAAGATATTTTGTTATTCACTTAATACTTTTTTAACAAAAACTATTTATTTGTTGACATTTGGGTTTAACCGCAAAGAACGCAAAGAAAAAGCGCAAAGGCTCGCAACGTTTTTTTGAATTGGCTCACAAAAGAAAATTTGAAGAGGGTTTAACCGCAAAGAACGCAAAGAAAAAACGCAAAGGTTCGCAACGTTTTTTTGAATTGGCTCACAAAAAAAAATTGAAGAGGGTTTAACCGCAAAGAGCGCAAAGAAAAAACGCAAAGGTTCGCAAAGTTTAATTTTAAAAACTTTGCGAACCTTTGCGTAAACCCTAGCGTTCCTTGCGGTCAAAAAAAAACAGAAAAGTATAAAAACAAAAAACCCGAATATTTCTATTCGGGTTTCGTGGTACCTCCAGGGATCGAACCAGGGACACATGGATTTTCAGTCCATTGCTCTACCATCTGAGCTAAGGTACCGTGCTTGTTGCGGGTGCAAATATATAATCATTTTTGGTTTGTGCAAAACATTT
>Ga0308157_10001959_pt1 | contig 37457 bp, 40 predicted proteins | sample PhyBR1_FD_201035 | JGI IMG/M metagenome (GOLD analysis project Ga0308157, IMG submission 201035) | Phyllosphere microbial communities from UC Gill Tract Community Farm, Albany, California, United States - DLSLB.R1 | ecosystem: Host-associated > Plants > Phyllosphere > Unclassified | place: USA... | reverse complement strand
GTACCTCCGCCAAAAATGTATATTTGCAATAATGATAAAAAAACAATGCGGGAACTTACTCACAAGCTGCACATTACTGATAATGATACTTTTGAAAGCATAATGGCCGGAAAGGATAATGGCGACAGGTTCGTCTTTTATGAATATTTAGTGCCCAGGCCGTTATTTCCTCCCGTAAGGATACCCTCAAAAATATTTTACATAAAGAATGGCGATACAAAGCGCTACTATTACAAATACAATATCCTGGTGGCACTTTTGGGCTGGTGGGGGCTGCCGTTCGGGCCCATGCATACTATAGCCATATTCACCAATAATCTTAGGGGCAACGACGTTACTGATGATGTATACCAAAACCTGACACCTGAAGGAGTAAAACATAAAAAGGTAGTGATAACAAGCATTGCTACTGTTTTTGGACCATTAGATAGGGAAATGCATAAGGAACTCTCCAAATGCCTAAGAAAATTCGCCCAAATCAAAGGTGCGTTCGTTTCCGACCCGGTCGTTGGGGTGCATATCGATTCTCAAACCCAGGAGATCTATATTGGCCTGGATAATAATGATATGCCTAAATGTGATACCCTTTTAAAAGAAGTGTACAAATACTTTTATAAACACACCAAATTTAAATGCATCGCTAAAAATGATGCTGCCGAATTGTCGCAAAAACTGAAAGAACAGGGAACGGTTATCCACTGCAAATAATGCCTTTAAACCCTGAACGTTTAACTATTGTAAAATATCCAGCTTCGCGAACCTGAGCAACAATTTTTTTATCCCCCCTACCTCAAAACGTATCTCGGCTTTTTTATCGCCGCCCACACCCTCAAGATTGAGCACCTCGCCCTTGCCAAAACGTTCGTGCATTACGATATTGCCGGGAACGAGTTTGGTGTCGGGCATTGGCGTACTGCTGCCCGCACTGCGGCCATCTACAGGCTTTAGTTTGCGTATGCTGGTACTTGGCGTAGGTTCGTTAGATCTGACCCATGCCGGCGGAGGCGTATTCGTTGGCTTTACCTGACGCAGCTTTGATCTGTCTACATCGCCAAAAATATCCGTATCTATCATGGGCTTGTAGCGGTAGCTGTTCTCAGCAGGAGTAAGGTATTCGAGGAACGTATCGGTGATCTCTTCAATAAATCGCGACGGCTCGCTATCCACGAGCTTGCCCCAGCGATAGCGTGACTGTGCATAGGTAAGGTAGGCCTGGTGTTCGGCCCGGGTAAGGGCCACGTAGAACAACCTCCGCTCCTCCTCCAGCTCACTGCGCGTATTGAGGCTCATCGCGCTCGGGAACAGGTCTTCCTCCATTCCTACTATAAATACATAGGGGAACTCAAGCCCCTTTGCAAGGTGTACGGTCATAAGTGCTACACGGTCATCATCGCCGGTATCTTTGTCCAGGTCCGATGCAAGCGCTACATCTTCCAGGAATTCTCCCAATGCTCCCCTTGCGCCATCCACTTCACGCTGGCCTTCTACGAAATCGCGGATACCATTTAGCAGTTCCTCAATGTTCTCAATGCGGGCAATGCCCTCGGGCGTAGCGTCTTTCTTAAGTTCCTGGATAAGGCCAGTCTTTTTGGCTACGTGCTCGGCAAGGTAGAACGCGTCCTGGTTCTCATTGATCACCTGGAAGCTCTGTATCATTGTTACAAAGTCCTGCAGCTTGTTGCGGGTACCGCTGTTCAGCTTCAGGTCGATCTTGTCTATCTTTTCCATTACCTCGAATATCGAGCGCTTATAATGGTTGGCCGCTACGGTAAGTTTCTCTACAGTAGTGTCGCCTATTCCCCGTGCGGGATAATTGATAACACGTATCAGTGCCTCCTCATCCTTCGGGTTGATCACCAGGCGAAGGTAGGCCAGCACATCCTTGATCTCTTTTCTTTGATAAAACGATAAGCCGCCATAGATGCGGTACGGTATGTCGCGCTTGCGTAATGCATCTTCCATGGCGCGCGACTGGGCATTGGTACGGTACAGGATAGCAAATTTACTGTTCATGAGCTGGTTGCGCATCTTCTCTTCAAAGATGGTACTTGCCACAAAACGGCCTTCTTCGGCATCGGTAAAGCTGCGGTGCACTTTTATCTTGTGGCCTTCGTCGTTGGCGGTCCACACCACCTTATCCAGCTTGGTCTTGTTCTTATCGATGATGGCATTGGCTGCCTCCACTATATTTTTACTTGAGCGGTAATTCTGTTCCAGGCGGTACACCTGAACATTATCATAATCCTTCTGGAAATTCAGGATGTTGTTGATATTCGCACCACGGAACGCATAGATACTCTGCGCATCATCACCTACCACACAAATGTTCTGGAACCTGTCCGACAATGCCTTTACGATAAGGTACTGCGAGTGGTTGGTATCCTGGTACTCATCTACCAATATATAGCGAAAACGATCCTGGTACTTTGCCAATACATCAGGGAAACGGTTCAGCAGTTCGTTGGTGCGTAGCAAAAGGTCGTCAAAATCCATAGCACCCGACTTGAAGCAGCGATTCACATATTCCTCGTAGATCTCACCCAGGCGTGGTTTTTTTGACATTGCGTCGGCTTCCTGCAATTCGGGGTTGTTAAAATAGGCCTTTACAGTGATCAGGCTATTTTTGTAGGAAGAGATGCGCCCCAGTACCTGCTTGGGCTTATACACATCCTTATCCAACTGTTTTTCCTTGATGATGGAGCTGATAAGTCGCACACTGTCCTGAGAGTCATAAATGGTGAAATTAGATGGATAACCCAGCTTTCCCGCTTCACTACGCAATATTTTTGCAAATACCGAGTGGAATGTCCCCATCCACAAATTTTTAGCTTCAGGCCCTACGATCTCGCTGATACGCTTCTTCATTTCCTTGGCCGCCTTATTGGTAAAGGTAAGCGCCAGGATATTGAACGCGTCTACCCCCTGGCTCATCAGGTAGGCAATGCGTATCGTTAGTACCCGTGTTTTTCCCGATCCTGCGCCGGCTATCACCATCATCGGTCCGTCCTTCTGCAATGTTGGCGCCTGCTGGGCATCATTCAACTGGTTTATATACTTGTGGATATCCATTTTCATAACTGCAAAAATAGCGATTTTGGGCGAGATTCAGAAGGAATTTATGGAGCCGGATGAGAAGCATTTGACTGATGAGAACTTACTAAAGATCGCACAAATTACTTCAACTCAACACTACTACTGCTACTGAAAACTTTCACTACTTTTACACCATGGAAAATTACATCATTGACCAACAGATCACAGGCCGCATTTATAACCCGGAAGACATCATGTATAAGGATTTTGAGCGATGCACCTTTACGCAATGCGATCTTTCGGCATGCAACTTTACAGGCGTGGCCTTTATCGACTGCAATTTCGTCAGCTGCAACTTCTGCGAGGCGAAGATCAACTACGTGGGGTTGCGGGGGGCAATATTCGATAATTGTAATTTTACCGGCGTGAACTTCTCGATGGTCGACAAGCTGTTTTTTTCTGTAGAGTTCATGAATTGTAACCTGGACCACACGAAATTCTATACCCTTGCGATAAAAAGCACGGTATTTACAGATTGTAGCCTGATAGCTGTAGATTTCATGAATACCGACCTTACGGGTGTATTATTCGATAACTGCAACCTGCATAAGGCCGTTTTTGTGGACTCCATCGCCAACAAGGCCGACTTTAGCACCAGCTATAACTTTTCTATAGACCCTGAACGCAACAAGCTGCGCCGCGCACGTTTTTCGCAGGACGGGTTAAAAGGGCTTTTGGAAAAATATGAGATAGTAGTGGTCGACTGATCTATTCGGGCAGCTTCCCATAACTATTATTATACTCCTTCCCTGCTTTCGGGTAGGTGAATTTCAGCGCCGACCACACCGGGTTGATACTAAGTGCAGTACTTTCAACCAAACCGTGATCGTACCCGATCCTGATCACTTCCTTTATGTTCAGGTCGGTACCCAATTGCTTAGCCTTCGGCCAGGATACCCACAGCATACCATTTATGGCAAGGTGCTTTTTCAATTTCGGGAACCATTCTTCCATCTTTTTTTGGTCTTTCGCAAAAAGATGGATATAGTCGATCTTTCCTGAAAGGCTTTTTAGGATCTTAAGGTCGGGCAAATTGATAGCGGCAATAGGCGCTTCATCACTACCTGCAAAATAAGCAGGTGAACCTGGCTTAATACCCATTTTTATTGCTACTGTCTTTTCCATATCCTAAAGTTAAGCAGTATATTTTAGGACGGAAATGCATTTAACCAGTAATTATCAGTAAAATATGATATTATTAAAAAGTTAGGAAAATATTAGGCTAACAAATTTTCTTGGCTTACATTTGCACTATTGTCAACTATGTTATGAGTAGGCAATACTAAAGACCCAGGGGCTTCCACCCACGGGTCTTTTTCATTTATACAGATCTTAGGACTATCTGTTCGTTATTTATTTGCCACATTTTTTATCTTTATAATTACTAAACAATTTCCTCATGAATAAAAAAGGCCCGTTCATTTTTATTGAAGACGATCCAGATGACCGAGAGATCCTCTCTGAAGTATTCAGGGAACTAAATTTTAGTAATGAATTGATATTTTTCGGCAACGGAGTCGACGCGCTGGCTTATCTCACAGAAACAGACATTGAACCGTTCATTGTCTTTTCCGATATAAACATGCCCAAATTGAGTGGCATGGAGCTTCGTGAAAAAATCCATGAAAATGAAGATCTGCGATTAAAGTCCATACCCTACCTTTTCTTTTCGACCAGCGCGGAGCAGGCACATGTGGTAGATGCCTACTCCAGATCCATACAGGGATTTTTTGTAAAACCTAATGGGTATAAAGAACTTAAAGACCTCATACAGAGCATTGTCGGATACTGGCAGAAGTGCGTTTCTCCAAATTACGTAAAGTGAAATTTGATAATTAAAAATTAAAACGCTCTTTTTCAATGGCGTACACAAAAAATATGTACATTTGCAAAAATTAATACATTTATAATGCAAGAAGGTACAGTAAAATTCTTCAATGAAGAAAAAGGTTTCGGATTTATTACACCGAGCAATGGCGGAGCCGAAATTTTTGTTCACGTTTCAGGACTTACAGACAGTATTCGCGAGAATGATGAAGTCCGTTACGAAATCGCTGAAGGCCGCAAAGGGCCTAACGCCATAAACGTAGTCGTAGCTTAATCACTATAACATATAGTTTAAAAGCATCCTTAAGGGATGCTTTTTTTATTGTACTATTCCGCCTGTTTTTCCTGCCGCTTCACCATTTCACTGATCCATATCGGGGCAAATGGCGATGTACACCCCTTGGATACCGGATAGTCACGATAGATCCCCAGCTTCTCTCCTATATCCAATGCCCTTTGGCGGAACTCCGAACGGTTGATGCCAATATTGGCCAGGGTGGTATTCATTGTCCATTGCACTTCGGGGGGTGCGGTTGGCATTTCCTTTTCGATCCTGTCAAGGGTGGCGTTAATGTCAATACCATCAGGTTCGCGCGCAACGCGTCCTGCCATCAGGCTCCAGCCCGAACGCGCTGCCCACTTGTTATCCGATCTCATCCATTGCTCCCGGAACTTTTCCTTACCCGGAAGGTCCTTCAGTACGTACGAATTGAACCAGTCCGCTTCATGCACAAAATCCATGGAGTGCACCATGCGGCTCACTTCCTCTGCCGACAGCTTTTTCGGGTTGACTATAAGTGTTGCCAGCAGCCTTGCCTCTACATAGCCGGTTTCCCAAAGCTCAAAAGCCAGCTCATGGTTTATCTTTATCAATTTGGCAATTGGCCTTATGTCACCCAACTTTACACCATACTGCTTGACTGCCCCGTATTTGGAGTTGTGTGCAAAGGTAGACTCATTGCGCAGGGATTCGAATTGTGTGAGGATCTCAGACAGTGTCATATCAAAGCCTTTTTATATTGATCATAAGTTATACTTTGGCTTCCTCCTTTTCGACCAACGCATTGGTCCGGCGAATAGACTCCATATCTTTATAGTCCAGCCATTCCTGGCCTTTACGTTTGCGCATCCAGTTATCATAATAGCGTATGGCGGCTACGTTCAGGAAGCCTTTCCACAAGTTGACCGGATTCCCGGCCAGTGAGCGCAGGCTCAGTGAAAACCCCGGGGTAAGGTACTTCATATAGTGCCACCACCCCTCAGGCATATAAAGCATTTCGCCATGCCGGAGGTTGGTAATGTAAGGCCTTACCTTCCGGAGTGCCGGAAATTTTTCAAGATCGGGGTTGTCAAAATCAATGTCTTCATTGCATATCCATGAATACGGAAGGCGGTACATATACTTTGTCTCTTTCGGGTCGACCAGCACACATTGCTTCTTTCCCTCAAAATGGATATGGAAAATATTTGGGAAGTCGATATCATAATGCATGAAGACCTTAGCATCCTGACCTCCGAAAAATACCAGCGGCAGGCTTTTTATCAATCTTAACCCTAACTTGGGCCATTTCATATCTGCCTTCATGGAAGGTACGTCCTTCATGAGGTTATATAGAAAGATACGCAGGTCCGTAGGTCCCTTTTCCAGGATGTCTATGTATTCCGACATTGTCATGGTAAAGTCAGGTTCGTTCACTTTTTTGGTGTAATCAGTCTTTCTGCTGTCATACAGAGGCACTGTCTTATCGCCTGCTACCTCACGAAGGAATTTAAAATCCCATTTGCTGAAGGCAGGCCAGTCGTCTATCTGGTTGGTAATAACCACAGGCTTTTGAGGCTTGTAATAGTTTTCGATAAACTCTTTTTTTGTAAGCTTTTCAACTCTTTCAATTTCAATATAATCAAAGCCCATATAGTTTTATTTGTATCGGGAAAGGTACAGGAAATAAGAAAACAGCGCAACATAGTACAAAAAAAAATCCCTCAATGAAGAGGGACTACTTTACAGCTTACTAATGTAACTGCCATATATATCCTTAAACTGGTAGCCTTCACTAAAACGGTCCTTGCTCAGCTTGCTGTTCTCTGCCAATCCCCAGAGTATGAATTCCTTCATAAAGTACAAGTCTTCCTTAGGTGTATCAGGCTGGTATTTCTGTACAAGTTGCTGTAATGGGATGATGCTGTCCAGCAGCTTACGGTAATCTGCATCGGCACTATCGTCCTCCATTTCCACGCCGCTTTCATTAAAGAACCAATCAATGAGCTCCTGGTAGGGACTGCTCCCATCTTTCTTCTCCAGTTTTTCCAGCTTAGGGAAGTAGTCTTCGAACACAGTTTTTACCGCGCTTCCTATCAGGTGTTCCGCAACGGCTGCCGCGCCTTCCTGCTCGCCTTCGTATACAAGTTCTACCTTGCCGGTTATCGCGGGGATGACACCCATGAAGTCGGCCAGCCTTACCGTAGTCTTTTCCTCGCCAGCCTTTAATGCCCTGCGTTCAGCCGTGCTCAGCAGGTTCTCAAAAGCCGTGATGCTCATACGTGCGCTCACACCACTCTTGTAGTCGACAAAGTCGCTGTTGCGGGCCTCAAAGCCTATCTGTTCCAAAAGGTCGCGCGCAAGCCCAGGTACATATATGGTATCACTCTGGCGGCCGTCGCGGTTGGCTTCCTGCTCGGTTATGGTACGGGCGATCTTTACCGTTTCCGGGTAATGCGTCAGTATCTGTGAGCCTATCCTGTCCTTCAATGGCGTCACGATGCTTCCCCTGTTGGTATAGTCTTCGGGGTTGGCGGTAAATACGAACTGTATATCGAGGTTCAGCCTGACCTTGAACCCGCGTATCTGGATGTCACCCTCCTGCAATATGTTGAACAGCGCCACCTGTATGCGTGCCTGCAGATCGGGAAGTTCATTGATCACGAATATGCACCGGTTGGCCCTTGGTATCATCCCGAAATGGATCACGCGGTCATCGGCATATGACAGCCTTAGGCTCGCGGCCTTTATCGGGTCGATATCGCCGATCAGATCGGCCACGGTTACGTCCGGCGTGGCCAGCTTTTCATAGAAGCGCTCACTACGGTGCAGCCAGGTTATCGTAGTATCATCGCCTTTTTCAGCAATGAGTTCTTTAGCGTAGCGCGAAATGGGCTGCAAAGGGTCATCATTGATCTCTGAACCTTCCACCACCGGAATGTATTCATCCAGAAGGTTGACCATCAGCCTGGCAAGGCGTGTCTTGGCCTGCCCCCTTAATCCCAACAGGTTGATGTTGTGGCGCGAAAGTATGGCGCGTTCCAGTTCGGGTATTACGGTATTCTCAAAGCCCCAAACGCCTTCAAATACTTTTTCTCCTTTTTTTATTTTATCACGCAGGTTGCCACGCAGCTCATCCTTGATGTTCTTGCTTTGATAACCTGCTTTCTTTAATTCGCCTAATGTCTTTATGTTCTCTGTGTTCATTATCTATTGTCTATCATCTATTATCTAAAAGTCTATTTATAATAATCTACAAATCCCTACTTTACCCTCTTTTTACGATTTGCCTCATAATCCTCAAATATCATTTCGCCTAACCCTTTCAACCCTGTATAAAATGCCTTCCCCTGGTTGGCCTCAGTAAAGTGCTGTATAAATTCCTGTAAATACGGGTCGCGGGCTATCATGAACGTTGTTATGGGAATGTGCAGCTTGCGTGCCTGTTGTGCCATGGTATAACATTTGTCTACGATATAATCGTCAAGGCCATTGCTGTTCATATAGTAGGTACCATCGGCCTGGCGAACGCAGCTGGGCTTGCCGTCGGTTATCATGAATATCTGCTTGTTGGTGTTGCGCTTTCGCCGAAGCAGGTCCATTGCCAATTGCAATCCCGCAACAGTATTGGTATGGTACGGCCCCACCTGCAGGTAGGGCAGGTCTTTGATCGCGATCGGCCACGCGTCATTACCGAATACCAGTATATCCAGTGTGTCTTTCGGGTAGCGGGTGGTTATGAGCTCTGCTAATGCCATGGCGACTTTTTTGGCGGGCGTAATGCGGTCTTCGCCATACAATATCATGCTGTGGCTGATGTCGATCATAAGCACGGTGCTCATTTGTGCTTTGTATTGCGAATCTTCGACCACAAGGTCAGCCTCATAAAGGCGAAAATCGTCAATGCCGTTGTTTACCTGTGCATTGCGAAGGCTTTCTGTAAGCGATATCCTTTCCAGGCTGTCGCCGAAGCGATATTCCCTAAACTCACCCGTATGCTCATCGCCGCTGCCGGAATATTTCGTCCTGTGGCTGCCAGAACCCGCACGCTTGAGGTTGCCGAATATCTGTTCCAATGCCTGTTGGCGGATGGAGCGCTCTGTCTTAGAGGTTATCGTAAGGCCGCCTTCACCATCCGGCTTTATCTCCTCGCGGATGTAACCTTTCTTTTTCAGGTCGTCAATAAAGTCATCAATGGTGTAGCTGGCATCGGTCAGGCTATACTCCTTATCCAGTTGGCGCAACCAGTCAAGGGCTTCGTCAAGGTCGCCTGAGGTATGAGTTATGAGTTCGGTAAATATCTCAAAAAGCTTGTCGAAGGGCGAAACATTCGGGGCTTCGTAGGTACGGAATACGAAACCTTTTTTCCTTTCTTTTTCCATTCCCCTAAATTACCAATTTAGCGATCAGGAAATGCAAAATGTAATATAATTTTTTACAGTAAGGATCACCCTTTCACCAATGTGAAAGAGCTTCAATATTTACTGTTAGGGATTCACGCCGACAAATGCGTTCCGCCAAAATAATGCCCGTTGATATCCTGGTCGCTCAGGTCTACATAATCGCGCATTACCAGCTGGTAATTGTCACAGGTATCAATGACCATTTCATGATTGGCGATCTTAAGGAGGTCGGATACTTTTTTGAGGATCGTTTTTTTATCCTGTGCTTCTTCCTTATTCAGCATAAGGTAAAACAGCAAGTAGGTATTGAAGTCTTTGCCACAAAGGGTGTGGCTGCGTACTGCTTCGGCTATACCCGTATCCTGCCTGACAGATACTATTTCCGATAAGCCACGATCAACAGCATTTGCGGCATAAAGCCAAAAATTTTCAGGGCTGAACCTCCCCTCTGCAAATTTCAGTTCCTCGCTGCCTGGCAGCTCCAGAACTACAAAATAAGTCTCCATAAACAAGGTAATTATTATCCATAACATAAAGATAATAACTGCATATGGAGTTATATTATTAATTACAAGGGTGTTAACATTAAATTCATGATTTAATTATGAATTATTTACAAATCAAATTTTTAGCCCAATTATAAATTAATGTTTGGCTATAAACAGATCATATCTAAAATTACAACACTAAAAAATTAACACCCACATTCAGCGCGTTCCTGACCGAACGCACGTCGGGTACTGTGCTGTCCTTATAAATGCTGTTGAATCCCGTCTGGAAGTCATACTCAATATACAGCTTTACAAATCTGGAAACCGGTATCTTAGCCCCAATTCCAAATGTCAGGCCAAAGTCGGTATCCCTGAACGCTTCCTTTACATCGGCATCAAAATTCTCCTCGCCCGCCTCCATCAAAAAGCCCGCATACGTTCCAAAGTTCAGGTACCAGTTTCGCTTGCCGCCAAAATGCCAGCTGAGCATTGCGGGAACGGTAAGATAATGCAGATTAACATCGGCATTGCGCAGCATCCCGCCACGAAAGAAGAGCGTACCGCCATCCCAGCCTTTTTGGTCATAAATAACCTTAGCCTTTACACTCCAGCGGTTGGCAAAATTATAATCGGCCGAAGCACTGAAATTGACACTTCTGGCTGTTCGGGCGTCAAAAGCAGTATCTTCATAATTTACAGTAGCCCCGCTGGAACCAATACCTAAGCCGAGTTCGAGATCACCCTTTACCTGCGCAAAAGATGTTGCAAAAGCAAAGGATATGATGAATGCACAAATGTTTTTCATGGCAGTCATTAGTTTAGTCTTCAAGCATTTTTTTCAATGCGGCTACCACATCCGGCTTCAGGTATTTATACAGGGAATCGGGCGATTTCCCTATTGGCAATACAATAAGCTTAAAATATTCGGCAGGATACATAAATTTATCCTTATCCCTTTGATGATCTGCCATCCGCACAATGGTTATGTGCAATGCCTGCTCTCCAATTTCCGGGTCGTGCGCTTCACCTATCTCACCATCGCCGTAAGCTGGGGTCTTTTCGATCTTTTCGCCTGCAATGAACTTATTAAAGCCATCGGTCACTGCAGCAATGTCAAGTTTTGTAAAATTCTCTTCCCCGTTAAGGGTGACTTTTCCGTCCTTGTTAATATACACGATCTTATCAGTAATGCTGTCTTCGGCATTTTTTGCCCATCGAAAAATATTGATGCTGTACAGCTGTTTGTCTTTGGGGATGGATTGCCCGGCACATAATGTGGTCCATGTAACAGCAAGGAAAAGTAATATAGCTTTCATAAATATTTTTATTCCAAATATATAGGTTTTACAAGCTGTTTTTAAATTCCTGAAAAATAATTCATCATTTTATTTGTATACATCGAAACAAAATGTATATTTGTCCTATGTATAGTAAAGAACTCACCAAAGGAACCCTCCAGCCCATCATCCTCAAGCTCCTCAGCAAGAGCGATAAAATGTATGGCTACGAGATAACCCACAAGGTAAAAGACCTTACGCGTGGCAAAATAGACATTAGCGAGGGTGCGCTTTACCCTATCCTGCACAAGCTGGAAGCCGATGGCATACTGGATACAGAAAAGGTATACATTGGCAAGCGCGTGCGCAAATATTACAAAGTAACAGGCACCGGCAAAAAAGCAGTGCAAGAGGTGACCGATGAGCTTAACGATTTCATTGCCACACTGTCGCTTATATTTAACGAAAAACAGATCGCACCATGATACTTACAGAAGAGCAAATAGAATACATTGCCACCAATCTTGAGTTTTACGGCATAGCATCCGGCGAACTTCGTGCCGACGTGTTAGACCATATCTGCACACATATTGAAACCGGCGACCTCGACGATTTCGATGCAGCCTATGACAGCGCGATACGGCAGTTTGGCGGCTATCAGGCACTCAGCGGCATTGAGCGCGACAGGTACCTTATGGTATCGCTTAAAAGCAGCCTGTGGAGGCAAAAGCTTATCAATATTTTCGGTTGCGTTTCTGCCTGCATGATATGTATAGGGATATTGTTTAAATTCATGCACTGGCCGGGGGCTACAATTACTTTTTTCCTGGGATGTGCATTGTTCATTGTGGCTTTCCTGCCATTATTTTTTTACCACAGGTACCAGGACTATTATAAAAAGGCGATTTCGAAGTAAACGCAAATTGCTTCAGGTTACCTAAGGCTTCGGCCTTTATTTTTTCAAAATATACATTTTATTAAAATGCATTTAAATTAAAACCAAAAATAATAACCGCCTTAGGGCATAAATCGATCACACCATGAAAAAAAGTGTTTATGTATTCGGGTTCTTAGCAAGCTTCCTGCTTAGTTCAGGGATCATGTTCAAAATGATGCACTGGCCATCGGCCAACATCCAGATCTTTATTGGGTTCCTTGTACTCAACTTTGCATTCCTGCCGGTATATTTTTACCAAAAGGCAAGAACAGCACAGTAAGTACTGTTTTCTTTTAATGAGTTAGTTAATAAAGGGGCTTCGGCCCCTTTTATTTTTAAGCTTTATACACGAAAGCAGTAGCACATCCCGTTTTTACTTATATTTGAGACCAAACCAACTACCTATGAAAAAGATACTGCTCTCTGCAGCCTTGCTGTTTACGCTTTATGGGTCTTCACAAGACCTGAAACGAAAAGTTTTTGACTACGCATCCATGAAAGAAAATAATGGTGTCTGCTCCTCTTCGGCCGACGAAGGGTCACAAAAAGCGTTTAACTTGCTGTCAGGGAACAATAGTAAGGCAGCCGTAGCCATAGCCAAAGCCCAATACGAAAGTGATAAAAGTTGCCCGGGCGTTTATGAAAGCTATGGATATGCACTCTTTCGCAGTGGCGAGTGGATGGATGGGGTCGCGGTCGTGGAGGAAGGGATCCAAAAATTTGGAAGTGTGCCATCGCTGATAAAAAGGCGTAGCGATATGAGCCTTGAAATGTTCCAGTTGGGTACAGGCGCGAAGAACATAGACGGTAATTCAGTATATAAAGCAAAAAACAGCGAACTTCCGTATGATGAGGAACAGTTTAGGTCTGAAAACCTTCGATCGGCCGCACTAGACCTTGAATATCTTGGAAGCCTTTTTCAAAATGACGAAAACACTTTCTACCTTGGGAAGATCTACCAAATGCAGGGTGAATTCGACAGATCGAACGCCAAATTTGAAACGCTTATCGAGAGCGACGATTATGACTTGGCCGCCCGCTACAACATAGCCGACAATTACCTCCGACAAAATAATTATACCGAGGCCGAAAAGAGATTCCTGGAAGTGCTCAATGAAAATCCTGGACAGCCTGAAATTTACAGTAAACTGGCAGAAGTGGCCGAGGCATCGGGCAACAAAGCCAAAAAGGCCGAATACGGACAAATGTCCCAATACTACCGCTACATGCCCGATCTTACCGCGATGGAATATTCGCAGGAAAATTATGAACTGCTGATGTTTTTTGGCGGAAATGAAAAGAGCGCTAAGGAAAAGATGGACAGGCTGAAGCAGATAAAAAAGGCAAAAAACGATGCCTACACCATTGATGTATGCCTGATGGTGCTAAAGCTACATGAAAATCATGGTAACGGCGTAGAGGAAAATGCCGCTGAAATTTTAACCAGCATAGGTAAACCGGCTTTGGAGAAGGTACATTTACTGTTTAAGTCGGATGTTTCTACATGTACGATAACCAACCTTGCCGGCATAATGGCAAATTTGAAGGATGAAAGCTCATGGGATTTAATGGCAGAATACCTACCGTACATAGCACAAATGCCATCGACCCTCATCCCACCTGCACTGCCTGAAAAGATGGTAGAGTTCGACCGCGACCGTGGTGTTCGCGAGATCCTGAAAGTGGTAAAAGGACTTCTGGCGGAAACAGCCGTGCCTAATGACGACCCCATGGCCGACCTGGCCGGATTTTCGCAATACGTGTACTACATGCCGCTGGAAAAAATTGACCGTAAGAAAGTGTTCGCCATAGCCCGGGAACTAAAATACACGGATGCCGAGATCTCGAAACTTACTGAGAAATTAAAGTAAACACCGTTACTTCACTTCCTTAACGCCTTTTATAAAAAGCCATTTCATAAATATCTTCTGCTCTCCCTGTACTTTTATGGCCTGGAACTTTGGTGCCAGGATGGTAGTAGCCACAGCTGCCGTAAACGGTATCCAAAAACCGGTAAGGCCGGTAAACTCCTGTATAAGGTAGCTTAATAACAGGAAAAAAGGCAGGAAGCCCAAAAAGTTATATAATAATGCTTTTGCAGTTTTGCTCATGTTCATCTGTTTTATGGATTCGGCCTATATACCCGGCGAAACGCGACCTGCCTCTCAAGGTCAGGCCTGAATTCTGAAATCTGAAATTATTCCGACTGGAATTTGGCCCTTTTGCTCCCTTCATACATCTCGTACTTTACCAGCCTTACTTCGAGCTTGCCGTTAAAAAGCTTTATCTTACGAGATGGCTTGAGGCCTACATATTTTAATGCCTCAAGGTTAGCCGTGATGAACCATGCGTTCGTTCCCGGATAACTCTGTTTTAGCGTGTCGCCTATCTCCCGGTAAAAACGCTCCATATCAATATCAAGCCTTTCGCCGTATGGCGGATTGAACACCATGTGAAGCGGGCCGCGCGTTTCTTTTTCTGTCTCGAAGAAATTAAGCTGCTCAACGGTCACATATTCATCAAGATTGGCGTTGATGATGTTATCCTTAGCTTTGTTCACTGCCGATGGTGCTTTGTCGTAGCCTTTTATGGTATAGTGGAATTCCTTGGTCTTTTTCATCAGGGAATCCACAATGGTATCGAACAGGTCGTTGTCCCAGTCGTTCCATTTCTCAAAACCGAATTCCTTGCGGTTGATGTTCGCCGGGATGTTGCAGGCGATCATCGCCGCTTCGGCTAAAATGGTACCACTGCCGCACATTGGATCAAGGAAGTCGCCCTGCCCGTCCCATCCGGAAAGCAGCAGCATACCCGCGGCAAGCACCTCATTAATAGGAGCAATGTTGGTTGCCGTACGGTAACCGCGGTGGTGCAGCGAATCGCCCGAAGTATCCAGAGCCACAGAGCATTGGTCAGAATGGATGTGAAGGTTGATACGCACATCGGGATGGTCCTTGTCGATGCTTGGCCTTTTACCGTAACGGTCTCGGAATTGGTCGACTATCGCATCCTTGGCTTTTAACGCCACGAACTGCGAGTGGTTAAAATGATCGGAATGCAATGTTACGTCGATAACGAATGATTGCCCTGCATTGAGGTATTTGGACCAGTCTACCCCCATAATGCCCTTGTACAGGCTCTGCTCGTTGTAAGCACGAAAATGATAGATAGGCTTCAATATCTTGAGGGCAGTACGCAGGCTCAGGTTGGCTTTGTACATAAAGCCCTTGTCACCTTTAAAGCTGACCATCCTTACCCCCTGCTCTACGTCCTGAGCGCCTAATATGTGCAGTTCCTTTGCCAGTATCTCTTCAAAACCGAAGAAGGTTTTGGCGATCATCTTAAAATTGTCTTCCATCCTTTGATAATTGGCTGCAAATTTAGGGTATTTTTAATTCTTAACCTGCTAAAGGTTTTGAAACGTTATCGCAGTAAGGCGATCTATATTAAAAATTCGTGAAATTCCATCCTGAACAAATAGCACCACGCCCTAAAATATAGTAAATTTGCCGTTCTATAAATCCTTATCGCTTCGGCTGCTATGCATCAAGAGAAAAAAAAATGGTTTGCTTCCTGGTTCGATACACCCTATTACCACATTTTGTACAAGGACCGGGACTATGAAGAGGCTCAGCTCTTTATGGATAACCTGACCAATTACCTCAACCTTCCCGAAGACGCTAAGATACTTGACCTTGCCTGTGGCAAAGGCCGCCATTCGGTATACCTGAATAAACTCGGATATGACGTGACCGGCGCCGACCTTTCGGAAAACAGCATTACCGAAGCTTCGAAAGACAGCAACGATAAGCTTCATTTTATGGTGCATGACATGCGCGAGCCATTCGACCAAAAGTTTGATGCTATATTCAACCTGTTTACCAGCTTTGGCTACTTTGAGGATGATTCCGATAATGTAAAGACCCTTAAGGCCATGTGTGCCAGCCTGAACGAATATGGCTTTGGCGTGATCGATTTTATGAATGCGAATTACGTTATCAACAACCTTGTGCCGGAAGAGGTAAAAACGGTTGACGGTATCGACTTCCACATCAAGCGCTACGTGAAAGACGGCCACATTGTTAAGGAGATCGACTTTGAAGCCTGCGGCGAACAGCTTCACTTTACCGAGCGCGTACAAGCCCTTACGCTGGAAGATTTTGAGAAGATGATGGATGAGGCAGGCATCTACCTGCTGGACATTTTTGGCGACTACAAGCTCCGTAAATTCTTTAAGAATGAGTCGGAGCGTTTAATAATGATCTTTAAGTAATCATGATATATCTATTACCCTTATTATCGGTCATACTGGGCTACGGAATGGCGTTGATATTAAAGCCCAGCAACAAAAAAAGCCTTAAACTTTTGCTTGCGTTCAGCGGTGCATTTTTATTGTCGCTCACGGTAATGCATCTTTTGCCGGAAGTGTACGAAAGTTCACTACACGGACATGAGGGACACGACCACGGGCATGAGCAGGGCCATAACCACATCATAGGCATTTACATCATGGGGGGGATCGTGTTCCAGATCATTCTGGAATATTTTTCCAAAGGCGCTGAGCACGGGCACGTACATGCCTCATCGCACGACCATGACCACGGGCACTCAAACTCAATGCCGTGGCTGCTGTTCATTAGCCTGTGCATCCACGCGCTGCTGGAAGGCATGCCGGTAAGCCACCATCACGACCTTGCCTGGGGCATTGCCATACACCACTTCCCTATCGCTATCATCCTTACGGCATTCTTCATGAATTCAGGAATTAACAAAACCGCCATATTCCTGTTCATGATCGCTTTTGCCGCCATGACGCCACTGGGAACTTTGGCTTCGGGGCAATTGCATTTCATCAGCCATTATTATACAGAGATATCAGCCATTGTCGTGGGAATACTTTTCCACATATCATCCACCATCATCTTTGAGAGCAGCGAGGGGCATAAGTTCAACCTTGCCAAGCTACTGGTTATCATCCTTGGGGTGGTCATGGCCTATTTTCTATAAACCTTACCCAACAACCTATGTCGTTTACACGCACAACAGAACAATCTTCTAAATACGAGCATCTTGAAAAAATGTCCGTGAACGAACTCCTTGCCAACATCAACAATGAAGACAGGACCGTTCCGCTCGCTGTGGAAAAGGCACTTCCGCAAATAGAAAAGCTGGTAGAGAAGACCGTGGAGCAACTGAAGGCAGGCGGACGCTTATTTTACTTAGGCGCAGGCACCAGCGGAAGGCTTGGTATTGTTGACGCTTCAGAATGCCCGCCAACGTTCGGTGTGCCGTTCGACCTCGTTATCGGCCTCATTGCCGGTGGTGACAGTGCCATACGTAAAGCCGTTGAATTTGCCGAGGACGATGATGAGCAGGGCTGGGCCGACCTTCAGGTTTGGAACATCAACGAGAATGACATAGTGATAGGCATCGCGGCATCGGGCACAACGCCTTATGTCATTGCCGCACTTGAAAAATGTAACCTCAATAACATTCCTACGGGTTGCATTACCTGCAATGCCGGAAGTCCGTTGGGGGCAGTAGCCAATTATCCGGTAGAAGTCGTAGTAGGGCCTGAATTCGTAACAGGAAGTTCACGCATGAAAGCCGGTACAGCACAAAAATTAGTGCTCAACATGCTGTCTACCGCAACCATGATACAGTTGGGCCATGTTAAGGGGAACAAGATGGTCGACATGCAGCTAAGCAACCACAAGCTGGTAGGCCGTGGCGTGCAAATGATCGTGGAAGAGCTTGGCATACCGCAGGACGAAGCCGCCGAACTACTGGAAGAACATCAAAACGTAAGAAAAGCCATAGAAGCCTATGCCAACCGATAAAAAAACACTTATGAGGGGATTGCGATACCTTAGCGGGGCGCTTCCGTTGCTGTTTATGGGGCCCGTAGTGATACACAACGCGTTCATGAACAAGGAACACCCGTTCTTCAAGATGGTGCTGGGCATTGGCATTACTTTTTGCATCATAGCCATATTGCTGATGATACAGGGATTGCGCACGATAATGAAAAGCCTTTTTGACAATGAAAAATAGTATTTATATCCTTTTGGCAGGTTTTGCATTGACCGGATGCTACGAGCAGGAACGCAACTGTGCCGGATTTAAGACCGGTAAGTTCCGTGCCGAATTTGAGGTAGACGGCAAAAAGCACATTTCTGAATTTGAGCGTACAGAGACCCTCGAAATTGAGACCATCAATGGCAAGGTTGATTCTACTTCTATTCGTTGGGTGAACGACTGCGAATATATAGGGCGCAAAGTAAACCCTAAGAATATGCAGGAGGAAAAGGCAGTACAGATAAAGATACTTTCGACAACGGAAGATTCGTATTCTTTTGAATTCTCCCTTGTTGGCGATGCCAACAAGCAGAAAGGCACGGTTACAAGGATCAGATAATTATAGCATTATTTCCTTACAAAAAGCTAAAACTAATAACGGTTTGAGGTTTTTTCGATAATTTAGGGGCTAAATCACCTGAAATGGAATTCCTCTCCGATCCCGATACGTGGATATCACTGCTTACCCTTACTTTCCTTGAGATCGTGCTGGGTATCGACAACATCATCTTCATTTCTATAGTTACGGGTAAGCTCCCGGTGAAAGACCGTAAGAGAGCAACACGGATCGGGCTTTTCATAGCCATGTTCATGCGTATCGCACTGCTGTTCGGCATATCGCTGCTCATCGCAATGAAGGAGCCGGTGTTTGGTTTTGACTGGGGCTGGTTCAGTGCCGACTTTAGCGGGCAGGCACTTATATTGCTGGCAGGCGGATTATTCCTCATTTACAAAAGTACCAGGGAGATCCATGAAAAAGTGGACCATAAAGGTGAAGAAGAGCAGAAGCTTAGCGGTAAGGCCGCAAGATCATTCAGCAACATCATAATGCAGATACTGCTCATCGACCTCATTTTCTCGGTCGATTCCATCCTCACTGCTGTAGGGATGACCAACGGGCTTGAAGGTGCTTTGTACATCATGATAACTGCCGTGATCATATCTGTAGTAGTAATGATGCTGTTCGCCGTTCCTGTGGGCAACTTTGTAAACGCCAATCCATCTATACAGATACTCGGGCTGGCATTCCTTATACTTATAGGTTTCATGCTGATCACCGAAAGCATGCACCTGTCGGACGCGCAACTGGCGGGGCAAAAAGTAGGGGCAGTTCCAAAAGGCTATTTGTACTTTGCCATCGCATTTTCGCTTGGCGTAGAGGTGCTGAACATGAAAATGAGGAAAAACAAGGTCGCTTAATGTCTTTTCCTGTTCGGTCCCTGAAAGCCAGCACTATGATCTGTCGATCCGAAAAGAGCTGAAAAAAAGTTCATCTTACGTTTAAATTTTAGAGAACTTTATTTTACACTCCTAACCTTTTGATGACTTAAAATTAAACGGCAGGATCATTTTGCCTAAGGACAACTTAACTGTTGAAGGGTACTTTTGCTACAAACAAAAACTACTTCAACATGACACAATTCAACAAATTCACGCTGCTTGGGGCGGTGTGCGCTGCGCTCGTATCCTGCAACGAGGATGACAGCAACTCAAAGTCGGTGAACAAGGACATTGACTTCTCCAACCATTCATCAGTACCTGCGTTCGTGTTTCCTATGCCCGGTTTTGAAGATATGGAGATCAGCAGCCTTATCAGCTCAAGTGACGTCCTTTCGCAATCCCCATTGTTCGTATTCGCCGGCCAGCCTGATGGTGCGGGCTTCATGAAAGACCCGAACAGCGATGGCTACATCATGATCAATAACCATGAGATATCACAGTCGGTATCAAGGGTATTCCTTGACAAAACGTTCAAACCGGTAAAAGGTGAGTATATCGTGAACAGCCTTGGCGGAATGACAAGGCTATGTTCTGCTACGCTTGCCACTCCCGGCATCCATGGATTTGGGCCGGTTTTCCTTACTGCGGGCGAAAGCGGCGAAGAGAGCATGGTACATGGCATTGACCCAATGGGAAGCGTTGGGGAGGCCGGAAGGACAGACAGGGTACTACCTGCATTGGGTAAAGCGAGCATGGAAAATGCGGTACCGCTTCCCAAAGGCGTTTACTCCGGAAAAACGATAATATTCATAGGCGAAGACCAGTCGTACGGATCATCGCACGCCAGTGCTGGGCAGCTGATCATGTACATGAGCAACACCCTTGGCGACCTGCAAAACGGTAAATTGTATGCCCTGAAAAGGAACGATGGTAACCAGGTGGAGATGACCATGCAAAAAGGCTCATCGTATGACGTGAACTTTGTAGAGATACCAAATGCTAAAAACCTTACCGGCGCTGTTATCAACACTACCGTGAATGGCCTTGGCGCCATCCGTTTCTCGAGGGTTGAGGACGTTGACTACGGCAAAGGCAGTAAAGCCAACAATAGGGAGATCTACTTCACGGCTACAGGACAGGCTTCGTCCAACCAGCCGGTTGAGGGATACACCATGTGGGGCCGTGTGTACCACCTGACCATGGATGCCAACGACCCGCTGAAAGGGAAGCTTGAGGTAGTTGTGGAAGGCGATTCTACCCCGGGTACAGGAATCATCAACCCGGATAACCTTTGCGTTACCGAGAACTTCGTATACATCCAGGAAGATGGCGACAGCTACTACACTGCCGCACAGCACGACTCGTACATATGGCAATACAACATCCGCACAAAAGTGAACAAGCCGTGGCTTAATATGAACCATAAAAGGAATGACCCAACATGGGTAGCGGCGTATAACCAAACAGGCGAAACACGCCTTGGATGCTGGGAATTCGGAGCGATGAACGACATATCTGACCTGATAGGCGTTCCCGGAACATTTGCAGTGAACATCCACCCGCACACTTGGCAAAAAGATGCTTTCAGGAATGCTGACGGTAGTGGTAACAGCACTAATAAAGAAGGCGGCCAGGTGGTGATCATCAGGAACGTAGAGCAATAAACCAACCAATTATTTTCATGATACCGCAACCCTTTTTCACAAAAGGGTTGCTTTTTATTATTATGTATATGAGATATTTTTTATCCCTGATAATAACCTTTTTAGCGCTCACAAGCTGTCAGAAGGAAAACCGATATACTGTTTCTGTAAAAAGTACGGTACTGGCGGAGGCAGACAGCCTTTTAACGGCTACGAAGCAGTTTTCAGAATTGGCAAATAAGTCAAACGATACTAAAGCATTACAAGCCAAATTCATGCAATGCCGCGTGCTATACAAAAGATCGGAATGGGCAATAGAATACTTTATCCCCGATGTGGCGCGCTTTATCAATGGCCCGGCCCTCGACGAGCTGGAACTGGAGGAGAACAGGGAATTTCCGCCCCATGGCTTCCAGGTGATCGAAGAACTGCTTTTCCCTGAATTCGACCCAAAAACAAGGGGCGAACTTGTACGGGAGATCAATACGCTGGCATCCAACATCATGATCTGCCAAAAGCACCTCGATGCCGTGACCATGAGCAACGACTATGTAATGGATGCCGCCAAGCTACAGGTATACCGCATCATTACACTGGGCATTACCGGGTTCGACTCGCCTGTAGCGTTGGCCTCGGTACCCGAAGCAAAGGCCTCACTCGAATACCTGCCGCAACTGGCAGGGATGATCCAAACCGGCACTACTACCAATCCCATTAAGGATGAGATCGCTGCACTTGCCAAAAAAGCCGCGAAGTACTGTGCGGTCAACAATGACTTCAACACGTTCGATCGCGCAGTTTTCATTTCAGAGTACCTAAACCCCATTTCCAAAAAGCTTTCGGAATTGCAAAAGGCTGCCAACATTCCGTATGTGAACCGCACTAACGCGCTCAGGGCAAATGCCGTGACACTGTTCGACGAAAATGCCTTTGATGTAGATGCGTTCATTCCTTCACCGGAATATGAATTCTCAAAAGAAAAGGCCGCTTTGGGCGAAAAGCTGTTTTACGACACCATGCTTTCCGGTGACAATACCCGTAGCTGCGCCTCCTGCCACAGTCCCGAAAAAGCCTTTACCGACGGCCTTAAAACCAACACCAGCCTTTTCGGAAGCAGCCTGAAGCGCAACACCCCTACCCTAACCTATGCCTCGTTGCAGCACGGGCAATTTTGGGACCTGCGCCAGCCCGACCTGGAAAAGCAGAGCGTGGATGTTGTCAGCAATGCCGATGAAATGCACGGCTCAATGTCCAATATTGCCAAGAAAGTAGCCGTCAGTGAAGAGTATAAAAAATTATTCGTTTCAGCCTTTGGTAAGGGAGACGCCAGGGAATGGCAGATACAGAACGCCATTGCGAGCTACATCCGAACCCTCAACAAGTTCAATTCCCGTTTTGACAAGTACATGCGTGGGGATGTAAAGGCGCTTACTGCGAATGAGATAAACGGCATGAACCTTTTCATGGGCAAGGCCAAATGCGCTACCTGTCATTTCACTCCGATATTCAACGGGACGGTACCGCCATCCTTCAGCAAAACGGAGCATGAAGTAGTAGGCACACCTGCCGATGCCAAAGGGACAAAACTAAGCGATGATACCGGGCGCTATATTTACAACAAAATGCCCCAACTGAAGAATGCCTACAAAACACCCGGACTCCGAAATGTCGCGAAAACAGCGCCCTACATGCACAATGGTGTATACGATACACTTGAAGAAGTGGTCGATTTTTATAATAAAGGCGGTGGTGCCGGGTTGGGATTGCCTGTAGACAACCAGACATTGCCTTTTGATAAGCTAAGCCTTACACAACAGGAAATGGATGACATCGTGGCGTTCATGAAAACGCTAACGGATGAATAAAAAAAATGGGCTATCATTGACCGCTTTGTCATTTCGAGCTAGACGCAGTGGAGTGGAGAAATCTCAAGACATTCAATTCTGAGATTTCTCCTTGCGTCGAAATGACAAAGCGGTTATAACAGCCCTTTATTATTCCAGTGATAATGTTATCTGTCCGTCATCTTCAAGTGTGATGGTGGTATTTTCATCCGTAATATCAAGCCCCTCCTTCACTTCCGGTTCCGGGGTTTCCTCGACCGGCTCTTCATACGGCAATGGTTCCAGCAGGCTTATCTGCTTCACCTTGTCGGCGGTAAGCTGGTTGCCCAGGGCTTTTATCCCTTTAACAGCGATGAAATTCTCCAGGTCTACAGTAAGCGCTTCTTTCTGGACGCCTTTTACTTTCGCAAAAACCACCTCGGCTACAGGCCTGTAGTCTGTCGAAACGATCTCAAGCTGTGACTTCTCGTGTTCGGTTATAAATGTTTCCTCCTTATTCTCGTTGTCTACAAGGAAGCGCTTCACATAATAGCGTTCTTTTTCGCCATCGAAATAAATGGCAGAGATAGGCTTCTTCGGGTTCCACTTTTCGAGCACGATCATACCGTGGTCAAAATGTGTGGTCAGTTCGGGAATAATGGTTTTTACCTTGCCCGACTGGTTGATGATTAGCAGCCTGTCGTTCGGACGGAACTCACCCAGCAATTCGCCCCTACCGTCTACATTGAGGCGGTGCACTGTATCGTCGAACCATATCCTGCGTGGCTTGAGGGTCGAGATACCTTTTTCCTTAAGCTCGATCTTCTTTATCGGGTACTTGGTTACCAGATTACCTTTTGATGCACGGCCCTTAATTGCCATTGATGCAAAATCAAGGTCAAATTTCAGTTTTTTCACACTCCCCACCTGGCGCAACAGCACGGTAATTACTTCCGCTTCGCCATTCGGGTTGTCGGAGAAATACAGTACCATTGAATCTTTTGTCCCGGCGGTAAGGTCGTATGGCTTATCACGGGTAACACCCGATACGTTGAACCTTTTTATATACGATGGCCCCGACTTACCGTCGCGGTATATCATGTTGTAAATAGTGCGCTTATCATTCTTATCGAATACTGCTACATGTATGATGTCCTTGCCTACAAAGGTCTTAACATCCACTTTCGTAATGACCATGCTGCCGTCCCGAAGGAATACGATCACATCGTCAATATCCGAACAGTCGGCTACATATTCATCTTTCTTCAAGCCTGTACCTACAAAGCCTTCCTCACGGTTTACGTAAAGCTTAGTATTGCGCAGTACAACCTTTGTAGCCTCAATGTTATCAAAGCTGCGGAGTTCCGTTTTTCGCTCGCGTCCCTTGCCATATACGTCTTTTAGCCTTTGGAAAAAAGCAATGGCAAAATCGGTAATGTGTGCCAAATGGTGCTTTACCTGCTCGATCTCACCTTCCAGGGATTCTATCTTCTGCTGTGCCTTGTCAATGTCAAATTTGGAAATACGCTTGATCCGGATCTCCGTAAGGCGCACGATATCCTCTTCAGTCACCGCACGCTTAAGGTGCTTGGTGAATGGCTTCAATCCTTCGTCAATGGCCCTGATCACGCCTTCCCAGGTCTCTTCCTCTTCAATGAGGCGATAGATCCTGTTCTCAATGAAAATTCGCTCAAGTGACTGGAAATGCCATGACTCTTCAAGCTCCTGAAGCTCGATCTCCAGTTCGCTCCTCAACAATTCTACAGTTCGGTATGTAGAGATCTTAAGCATATCGCTTACTCCAACAAATCGCGGCTTATGGTCCTCGATAACACAGCCCAGCGGCGCTACCGAGGTTTCGCAGGCCGTAAAAGCGAACAGGGCATCGATGGTCTTATCGGGTGATACTCCCGGCGGCAGGTGGATGAGTATCTCCACATCGGCGGCGGTGTTGTCTTCTATCTTTTTGACCTTTATCTTACCCTTTTCATTGGCTTTCAGGATGCTGTCAATAAGCGAACCTGTATTGGTGCTGAACGGTATCTGGGTAATGACAAGCGTGCTCTTGTCGAGTTGCGAGATCTTCGCACGGACACGGACACGCCCGCCACGCATCCCGTCGTTATAGTTGGAAACGTCAGCAATACCGGCAGTAGGGAAATCCGGGTATAGCGTAAAAGGTTTGCCCTTTAGTATTTTTATCGAAGCGTCAATAAGCTCGTTGAAGTTATGTGGCAGCACTTTCGTGGAAAGGCCTACAGCGATACCCTCGGCGCCCTGTGCCAACAGCAGCGGGAACTTTACCGGAAGATTGATCGGCTCGTTGCGGCGGCCATCGTACGACAATTGCCATGGCGTTATCTTCGGGCTGTACAAAACTTCAAGTGCAAATTTAGAAAGGCGCGCCTCAATATAACGCGAAGCGGCCGCGCCATCGCCGGTAAGGATGTTGCCCCAGTTACCCTGTGTGTCGATAAGGAGTTCCTTCTGGCCTATCTGTACCATAGCGTCGCCAATACTCGCATCGCCGTGCGGGTGGTACTGCATGGTATGCCCTACCACGTTGGCCACTTTGTTGTAGCGGCCATCGTCCAGCTCACGCAAGGAGTGCATGATGCGGCGCTGTACGGGCTTAAAACCGTCCTCAATGGCGGGAACGGCACGCTCCAGGATAACATACGAAGCATAGTCCAGGAACCAGTCCTTGTACATGCCGGTTACCTTGGTAATGGTATCCTGCGGATCGGCGTTTCCGTCCCTCTCGTAAAAATGCTCCCCTTCAAAGGAGTTTATATTTTCTTCTTCTTCGTTCATCTACTCTTTAAAATATTTTATCCCTGCGTCTTTGAAAATCATCCAAAAAGAACCCACATTCATCAAGCCGTGAGTAAAGTTTTTGGATGTTTCATAATTCCCACACATAAAGCAAATTTCTATGTAAGCAATTATTTCAGAATTTTTATTGTAAAAAAGAATTGAATGTCTGGGGTCAAAACAGGCCGCACTTTCAGTAACCGGATTATCTGTATGAATAGCTTTAAACAGATCCCTTTCAAGTTTTTTATCAAGTACTATTCTTTCTTTTATATAGGTAGTATCTATAACCAGTTTTTTATCTTCTACGATTACATCAAAATTTTCTCTGTCCCTATCCCACGAATATCTACTGGGATAAGAAATCAACTCTATCTTCTCTGCCTCCGAAAAAGGAAACGTCTCCTCCATTTTGGGGAGTTTTACTTCTTTTTGGACAGCAGCTTTCCCTTCAGCTTTTTTACAACTAAATAATAAAAATGTTATCGAAACAATTACTAAATAACTACTCCACCGCATCCAGCTCCACTTTCAAATTATTAATGATAAACTCCTGCCTGTCCGGGGTGTTTTTGCCCATGTAGAACTCCAGCAGGTTTTGTATCGAGGTCGCGCTGTCCAGCTGTACCGGGTCGAGGCGTATCTCCTGGCCGATAAAGTGCTTGAACTCGTCCGGCGATATCTCTCCCAGTCCCTTGAATCGCGTAATCTCCGGCTTGCCCGACAGCTTTTGGATGGCATTGCGGCGCTCCTCCTCACTGTAGCAATATATCGTTTCCTTTTTGTTGCGTACTCGGAACAGCGGCGTTTGCAAAATGTAGAGGTGGTTCTCTTTGATGAGCTCGGGGAAGAACTGCAGGAAGAACGTAATGAGCAGCAGGCGGATGTGCATACCGTCAACGTCGGCATCGGTAGCGATCACGATGTTGTTGTAGCGCAGGTTCTCCATTTCCTCCTCAATGTCCAGCGCGGCCTGCAGGAGATTGAACTCCTCGTTCTCGTACACGATCTTCTTGCTCATGCCATACGAGTTCAGCGGCTTACCACGAAGGCTGAACACCGCCTGGGTATTCACGTCCCTCGACTTTGTTATCGAACCTGAAGCCGAGTCCCCCTCTGTAATGAAAAGCGTACTCTCAAGGCTTCGCGGGTTTTTGGCATCCGTTAAATGCACCCGGCAGTCACGCAGCTTTTTGTTGTGCAACGAGGCTTTTTTGGCCCTGTCCCTTGCGAGCTTGCGTATGCCCGAAAGCTCCTTGCGCTCGCGTTCGGCCTGTAGTATTTTCTTTAGCAGCGCATCGGCCGTTTCGGGATTGCGGTGCAGGAAGTTATCCAGCTTGTTCTTAATGAAGTCGTTCACGAATGTACGCACCGACGGCGCATTCGGCCCCATGTCGGTCGACCCCAGCTTGGTCTTGGTCTGCGATTCGAATACCGGCTCCTCCACCTTTACGCTGATCGCGCTCACGATGGATTTACGGATGTCCGAAGCCTCAAAATTCTTGTTGTAAAATTCCTTTATCGTCCGCACAATGGCCTCACGGAAAGCGCCCAAATGCGTACCGCCCTGCGTAGTGTTCTGTCCGTTGACGAATGAGTAATATTCCTCGCTATACTGGGTCTTACTGTGCGTCATGGCGATCTCTATGTCGTCGTCCTTCAGGTGGATGATATCATAAATGCGGTCCTCCTCGGCAATGGTCTCGCCCAAAAGGTCCTTAAGCCCGTTTTCGCTAAAATATTTTTCACCGTTGTAAAGTATTGTCAGCCCCGTGTTGAGGTAGCAATAATTCTTGAGCATCTTGATGATGTACTCGTTACGGTACTTGTAATTTTTAAAGATAGTTTCATCAGCTGTAAAGGTCACTTTCGTACCCTTGCGCTTGGAGGTTTCCGCCTGGTCTTCTTCAAGGGTCAGTTCACCGGCAGAGAACTCGGCAGCCTTAATGATACCATCGCGCACCGACTCCACACGGAAGTAGTTGGACAACGCGTTTACCGCCTTGGTACCCACCCCGTTCAAACCTACCGATTTTTTAAAGGCTTTGGAATCGTACTTACCTCCCGTGTTCATTTTCGACACGACATCCACCACCTTACCCAGCGGTATCCCCCGGCCAAAGTCGCGCACACTTACGGTCTTGTCCTTCAGCGTCACCTCGATGGTCTTGCCCGTACCCATCACGAATTCGTCGATGGAGTTGTCAATAACCTCTTTTATAAGGATGTAGATACCATCGTCCGGAGATGAGCCATCGCCCAGCTTTCCGATGTACATACCCGGACGCATCCGGATATGCTCCTTCCAGTCGAGTGAACGGATATTGTCTTCAGTGTACTGATCCTGCTCCAGCATAAAATTTTATGGATTTTCCGCTAATATAGCGCAAATGCACATAAAAAGAAAGCAGGCGGGCAGAAACTTATTAAAAGGGTCTTAACAAGTGTAGGCTGGATTTTTGTGATTTTATACCGTGCCTATCTTCCATTTCGACGGCAGGAGAAATCTCAACATATTTCCATAATCATTTGAGATTTCTCCTGCCGTCGAAATGGAAAAGCTACCGTATCCTATACGCCGCCACCGATTTCTGGTTAATGTAGATAGTTAGCACGCCATTCGAATTGCGGTCCAGCTGTACATCGAACTCCGCTATGTTTCCGGTAGTCACGGGTTTGGCATCCTTAAAAACCTTCTCCTTGCTAAAGGCGTAATGCACCTTGTCGCCCGGCTGCAGGTTCTTTATTTTAAAAGGGATGTAGGCCGACGGTTTATTGGTGAACGTACCGCCATCCGGGGTCACGAACTCATAGCCGCCCATCAGGTAATTGCCGTAGTATAAAGGCAGTTCGGCAAAGTCCTTTTCCGTTTTTGTGGTTAGCAGCCATTTTTTATCATCCGGGAAATGGTTAAGGAAGAATACCTCAGGGTCGGTAAAAAAGTATTTGTCATTGAAGCGGAAACCGAACTGCGGCTTCTCGCCCGTTACCGTACCCGCACCCCAGGTGGCATCGAGCAGCTTCCACTCACCGCCTATTTTTACCGCATTCCACGCATGGTCGCTGGCGCCGGGAGCGGCACCGATGTGGGCAGGATGCGACTTGGACGTACCCGTGATGATCACCGGTTCCAGTCCCGCTTTTTCGGCAACAATATAAAATAACGTAGCATAGCCCTGGCATACGCCTTTCTTCGATTTCAGGGTTTTCGTCGCCATGTCCTCCTTATACTTTTTTTCTTTAGCTTCTTTCTCCGCCTGCGTTTTGAACGAATAGGCTACGGGACGCTCGTTTACGCCATAAGCCGCGAGGTCGTATTTGATGTGCGTTGCGATCCACGTAAATATGGCGCGTGCTTTTTCATCCTCGCGCTTAAAGTCGGCATTGACTTTGGCGGCAAATTTATCAGTATCTACGAAATCAGGCCAGCCTTTTACAGTGGCATCTACTTTTGCAAAGTCCTGGGCAAATAGTTCGCCGGTTGCCAACAAAAGGAATATTGTGAATAGGTTGTGTATATTTTTCATGTGTATCATTTATCCAAAAAGAGTGCCGGTACTGTTTAACGTTTATATTGTCACATCGAGCGCAGTCGAGATGCGTCAAAATTCCAAATAATATGATAGTGTTGTTCTCGACTGCGCTCGAACTGACAAAACGTAATGAACAATATTACGTTAGATTAATTAATTTTATACGCTGCTACCGACTTCCGGTTGGCAAATATAGTAAGCGTACCCGCCGCCGACTTATCTAAAACGATCGTGAACTCTCCTACCCCATTGGTTATTTTTGGGGTCACTTTACGGGAAAATGCGCCCGATGTATATTGGTACAACACATCATCGCCTGCCTTCAGGCCGCGTATCTTAAACTGTATTAACTTCGAACCGGTCGATTTTATTATGCCTGCTGACGGGCTGATGATCTCGTAATCAAGATCGTAATGCAGGGGCAGCGCAGCAAAATCCGACTCGCTTTTGCCTGTGAGCAGCCACTTTTTATCGTCGGGGAAATGGTTCAGGAAAAACTGTTGCGGGGTTGTAAAAAAATAGTTATCATCGTACCCAAGGTCACCCGAAATGCCACCCGATCCCCAGGTCACATCCACCAGTTTCCATTGCCCGTTGGCCTGCACCACATTCCATGCGTGGTTGCCTTTTGCAGGAGCCCTGCCTATGTCCGACGGTACCGATTTTGCGGTGCCATACACCACCTCGCTTTGCAGGCCTAGCTTCTCCGCAACTACTTTATACAGCATCGAATAGCCGTGGCACACCCCTTTGCGGGAAAGCAGCGTTTTGTTGGCCAGGTCGTTCTCAATGGCAGCCAGTTTCTTCTTCCGTTCGGCTTCATTTTTGGCCGAAAAATGGATAGGCTTGCGTCCGGGCGCGTTGGGCGAACGGTCATAACTGATGTTCATGGCAATCCAGGTGTAGGCCGCACGTGCCCGATCATCCTGCCTTGTAAAATCGGCCGCAATTTGTGAGGCCAGCCTGTCGGTCGTGGCGAATGTTTTGGGGTATAATTTTATTTTCGCATCGACTTTTGCATAGTCCTGGGCATTAGCGTATGCTATCGAAAGGATGCTGATAAAGAGTAGATTAATTGTCTTCATGCATATTGCTATCCAAGAAGGATGCCAAATTTAGTTAATGCAGAATTACATGCAAGAGGTAGTATGCTATTAAAAGAAGTGGTAATAAATTCAATATTACCCTCCACCATTTAAAATGTTCCTTTTCGCCCAAATAATTTCTCAGCATTACTATTGAATTTACAATTGAAAAGATAACTGCAAAGACTACACAAAGTGTTATTATTGAACCAACTATCCAAAACAAACCGTGATAATAAAAGCTAATGAAATCGTATACGATTCCAAAAGCTGATGCAACTACAAGCAAAAATGGAGGTATGACCCAATTCCTTTGTGGCTCGCTTATCAAACTCATCTGTAATGCGTAAATATCCCGCCTTCATACACCGTCCATAAGGCGGCTTTCTGGTTGGCGGCTTTCAGTGCGTTATTCGCCCAGGTGTTGCAGGTGTAGAACAGGCTGTATTTGCCCGTACCTTCATAAAAAGCATCGTACTGCCCGTAGCTGTGGTTGGCGATCCACAGGACTTTCTTATCCTCACCGAACTGGAAACTGTCGTTGATATACTGCACCAGGCTTTCATAATCCTTCTTACTGATAGTCAGCTTTATGCAGCTGTCGTCTTCTTTCAGGTCGGAATAATAGCGTGTGTGCATGGCCGATGTACCGAGATAAAAAGCTGCCTTTGCCGCAGTACTGGCCTTGAGGTCGCTCCACTCGGGTGTGTCGAGGTAAAAGCCCTTATCGCCCCACCCGAACGCTACATACTTCATGATGCTGTCCCGCGATTTGGTATGGGCATAGAGGATCTCCTTGCTCCAGTCTTTAACCTCGTTCTTTACAGGGACAACGATGTCGGTATGCACGCCGTTGGAATTGATGAAAATGGTTACTTCATTGCTCTTTTCCGGTTCGTCGTTTAAGGTAATATGCGAGCAGATGAGTACCGCCAGCACATACACCGCAAGGAATGCAACGATGGCCAGCAGGAACCTACCCGTAAATTTGAGTGCCTGCCTAAGCTTTTTTTTCATAGTTGAAATTGCGTATAATATCCCTTAACGCATCATCATACTCTTTATTGGATATTTTGCCGGCCTCTACATCAAAATTTTCCTGGAACTTGGGCAGGGAGAACTCCCCACGGATATCGCCCCCATAGCGCGGCAGGCTGATCTTGGTGGCTTCCAATGCATTTTTGGCACCATAACCTCCGGGCGAAGTCGACAGCAAAAGGACAGGCTTGTTATCGAAAACGAGTTTCTTTTGGCGCGAAGCCCAGTCGTATATGTTTTTAAAGGCTACGGTCATCCCTGCATTGTGCTCGGCAACAGAGATCACGAGCATGTCGGCCCATTCGATCTTGTCGAGGAACACGCGGGCAACGGGCGGCTGGCCCATTTTCTTTTCTTTGTCTACACTGTACAAAGGCAATTCAAAATCGTTTAGGTCGAGTATTTCGGTTTCAGCCCCATCGAACAGGCTTGCGGCATAAGTAGCGAGCTGCTTGTTGATAGATTTGGTAGAGCTGCTTCCGGCAAAGGCGAGTAGTTTCATAATTTTTTCGTTTATATTCCGTTAAAAATAAGTAGAATTTTCGGTATAGCCGCGATTATTTTTTTTAAGTACATTTACGACCAAATCAAACTTATGAGCAAAACAGCCCGTCAAAAAGCAACGAAAAAAGCCATGATCTACAGGTGACTGGCCATATTTTTCCTTCTCCTTCAATTATCTGCTTATGCCGGAGAAATTTTTAATAATGAGTCTGCATACCTGCAAAATAATTATGTGATCTACTTTTCTGCGGTCAGCCTGTTCCTTTACGTATCGCTGGTATTCTTTTACCTGTCTTACAAAGCAGGAAAAACGGCCAGGACTATTATGAGCGAAGAGGACCTGGAGGATATAGGGCAAAATGGTTAAGCAGGTTAATAATTCGTAATACCTACTCATCCCCATACTCTCCCCCATCCTGCGACAGCCATCCTTTTGTGCCATCCGGTAATGTATATCTCGCAAAACCTTTGTCGAAGTCCGAAAGCTCTTTGTAGCGGGAACTGTCATTCTGCGGCCAGAAGCCATGCAGGCCATCGCTTTTAAATCGCAATGGCATGCCCATGTCGTATTCCCGTGCCGTAAAATTATACTCATCCGGTTCAAGGGATAATTTATAAGTGCCGTCCTGTTTTAGTTTGATAATGCTCTTTGCACCGCTGTTCAGCGTTACGATATAGCCTTTCGGGTTGGTGTTGTACGGACTGTAATAGGCCGTTGTAAGGCCATAGGAAATTGTCTTGCCGTTAAGCAGTTTAACCTCCTTAAAGTCAGATACTTTGGCAATTAACGTTTCCGTAACCCTCGTTTCGCCATATCGGTAAGTGTGCCTGTGCTTGTAATAGCCGCCCTGCTTTACGATAGTATCGCTGTAATGCGGGATCGTGCCGCAGCCGTCCATCCTCATATCGGGGAGTTTCTCCAACAAGTTGCCCTCGTGGGTAAGGTAAAATACCTCATTGCCCACCAGTACCCCCGCATACGAGTCGGATTGCTGCTGCAGGGCACGGATATTTTGCGGGCCCGGTTCGCCGTTACGGTACAGCAGCGTTATCTTTTTCCCCGAATGCACCGCAACCATCGACGCCGTTGCAGTACTTATGGAATCGTGTACCGCGGGGATGATCGCTTTTTTTCCATCACGGAACCTGAGCCCATATTTATTATTTTCGGTGAAAATTTCGGTAAGGGGGAAGTTGAGCCGAACCTTTTTGCGCAGCCCTTCGGCGTCGGTAATTTGGCCGGCGACCGGCTGGGCATTTCCATAGCCATAAAACATCCTGAGCTTGTAGCCGTCATTCATCGGGTAAATGCGCCCGGCAATACCGCCATCCTTATAAACATTGAATAAAGTACGCCCCGAGATGGTCTGGGCTTCCAGCGTGCAGAAAACCAGATTGGCGTATTCCGGGTGCGCTGTAGAAATATTGCGTATTACCATCAGGCGGTTGGGCAAAAAATTCACGATATGGTACTGCGAGGCGCCCTCCACCCTCGGGTAATCCAGTTGAATGTGCTGCAACTCCTCCAACATCTTAGCTTCGGTGGTTTTCTGAAGCGAATTTACTTCCACTATAGACATTTCAGGTACATCGAGCAGCTTTGCCAAAGATACAGGACTATCGGCAGAACGGCCATACCTGGGTTTGCCGTTGTCTACGCTCACCTCACTGTACAGCGGACCGGTTCTCACGGCATACTTATAGTCCATGATGTAGTCCGGCTCAAAAGGCAGCTGGGCACAGGCGGCAACGCTATAAAGCAGGAAAGCGATAATAATTCTCATAAAGGCATTTTTATGTATAGAGGGCTTTTTAGCTAAAAAGGTTGGGAGCACCTGCAAATAAAACTAAAAACCTGCCGGAAAGTATCCGGCAGGTTCTTACTATTTAATTTTGATATCTCAATACTAACATCTCAACACTCAATACTATTTACACGTTAAACCTGAAGTGCATCACGTCGCCATCTTTCACAATGTACTCCTTGCCTTCCACTTTCAGCTTTCCGGCTTCCTTTACTTTGGCTTCGGTGCCGTAAGTAACGTAGTCGTTGTATGCGATAACCTCGGCGCGGATGAATCCTTTCTCAAAATCAGAGTGGATAACGCCGGCGGCTTGCGGAGCAGTGTCACCAATGTTGATAGTCCATGCACGAACCTCTTTTACGCCCGCTGTAAAATACGTCTGTAACGTAAGCAGCTTGTAGGCCGAGCGGATAAGCGATGAAGCGCCCGGTTCTTTCAGTCCAAGGTCTTCAAGGAACATCTGGCGCTCCTCATAGGTTTCAAGTTCGGTGATGTCGGCTTCGGTACCCACGGCAAGGAACATTACTTCGGCATTTTCATCCTTAACCAGTTCGCGAACCTGGTCTACATAAGCATTTCCTGTAGCAGCGGCTCCTTCATCAACATTACATACGTAAAGGACCGGCTTGGTAGTGATCAGCTGGAAGTTCTCTATCAGGGCTATCTCCTCTTCATTTTGTGGCTGTACGGTACGGGCCGACTTCGCCTGAAGCAGTGCCTCACGGATCCTTTCCAGCAGTGAAACCTCCGTTTGGGCTTCTTTACTGCCTACTTTAGCGGCTTTTTTCGCTTTTTCAAGGCGCTTCTCAACTGTTTCAAGGTCTTTTAACTGAAGCTCTATGTCAATTGTCTCTTTATCACGGATGGGGTTTACATTACCGTCAACGTGGATGATATTGTCATTGTCAAAACAACGCAGTACGTGGATGATGGCATTGCACTCGCGGATATTGCCCAGGAACTGGTTGCCCAATCCCTCACCCTTGCTCGCGCCCTTTACAAGCCCGGCAATGTCCACGATCTCAACAGTCGCAGGGACAACACGCTCCGGGTTCACAAGCTCTTCCAGCTTTTCAAGCCTCGGATCCGGCACGTTCACTACGCCTATGTTCGGCTCAATAGTACAAAATGGAAAGTTCGCACTCTGCGCCTTGGCGTTTGACAAACAATTAAAAAGTGTCGATTTCCCTACGTTCGGCAATCCTACTATCCCTGCTTTCATTTATATATGTGGTTTTTGAGGGTGCAAATATAGCACTTTGGTTCCGAGTTTCAAAGTTTCAAAGTTCCGGGTTTGGGGTTCATGGTTTAGGGTTGGAGTGGCAACCCGGAACTCCAACCCCGGAACGCTAAACATTATAAATACTTTATGTTTTCCTGAAAACACATTTAACATTGCGCCGGTAACTTTGCAGTATAACCTAAAAGACTGATAACATGAAAAATATAGCTGTAATCATTATGCTGGCCCTGGGATCCACAATGAGTGCCCAGGTAAAAAACGTGACAAAGGAAAGCACAACTACCACCGTAACTGTAGATAACGGTACCGGCAGGCCAAAAAAAGTGGTAAAGACAGAGAACACGAATGCCACACAAAACATAGAGCTTCAGGACGCCGAGAGCAACAAGCTCAATAAGGACATGAAGCGCACTCCGGTTGAAGTGAACAGATCGACCACAGTATCTGGCGATGGTATCCCTACCTATTATGAAACTAATGGCCAACGTTACATTTTCGTGCCTGATGCCAATGGTTACAAGGTATCTTCTTCTACAGATGTGAATAATTTTGGTGTAATGCGTAAAACGTCTAACGGGCAGTACATTTACCATTCCAATGGACGTACATCGTTAGGATATATCGATGCCAACGGAAATTTTGTAGTGGAGAGTTATGATGACAAAACCGATGGTGTAACGGTTGAAACCTACACCAGGCTAAAACAATAAATTGGTTTGACCGGTTGATCACTGTTAGATAGAATGGTCCCGTGGTGTAATGCTTCGGGATCTCTTGTTTATTTTATGGAGGCAAGCCATTTTTTAATGGCTTTGAGTATAGCAAATGCTAACGGGCCTACCAATGCCAGCACCAGTCCAATGGCAATATCATAAAAGGTTAGCCAGTAGTTTATAAACGTGGCTACCCTGTACTCTTTCTTGGAGATATCATATAAGACTTTCACTTCATCGCCATCATCCAGGAATTCCACCAGCTCAAGTTCCGCCATGTTAAAGGTGATCTCCTCATTTCCTGCACTGAATGCAATAACGGGCACCTGCATCCATTTTTGGTGCTTTTCAATTCTGCCCTGATCTTTTATTGTATAGTGCATAAGGACCGACTCATGCCTGATTACTTTGCCGTCGGCGCGGTCATATACAAAGTACCTGATACCTTTAAATAAAAAATTAAAGATAAAAAGGATCAGTATCGAGGCTATGAATTTCCTGAGCATTTGAGAGTTGTATGATCCTAACTGCGTAAAAATAAAAGATCCCGGAGATCATCCGGGATATATGTATATTATTCGTTGTGAAGAAAAGCCTGCCTGTTGAGCAGCGTTTCCTCGCTCTCTACATGGTTGTCGTCGGGCACGCAGCAGTCTACCGGGCAAACGGCGGCACATTGCGGCTCTTCGTGAAAGCCTTTGCACTCAGTACACTTATCGGGTACTATGTAGTATATGTCATCCGATATTGGCGTACGTGGCTCTTCGGAGTCTACTTCCTCGCCGGTAGGGAGCACTACCCTGCCGCGAAGTGCGGTACCGTCTTTGTAGCGCCAGTCGTCAGCGCCTTCATATATAGCGGTGTTCGGGCATTCGGGCTCACAGGCCCCGCAGTTGATGCATTCGTCTGTTATAATGATAGCCATGGCTTATTCTTAGTATTAATACGTAAATTTGTGGCAAAATTACGTCCAAATCCATTCATACGCAAACATAATGACGTTAACAGAAACAAAAAACGCATTCATCCAACTGGGCAAATTCCTGTCTCAGTTCGCATTGGATGCCAACCATAAAAATCAGGAAGTGCTTCATAATGACGAATTTTATGACAGCTTTATCACGCTCATAGAACTTTCCAGATCGCACAACGGCTGGTATACCGAAGAGCAGGTTTACTTTTCCCTGAATTCGTGGGCAGAAGCTTTAACCCCTGAAAACCTCGACAAATGGCTTGATGCCTACGATCTTTCGAATTCAGGTGGAAAGACTATTGGCCTGATCCTTGCCGGCAACATTCCGCTTGTGGGTTTCCACGATCTTCTTTCGGTGCTCATTACCGGCCATAAGGCTTTGGTAAAAACGTCGTCCAACGACCAGCACCTTCTGCCCTTTTTGGCCAAGTACCTTATCGCTGTTGAACCAAGGATGAAGGAGCGCATCATTTTCGCCGAAGGCAGGCTGGAAAACTTCGATGCGGTCATAGCTACGGGAAGCAACAACACTGCACGCTATTTCGAGTATTATTTTAAAGGCAAGCCATCCATTATCCGCAAAAACCGTAACTCGTTGGCTGTACTTACCGGGAACGAGACCCACGAAGAGCTTGTTGGATTGGGGGAGGATATTTTCCGTTACTTCGGCTTGGGATGCCGGAACGTTTCAAAATTA
>Ga0308157_10001958_pt1 | contig 37468 bp, 34 predicted proteins | sample PhyBR1_FD_201035 | JGI IMG/M metagenome (GOLD analysis project Ga0308157, IMG submission 201035) | Phyllosphere microbial communities from UC Gill Tract Community Farm, Albany, California, United States - DLSLB.R1 | ecosystem: Host-associated > Plants > Phyllosphere > Unclassified | place: USA... | reverse complement strand
CCTTTAACCGAGTTATGCCTTTTCATAACTTCTTCTACACAACGAAGTTTAAATTCACAATTGTACTTGACTTTTCTTTCCATAAAAATGCCCCCAAATAGTGTCTAACTTTTTGGGGGCAGTTCAAAACGCAGCTCTTTTTTATTAAAGCAATTTTATTCTTTAACCATATTTTTGAAAGTACTGTTTGATAAGACAGACAAGCTTCCTTCTTTAGAAGTTCCCTGCCAATCAGATAGTTTTCCGTTTACGTAAATTTTGATTCCAATGTCTGTGGCTCTTTCATAAATTATATATTTTATATTCCCACTATTAAATTCCAATTCGTAAACTGTATTTTGTTTTCGAAGTTTAAACCCTGCTTTATCTGCTTTTTCAGGAGTTGATGGGTGGGCAAACGAAACAAATTTATATTCATCATTTTGGCGAAATGCGTAATACAAAATACCGTTATGTTTAAATAAAATTATGCGCCCCTTACCATTTTTAGTATCAAAAGAAACTACTTTTTCTAAGTTTGGCTCGTAAACAGATAAAGTCGATAAAGGTATGAAATCATTACCTTTTCGTTTTTTGCCTGTTATTTTTAAAAACGGAAAAGAATATCCATCTTCCTCAAAAGTGCATTCTTCTTTAGCTTCCAAACCAGAAACACTATAATAGGAACAAACATGAAGGGCTGCACCGCCGCTGCTTGAGGTTATAAGACGTTTGTTTTTAGCATCAATTTCAAATCCTCCACCTCTTACACAAAAGGAATTGTAATACAAGTCGCTAATACTATTGCTTAACACAAAAGAATTTGACATATTAATAAATATATACGCTGTTGCTTGCGGTGTATAACAACCTTCATCGTCATTTTTCTCGTTGTTAAAAAGGATAACGTCGGTACGTCCGTCAAAGTTGACATCTCCTAAAACGCGAATATTAGATTCAGGAATACTTTTGAATGTCGTGATTTTGGCTGTTTTGCTTAGTTCCGATTTAGAAAGTTGCTTAGAACCATATTCGAGTACCGTTTTCTTTGTTTGATTCTCTGTAAGCCTATAATATTCTTCTGTTTTCGAATTCTTAGTTTGTTTGGCAAAATACAAAGTATGGCCTTTCAAGAAATCATTAACGACATAAGCTTTTTGAGCATTTAAAATATAGGTTTGCGCAAGTAGAAAAAAGACGAAGTAAAACTTTATTTTCATATTGTATTCAGAATAAGGTTCGTGAAATTATTCATCAAAAAGATGAAGTTCATCAAAATCTTTAATTTCAGATAATTTAAGAAGTTTTGTTCTTTTAATTTTACTTTCGCTTTTTTCAAAAACTTCATCCTCATCATAAGTGTTTTCATTGATGTTATGATTTACAATCTTTTTTCGAGTCAGAAAATTGATGCTGGTTTCTGTAAGAACAATTGGTCCTCGATTACTGCTGGCATCATAACCAATTAGTTCAAAATCTGAATTTTGATATCTAAAAGTATACTGCCAATAACCGTATCTTCCATGAGCATAGTTTATGTATAATTTTCCGTCTTTTATTTCAAAGTCAAGTTCGGGAGCATAATAAACACCTCCTTCTTCATTTTCAGAAGAAAAGCTGTCATAGTTTTTAGCAGCCAGTACGTAGCCATTATTTTTGTTTAATAGAGCAATAATTCCTCTGCGGTTTCGGTCTAGTTCTCCACGATATTCGTGCTGAATGATTTTACTTTTATCAGTTCCTTTAATGATCAGAATATAATCTTCCAGTCCGTCTTTATTAAAATCTCCCTTAATAGTATCAAAAGGAACATATCCTTTCGGAATAAAATCTTCAGGTTTTTTCTTTATTTCGATTGAAGCTGTATCTTTTTCAAAAACTTCTGGAACAGTTGGAATTTCTGTAACCTGAGAAGATGCTGTTTTTTCTTTGGTTTTGTTGCAACTTGAAAATCCAGTAAATAGTAAAATAAGGACTGTAATAAGTAAATTTCTAATCATAATAGTTTTTTAGATTTCATAAGAAAAACACTCTTGTATCGTTCAAAATGTTTTGTAATCTTATCTTTTGTAATTTGGTTCGCTTAGCAAAATCGGTGTCGTATTGGCAAGAACCCATTTAGTTGCGAGTTCGCATAAAAAATTAAGTTCGTCGATTTCCCCGTCTCCATTTTTTCGAACATCTTTTATAATTAAAGCTGCTTTTGCCAATTCGTTATCAGACAATGAATTATTTGAGGACAAATGGATAAAAAAGGCATCTAACATTTTTTTAAAATCAATATTCCAATTCCCGCCGCCATTTCTATATATTTCATCGCGCACTTTTCCTGATATGCGCACGACTTCGCCTTGTATGGTTTTTGAACTGCCCTTTGACGGTATTAAAAGTTCCCATAGTTCTTCGAATTGTTTTTCCCAGGTTGTGCCACTTACAGAAATGGGAGACACGCCGTCGTGTACAATACGTCTTTTTACAGGCGGAACATGAAACATTTCATAAAGTTGCTTTAATGCATGGTCTGTCTCTTCCAAATAATCTTTGTTGAAATTTTCCCTATGAAATTCAAAATCTTCTCCCCTTCGAACAACAGCATCTTTCATGGTTTGAGTTATTTCGACATCAGATTTTAAAAGTATTTTTGATATTTCGGCCAAGTTTTTAAGGTCGATGTTATTTGCTCTAACCAAAGCACGTTCCAAAGGAGTTTGTTTGGAGGTATTCAATGCATTGGTATCTGCTCCAGATGCTATCAGTTTTTGGACAGCATCAACATTAAAGCCACTTCCACTTGCAAAATGCAAAGGCGTATCTCCATAATTATCTCTGGCATGTATATTGGCACCGAGTGCTAATAAAGTTGAAACCTTACCAGTTCGTATCATCGCGTTTTGATGCAATGCAGTACGGTTATAAGTATCAACCGCTTCTATATCTGCGCCATTTTCTACTAGCCAGACTATAAGCTCATCGGGAATACCCCAAAAGCTTAACGCGGTTGTTTTTCCGTAACCGCCTCTTGCGTCCAATTCGCAGGTGTCAAATACAGCTTTCAAACCTTCAATGTCTTTCTTCTCGATTAATTCATTAAAATTTTTCGGAAGCGTTTTCTTTTTCTTTCCCATTCTTTTTGTTCCTTTTTAAAATCATTTGTCAAGAGATTTGATTTCAGACCCCAATTTTAGCATTAATGTTATGCTTTTCAACATATGCTTTTGCTGCATTCATCAGTTTTGTAAATTTTGCATCAATTTCACTTTGAGTTGAGGTGTCAAAATCTGAGATTGCTTTTTGTATTTGCTCTGGCGAAGCTTTTTCGTCTTTTAGTTTAGCAATCGGCAAATAACCTTCTTTTTGTTTGGCGATTGCATAAGAAAATAAATCTTTTGAAGCCTGAAGAAGTTCTTTGTTATCATCGTCTTCAGCAATATCTTTAATAGTTTGAAAACGTATTTCTAGATTGGTAATATCATATTTAAAAGCATCGTAGTAAGAAGAAGGAACCATCTTTTTTTGACTCTCATCATAAACTTGTGCTTCCGATTGCAGTTTTTCATTGATTTCTTTGCTTCCAAAACGAGACAATAAATTCGAATTTAAAGCAGCAATTTCAAAGGTTTTTTCTGGCGAAAGGTTGGTGCAAGATGTAGAAACTATGCTCGAGGCAATTAATACTAAAAATAGAGTCGTGGCATTTAAGATTTTTTTCATTTGTGAGTTTATTTATTATTTATCCTTTTAAAATTTTACTTTTTTCAATATCAAATTCTTCCGAAGTTAAAATTCCAGCATCTAAAAGTTCTTTTAAGTCTAATAATGCTTTTTTCTTTGTTTCCATCGAATTTGAAGTATCCGCTTTTGGAGCTTCTGTTTGCGGTGTGTTTATTGGATTTACAATTGTTCCAGAAGGAGCATATTTCAAAATCAATTCTGTAATTTCATTGAAACCTTTTACATTCGAATAGTCAATTGCTTTTTGCTCTTTTACGTTGACGATTGAAGCGTCGGCTTTATTGTCTAATAGATACTTTACAACATCTTTCTTTCCGTTTGCAGCGCTGTAGTGAAGTGGCGTATTTCCAGATTCGTCTTGAATATTGATATTTGCCCCTGCTTCAATTAGTAGTTTTACCATACTCAGATTGCCTTTTTTGGTTGCAACATGTAGAAGACTTTCTCCTCCGTAAGTATAAGAATTATTTAAGGTGAAACTAGATTCGTTAGAAATATTGGTTGCACTGACAATCCAATCTAGATAATCATTCATTGAAGAAGTATCACTGGTGACTGGTTTGCTGTAATTCACATCGACGCCATTTTCTAAAAACAATGCGACAATCTCCTTTTGATTATTCGCGCAAGCGTACCAAATAGAAGAGTGTCCATTATTACTTGAAGTAAATACATCTGATCCTCTTTCAATCAATAATTTAGCCAACATTCTATTGGTTTCGTAGCATGCAATTAATAGCGCATTTTCCCCAGAATGATTCGTATGATTGATAGCCGCGCCATTGTCCAAGAGTAAAGTTACCATTGGCAATGACTTTGTATAACATGCGTAAAGTAATGGTGTATTGCCTTGTTTATCGGTCACATTAATGTCGGCACCTTTATCTAAAAGCAATTGGATAATCTCACGGTTTAGTTTTGCAGAAGCCAATAATAGTGGAGTTTCTCCATTGTTATTCAATAAATTAACATCTATTCCTGCTTCAAGCAACTTTGTTGCGATATCGACCTGAGCAGTTTGTACGGTCAAGTGTAACAAGCTGTTACCGTTTTTATCGTTGATTTCAATTTTGGCGCCATTCTCCAACAAAAACAAAGCGGTCTGTTTTTGCTTTTGCAGACAAGCAAAGAATAAAGGCGTTTCTCCTGCATGATCTTCATAATCGATATCGGCTCCATCTTCAACTAATAGCTTCACAATATCCAGATATCCTCTGTGTGCGGCATAATGTAAGGCTGTTCTTCCTTTTTCGTCGGTATATTTTACCTCTACTTCTTTATTTTGAAGCAGTAATTCAGCTATTTTTCGGTTGCCGTTTTCACAGGCAATTATAAATGACATTGACATAGAATTGTGATTTTAAATTTAGGCTTTCATTAAAAGCTCAACAGTTTTAACTTTCAAATTGTCTGTAGAAGCAAGCGCAAGAGCAGTTTCGTCTTTATCGTTTGTAATCTCTTTATCTGCGCCACTTTCAAGAAGCAATTTTACTTTCCTGTAAATTTCTTTCGCCGCTTCAGCATCATAATTCACATTGTAGTCACAGACTTTGTGCAAAATGGTATTGCCTTGATTGTCTTGTTCGTTAACATCAATTGCCCCGCTGTCTAATGCCGATTTTAAAATACCCGATTTTTTCTCCGCTATATAATCGATGCCGGATTTCGGATTTCCATAATATTGAGCGCAGTGATTTAAGTCGGCACCATCAGATAATAACCTTTGGAAAGAATTGAGATCATTCTCCGAATCAGACATCATTCGGATAAACTCAGTCAGTAAAGTTCTTCCGTCTTTATTGATGCTGCTGAAATCTGCTGAAGAGGATTCGGCTAAAAGTTCGTACATCGGAATAGAAAACTGCTCGCCAACAGCATAATAAAAAGAACTGTTTTCCTGATTGTCTTTTTCGTTAGGATCTGCTCCGTTTTCTAATAAGGTCGGAATGTATTCTTTTTTGTTTCTTTTTACAGCGTACATCAGCGGTGTTGTACCCACTACATTTTTCTCGTTGATGTCGACCCCGTTTTCGAGAAGTATTTTAATATATTCTTTGCCTTTTTCAGCATTTAAAGAATAATTGTTCACGATTTTGTGAATTAGATTTTCCTGAGCGTTGTTTTGGTATTGCGCATTGCATCCAAAATCTTCTATTAAGCTTTTAATGACTTCTGGAACGGCTTCTTTTTCTATAAAATATCCCAATAAAGTCTGATCGCTGATTTCGTCATTAAAATTGTCGACTTTTGACATTATCTCTTTGAAGAAAGAAAGAGATTCTTCGTCATTTTTTATATTTAGAGAAAGTGGGTTGAATATCGATTTGTCAAAACTGTCCAATTCGTAAATATCGGTTTCAATAAAGTTGGCTTTTATTAGCCGTTCGATGAAATCAATTTCTTTGGCTTCAATAATTTTGGCAGCTATTTGAGAGAAATTGTTTTTAAGATACTGATCGTTAAAGTTTTCTCCGTTATTTAGGCATTCTCTGGCCTCGTCAAATTTTCCCTGAAAAAGGAAATTTTCAATCTGGTTTTGTGTTTGCATTCGAAATATATTTAAAAATGATTATAAGTTTTACTCACAATTTTGGCTTGTAATTAGTGGCTTCACAAACATTGCTGTAAGATAAAACATAAAAATGAGAAATATATTTCAGGATAAAAATTAAAAAAGGCTTTTTATGTTAAGAAATGGACCAAATAGAGATTTTAAGCTTTTTTTTCTTCTGATTTTTTGAAGAAAGTGAAAACGAGCTTAATAAATCATAAAACAAACACAATAAGTCTTTTATTTAGAGAAGAATAAAATATTTTGAGCAGAGAATTTTAAAAGGATTATTTTAAAAAATAGGGTCATTTTTTATTTAACAACCCTTTAGAACTAATCTATAAATAGCCAAATAAAAAAAATACTATCTTTACCGATCAAACGTTTATGAACTTAAGCTGCATTCTGGCAGCACTACATATATAATTATGGCATGTACAAGTTGTTCAACCTCAGATGGTGGCGCACCAAAAGGTTGTAAAAATAATGGGACTTGCGGCACCGATAGCTGCAATAAATTGACGGTTTTTGACTGGCTTTCGAACATGAGTCCGTCTAATGGAGAGGCGATTTTTGATTGTGTTGAGGTTCGTTTTAAAAACGGACGTAAGGAATTTTTTAGAAATTCAGAGAAATTAACTTTAAGTATTGGCGATATTGTAGCAACTGTTGCTTCGCCAGGACATGATATTGGAATTGTGACTCTTACAGGAGAATTGGTAAAGATTCAAATGAAGAAAAAAGGAGTGAATTACGAAAGTAATGAGGTTCCAAAAATTTATAGAAAAGCATCTCAAAAAGATATCGATATCTGGTCTGTAGCGCGTGATCGTGAGGAACCAATGAAGGTTCGTGCACGTGAATTGGCGATTCAGCACAAACTGGAAATGAAAATTTCGGATATTGAATTTCAAGGCGACGGATCAAAAGCGACTTTTTACTACACAGCAAACGATCGTGTCGATTTTAGAATGCTGATTAAGGATTTTGCTAAAGAATTCAGCACTAGAGTGGAGATGAAACAAGTTGGTTTCCGTCAGGAAGCGGCTCGTTTAGGAGGAGTTGGATCTTGCGGACGCGAACTTTGCTGTTCGACTTGGTTAACCGATTTCAGAAGTGTGAATACTTCTGCGGCTCGTTATCAGCAATTATCGTTGAATCCACAAAAATTAGCGGGACAATGCGGTAAATTAAAATGCTGTCTGAACTATGAGTTAGACACTTACATGGACGCATTAAAAGATTTTCCGGATTACGATACCAAACTAATCACAGAAAAAGGAGATGCTGTTTGCCAAAAACAAGATATTTTTAAAGGATTAATGTGGTTTGCGTATACAAACAACTTCGCAAACTGGCATGTTTTAAAAATTGATCAGGTAAAAGAAATCATTGCAGAAAATAAACAGAAAAACAAAGTTTCTTCTTTAGAAGATTTTGCTGTTGAAGTAGTTGCAGAGCCAGAAAAAGATTTCAATAATGCAATGGGTCAAGAAAGTTTAACTCGTTTCGATCAGCCAAAAAGAAAGAAAAAACCAAATCGCAAACGCAAGCAAAATGCAGAGGCGGTTATCGTTGCAACTCCAGCAAAACCACAGCAGGAGAAAAATGTAAACCACGCTAAACCAGCAGGAAATACTAATCCGAACAATGGTAATGCAAACAAACCAAACAATCAAAACAATCCAAATAAGCAAAATCATAAGAAAAAGCATAATTCGAATAAGAACAATCCGAATAAGCAAAATTCTAATGAAAACAAACCTGCTGAACCTAGAAAACCAATAACGAATACTAAAAATGAGAATAAAAAATAGCGGAATTCTTCTTTTGGTAGCTATACTTCTTTTTTCTTGTGATAAAAAAAGAGTATTTGATCAGTATAAATCTGTTGGAAGTGCTTGGCACAAAGACAGTATTGTAAGTTTTGATCTGCCAGTTTTAGATTCTACAAAAAAGTTCAACCTCTTTGTAAACATACGAGACAATAATAATTATCCTTTTAATAATTTATTTTTAATTGTTGCTCTTGAAACACCAAGCGGTTTTACAAAAGTGGATACATTAGAATACCAAATGGCAGAGCCAGATGGAACGTTGTTAGGAAATGGATTTTCTGACATAAAAGAAAGTAAGCTTTATTACAAAGAAGATGTGAAGTTTACAGGGAAATACAAAGTTCACATCAAACAAGCGGTTAGACAATCCGGTAAAATCCCAGGTGTTGAAGCTTTGCAAGGAATTACAGACGTTGGTTTTAGAATAGAACAAAAAGATTAGATAAATAGTTATGGCTGCTAAAAAAAACAATCAATCCAAAAGCGTTAAGGATATTAATTATTACAAAAAGAAATTTTGGCAGGTTTTTGCCTACTCTTTATTAGGAGTTTTAGCCTTCTTCTTATTTGCTTCTTGGGGTTTATTTGGTTCTATGCCTTCATTTGAAGATTTAGAAAATCCAGATTCAAACCTTGCTACCGAAATTATCTCTTCTGATGGAGTTGTGATTGGTAAATATTTCAAAACCAATAGATCGCAACTTAAATATTCTGATTTGCCTAAAAATTTAGTTGAAGCACTTGTTGCAACTGAAGATGCACGTTTTTACGACCACTCAGGAATTGATGGGCGTGGAACTTTAAGAGCTGTTTTTAGTTTAGGAACAAATGGGGGTGCGAGTACATTGACACAACAGCTTGCAAAACAGTTGTTTCATGGTGAAGGATCGAAATTTTTGCCTTTTAGAGTTGTACAAAAAATAAAAGAATGGATTATTGCCATTCGTCTGGAAAGACAATATACAAAGAACGAAATCTTAGCGATGTATTGCAACGTTTATGATTTCGGAAATTATTCTGTTGGAGTAAGTTCTGCCGCTCAGACTTATTTCTCAAAAGAGCCAAAAGACTTGACAATTGACGAATCTGCTATTTTGGTCGGAATGTTCAAAAATTCAGGTTTGTACAATCCGGTAAGAAATCCGCAGGGCGTAAAAAACCGTCGTAATGTGGTTTTGTCGCAAATGGCAAAAGCAAAAATGATTTCGGAAGCTGAAAAAGAAAGACTTCAAGCGCTTCCAATTACGCTGAAATTTAAATTGGAAAGCCACCGTGAAGGTATCGCTACTTATTTCAGAGAATATCTTCGCGATTACATGAAAAAATGGGTTGCTGAAAACAAAAAGCCTGATGGATCTGATTACGATATTTACAAAGATGGTCTTAAGATTTATACTACTATAGATTCTAGAATGCAAACCTACGCTGAAGAAGCGGTTGCTGCGCACATGCAAAACCTTCAACAGCAGTTTTTTATTGATCAAAAAAACAATAAAAATGCTCCTTTCGTAAATATTACACAAGCTGAGACAGATAGAATCATCATGCAAGCCATGAAAAATTCTGTTCGTTGGGCTCAGATGAAAGATATGGATAAAAGCGAGGAAGATATCATTGCATCATTCAAAGTAAAAACTAAAATGCGTGTCTTTACTTGGAAAGGTGAAAGAGATACCACTATGACACCACTGGATTCTATTCGTTACTACAAGCACTTTTTGCAATCTGGTTTAATGTCTATGGAACCTCAAACAGGAGCAATTAAAGCTTGGGTTGGAGGAATCAATTACAAATATTTCCAATACGATCACGTAGGGCAGGGAGCAAGACAGGTAGGTTCTACTTTCAAGCCTTTTGTTTATGCAACGGCAATCGAAGAATTAAATATGTCGCCATGTGATTCTATTCTTGATGGACCTTTCATGATCCATAAAGGACGTCACCACGTAACAGAAGACTGGGAACCAAGAAACTCAGATTACAGATACCGCGGAATGGTAACTTTAAAACAAGCCTTGGCAGCTTCTATCAATACAGTTTCGGCTAAATTAATTGATAGAACAAGTCCAGAAGCAGTTGTAGAATTAACTAAAAAATTAGGAGTAAAAACAGAAATTCCAGTTCAGCCTTCAATTGCACTAGGTGCGGTAGATATTACAGTTGAAGATATGGTTGCGGCGTATAGTACATTTGCGAACCAAGGAGTTTATGTAAAACCACAGTTTTTAAGCAGAATTGAAAACAAAAGCGGAGAGGTTATTTACGAACCAATTCCAGAGTCTCACGACGTTTTAAATAAAGATATTGCCTTTGCGGTAATCAAATTGCTTCAAGGGGTTACAGAAAGTGGTTCTGGTGTGCGTTTACGTACTCAGGGCGGCGGAAGTGGAGATAATCGTTGGACAGGATATCCATACATGTTTACAAACCCAATTGCAGGTAAAACAGGAACAACGCAAAACCAGTCTGATGGTTGGTTTATGGGAATGGTTCCGAACTTGGTAACTGGAGTTTGGGTTGGATGTGAAGATCGTTCAGCACGTTTCAAAAGTTTGACTTACGGACAAGGAGCAACTGCAGCTTTGCCTGTTTGGGGGTATTACATGAAAAAGTGTTATGCTGATAAAAGCCTTCAGGTTTCTAAAGGCGAGTTTGAACGTCCAGCAAACCTTTCTATAAAAGTAGACTGTTACGCTAGGCCAGTTATAGTGAAAGATACCACACAGACCGAACAAAATACAGATGAATTTGAATTGTAACATTGTTGCAATAAACCTTATCTGATTATATATCAATCCCTTTGCCAGTCTTGTAGAAGATTTGTAAAGGGATTTTTCTTTTCGTTTTATTTTTACGAAATCGTTATAATTTCACCTAAAAATCTTATTTTTATCAAAAATATTCAGCAATAAAGATAGTTTGTTATGATAACAAAAAAAGTAAATAGCGTTCATGAAGCTATTGAAGGAATCGATAGCGGTATGACCATTATGTTTGGTGGTTTCGGTTTATGTGGTATTCCTGAAAATACAATCGCAGCTTTGGTAAATACATCCATTTCAGATTTAACCTGTATTTCCAACAATGCTGGTGTAGACGATTTTGGTTTAGGATTGTTGTTGCAGAAAAAGCAGATTAAAAAAATGATTTCTTCTTATGTGGGAGAAAACGCCGAATTCGAACGTCAGATGCTTTCGGGAGAATTAGAAGTTGAATTGACGCCTCAAGGAACTTTGGCAGAACGCTGTCGTGCGGCTCAGGCTGGAATTCCTGCTTTCTTTACACCAGCAGGATACGGAACTGAAGTTGCTGAAGGAAAAGAAGCACGCGAGTTTAATGGAAAAATGCATATTATGGAAGAAGCTTTTAAAGCCGATTTTTCTATTGTAAAAGCTTGGAAAGGCGATGAAGCCGGAAATCTGATTTTCAAAGGAACAGCCAGAAACTTCAATGCTTGTATGGCGGGTGCAGGAAAGATCACAATTGCAGAAGTAGAAGAGTTGGTTCCTGTTGGCACATTAGACCCCAATCAAATTCATATTCCTGGAATTATGGTACAGCGTATCTTTCAAGGAGAAAAATTTGAAAAGAGAATTGAGCAACGCACAGTAAGAGCTAGAAATTAGATAATTAGAAAATGAGGTAATTAGATAATTAATTTAGATTGTGTATAGAATTATCTTATTATCAAATTGACTAATTGACACATTAAAAATATGACTAGATTTAGTATAGCTCTTTTTTCGTTCTTATCGTTTCAGGTTTTTTCTCAAGGCACCAATGAACTTAGAAATCAATTGCAGCAAATCATTTCAAGTAAAAATGCGACGGTCGGAGTTTCAATAAAAAACATTGAAGACAAAGACACTTTGAGCATTAAAGGAAATTTAAAAATGCCAATGATGAGCGTGTTTAAATTTCATATTGCTTTGGCAGTTTTGCATAAAGTTGATGAAGGCAAGTTCAATCTTACGCAGGAAATTTTCGTAACAAAGAAAGACTTAAAGGAAGATACGTGGAGTCCGATGAAAGAAGATTATCCAGAAGGAAATGTAAGCTTGACTTTGGATAAAATACTTCGCTACACGGTTTCGCACAGTGATAATAGCGGATGCGACATTTTGATTAATTTAGTTGGAGGTACAAAGTACATTCAGAAGTTTATAAATGAACAGGGAATCAAGGACTTCGTTATTAAAGTGAACGAAGATCAAATGAAGACTTGGAAAAATCTGTATATCAACACAACAACTCCGTTAGCAACTACAGAATTGCTTGAGAAGTTTTTTAAAGGTGAAGTTCTAAAAGAAGAAACCACAAATTATCTATATCAGATAATGGTAGAAACCTCAAGAGGTCTTACTTGGATGAAAGCTGGACTTCCTGAAGGAACAGAATTGGCACACAGAACTGGAATCTCAGGAACGAATGATGCTAATTTGAGAGTAGCAATGAATGACATTGGAATTGTAAAACTTCCAAATGGAAAACATGTTATTGTTTCTGTTTATTTAAAAGATATTACAGAGAAGAAAGAAGACACAGAAAAAATAATTGCAGATATCACAAAAGCAGTCTGGAATTATTTTATTAGATAATTAGAAAATGAGTCAATTAGATAATTAATTTAGATTGTGTATAGAATTATCTTATTATCAAATTGACTAATTGACACATTAAAAAGATACATTAAAACTATGGCACTTAGTAAAGAAGATATAGCAAAACGAATTGCAAAAGAAGTAAAAGACCGTTATTTTGTAAATCTTGGAATTGGGATTCCGACTTTGGTCGCAAATTATGTTCGAGAGGATATAGCGGTTGAATTCCAAAGTGAAAATGGAGTTCTCGGAATGGGGCCTTTTCCTTTTGAAGGAGAAGAAGATGCGGATGTGATCAATGCAGGAAAACAAACCATTACAACACTTCCGGGTGCAAGTTTCTTTGATTCGGCTTTCAGTTTTGGAATGATTCGTAGCCAAAAAGTAGATTTGACAATCTTAGGAGCAATGGAGGTTTCTGAAAACGGAGACATCGCAAACTGGAAAATTCCAGGTAAAATGGTAAAAGGAATGGGAGGCGCAATGGATTTGGTGGCTTCTGCCGAAAATATCATCGTTGCCATGATGCACGTAAACAAAGCAGGAGAGTCAAAAATCTTAAAAAGATGTACTTTGCCATTAACTGGTGTAGGATGCGTTAAAAAGGTTGTAACTGAGCTTGCGGTTCTAGAAGTAACTGAAAAAGGTTTTAAGCTCTTAGAACGAGCGCCAGGTGTCTCAGTCGAGCACATCATCGCCTCAACCGAAGCCGATTTGATTATTGAAGGAGAAATTCCTGAGATGGATATCAGCTAAAAAAAATTTTTTTTCTAAAAAAACGATCAAGGCCAGCTTTTAAAAGAGCTGGCCTTTTTTGTAGGAATTAATTAAAGGATTTACAGTTATTGATTTTAATAAACTATAGTAGATTCAAAACTTATTTTTAAATATAAACAACTACTAATCAGTCAAATAATTGTTTTTTGAGCCATTTTCTTACGAAATAAATATGGTTTGTTACATAAAAATGGAATTAATGTAAAAAATGTTGCTTTTTATCGATTAAAGGCATATTTAATCGATTATCTAACATAAATAAAATATTTTTACACAAAAATAAAGTATTTACCTACATTAAATATTTTGTTTGTAATCCATTTAACCAAAATTAAATACCACATTATTATGGAAAGAAAATTACCCAAGATTATGGCGTCAGCCGTTATTATTCTTACATTTTCAGCGCCTGTATTTGCTCAGAATACAGACAAGCGGATAAGTAAGAAAAATTTATCAGAAAATGGACAACCGAGTCTAATCACTTTTAGTGATAAATCTACCTACAAGGGAACAGATTACAATACTGTTTTTAAAGAGCAACTTGGACTAAAAAATAATCAGTCTTTTTTGAGAGTTAAAACAGAATCAGACAGAGAGGGGTTTACTCATGAAAAGTTTCAGTTGTATGAACAAGGAATTAAAGTAGAATTTGCCAATTATACGTTACATTCTAAAGAAGGCAAATTAGTTTCTATGAATGGTGAGTTTTATGCTTTTAATAATGTAAAAACTACTCCAAAATTATCAAGTCAGGATGCATTTGCTAAAGCGATTGCTTACACGGGAGCAAAAGAATACTTATGGGAAAAACCCGAAGATGCTGCTGCAATGGATTATGAAAAACCAAAAGGGGAGTTGGTTTTATTACCAGATATGGAAGAACAAGGGCAGGATAGAAAATCAGACAAAGTTCGATTGGCTTATAAGTTTGATATCTATGCTACGAATCCGTTGAGCAGAGGTGATCTCTATATCGACGCTGAAACCGGAAAAGTTTTGTTTTATAATGCTACAATAAAACACCTTGGAGAATATAGTCACGGAGGGAAATTGGAATCTGCGAAAGCAAATCAAAAGGAAATATCTAATGCAAAAGCTGCAATTGTTTCGGCAAATGCAGCGACACGTTATAGCGGAACTCAGGTCATTCAGACTACTCTAAGTGGATCTTCTTATATTTTATCTGATGGAACTCGCGGAAATGGAATTCAAACCTATAATTCTGCCAGAACAGCGACATACCCAACAACCAATTTCACCGATGCTGACAATAACTGGACAGCTGCTGAGTATAATAATACAAATAAAGATAATGGAGCATTAGATGCACATTGGGGTGCTGAAATGACATATGATTATTGGTCTGCTGTTCATGGAAGAAACAGTTATGACAATGCTGGAGCAAAAATTAGAAGTTATGTTCACTACAATTTAGTAGCTGCTGGATATCCAAATAACAATAATGCATTCTGGAACGGAAGTGTTATGACTTATGGCGACGGAACAGGAACTGGAGGATTTGATATCTTGACGTCAATAGATGTTGCTGGACATGAAATAGGACATGCGGTTTGTACTTATACAGCAAATCTTGCTTATCAAAAAGAATCAGGAGCAATGAATGAGGGTTTCTCTGATATTTGGGGAGCTTGTATCGAATATCGTGCTGCACCAACAAAATCGACATGGTTAGTGGGAGAAGATATTGAAAGAAGATCAGGGCATCTTGCTTTGCGCTCTATGAGTAATCCAAAATCTGAAGGGCAACCAGATACTTATGGAGGAACTAATTGGGTGAGCCAAAGCTGTACACCCACTAGTAGTAATGATTATTGTGGCGTTCATACCAATTCGGGAGTTCTGAATCATTGGTTTTATATTTTATCAGTTGGTAAATCAGGAACAAATGATATTGGAAGCACCTATAATGTGACAGGTATAACTATAGATAAAGCGGCAAAAATTGCCTATCGTTTAGAAAGTGTGTATTTAACCGCAAATTCTACTTATGCAAATGCAAGGACATCAGGAATACAATCTGCAATAGATTTGTATGGGGCAGGTTCGGCTGAAGTTATAGCAACAACCAATGCTTTTTATGCAGTAGGTATTGGCGCAGCTTATGTAGGATCTACTGATACTGTTGCGCCTACAGCTCCAACAAGTCTTGCAGCTTCGGGTACTACGGGAACAACAACTAATTTATCGTGGACAGCCTCAACAGATAATGTAGCTGTTACAGGGTATGATATTTACCAAGGAACAACATTAAAAGGTTCGTCTACAACAACTAGTTATACCGTAACTGGTTTAACAGCATTAACAGCTTATAGTTTTAGTGTAAAAGCTAAAGATGCAGCAGGAAATGTTTCGACAGCGAGTAATACAGTAAATGTTACAACTACTTCTGCGGCACTAACATATTGTACATCTCAGGGTAATAGTACAGCAGACGAGAGAATCGGTAAAGTTGTATTTGGAACAATCAATAATACATCTACAGGAACAGCGGGTTATGAAAATTACACCTCAATTTCGACAAATGCAACAAGAGGAACTGCATATACAATTACGCTCACACCGAGCTGGACATCTACAGTTTACAGTGAAGGATATGCTGTATTTATAGATTATAATCAAGATGGTGATTTTGCCGATTCTGGTGAAACGGTTTGGACAAAAGCGACATCAACAGCAACTTCGGCATCTGGAACTATTACAATTCCGGCTACGGCAACTCTTGGGACAACAAGACTTAGAGTTTCTATGAAATACAATGGAGTTCCAACATCTTGCGAAAGTTTTTCTTATGGACAAGTTGAAGATTATTCGATAAACATAACAGCTTCAGGAGCAATTGTGAATGAAGAACTTGTTGCGGGATTGATAGAGACTAATGAAAATTCTGAATTTGTATTATATCCAAATCCTGTTGCAAATGAGCTAAATATTTCATTTTTAAACAATAAAGGATATACATTTAGAATTACAAATGTTTTAGGTCAACAAATTAGTAAAGGTGAGCTTTCTGAAAGTCCTATAGATGTAAGTCTGTTAAGTACAGGAATTTACATTATAGAATTGAACAACGGTACAAAAAGAATCGTTAAGAAATTCGCTAAAAAATAAAATAATAACTATAAAAAAGTAAAAAACCGCCTACTTGGGCGGTTTTTCTTTTTTCAAAATCTTAGAAACTTTAAAAACTATAAATTAAATGAAGCTCCTAAACTAAAAGTAGCTTGATTATTCAAATGATAAAAAGGATCATTGTTTGAACCGTATTTTGCAATTGGGAATCCGATTTCTGTGAAAACACCAAATCCATCTGTAAAGAAATATCGACCACCAACGTGTCCGCCGAAATTATGTAAACCTAAGCTTAATCCAGGGTAAACGTCCAATTCTTTTACACCAATTACGCTAGATAAGTTAGCATTGATTCTTGCTTTTGCATCAAAACGATCTGAGAAATCTGGCTCAGCATCACGGTAAGGATTTGTGCTGCCGTGGTAGAAACCGTTAAAATTATCAAACCCTAGTATGTAGTTAGCAACAAAACCAAAAGAGAAATTTTCTCCTAAACCAAAATCAACAGAACCTTGAATTCCAGAACCACCATCTTGTAAATTAGCTCCTACGTTTACTTTAATATCTCCCTTTCCTTTAAAAGCTTCTTGAGCATTAACAAATCCGAATGTAACTAAAAATACAAGTGTAATAACCTTTTTCATAAAAATTTAATATTAATTATTTGGGCAGCAAATGTAAAATTTAAATAAATTAATTCCTACCTTTTTCGTTAAAATAGAGTTCGTTCAGTGGTTCACTTTGCCAGTATTCCTTAGTATCAACATCTAAAATCGTAAGCGGACCTCTAAATGCTGCGCCTGTATCTACATTCCAGACACAAGCTCTGTTTACAGGAACCGTTTCTCCAATTCGGGTAACGGGTGTGTGACCAATATAAACTTCCTTATAAACGGTAAATCTTTTTGGATAGTGTAAATCGTCTTCTTTTAATTTTGGGTCTAATGAAAGTGCTGTTTCCCAAAGGGTTCTATCCCAATAAAATAGCTTAGAAAAATATTCCCACTTTACACCATTCAAATTAGTAAAGCCTGCATGAACAAACAAACGATTGTGATCGTCAAGATAAAAATCCTGAAGATTTTCTAGAAATTCGATATGCGCTTTCTTTTTCTCTTCAGAAATTTTAGCATAACCTTCAACCGTAGCTTTTCCGCCATGTTTGTACCACATTTCTTCATCAAAATCATCATGTCTGTTTTCGAGCCAGTCCAAAGCCAGCTGATCATGATTTCCTCGTATGCAGATGCAGTTTTGTTTGCTTTTTAAATCAATCAAATAGTCGATTACTTCAACAGACTGACTCCAGCCGTCAACATAATCGCCCAAAAAAATTAGAGTATCTTCTGTGGTAACGTTGGCTCTCTCTAGTACTTGTTCAAGTGCAAGTAATCCGCCATGAATGTCACCTATAACAAATGTTCGCATTATTTAATTTTTCGAGTAGAAGAACAAAAATAGAAAGAATAATTGGTTTGAACTCATTGAATTCAGATTCTTTAAAAATTGATATGATTTATAACTACTTACAATACTTTTTTATTATTTTTCCTCAGTAAATTTGCAAAATGTCTGAAACACCAACATATCGCAAAATTATCCATATTGATATGGATGCATTTTACGCATCGGTAGAACAGATGGACAATCCGGAATTAAGAGGCAAACCGGTAGCAGTTGGAGGTTCTGAAAATCGAGGTGTAGTTTCGGCTGCAAGTTACGAAGCCAGAAAGTTTGGCGTTCGTAGTGCCATCAGCGGGGTTTTAGCAAAAAAATACTGCCCGGACATTATCTTCGTCAGACCCAGATTTGATCGTTACAAGGAAATTTCATCCAAGATTCATAAAATCTTTCATGATTATACTGATTTAGTCGAGCCTCTTTCGCTTGACGAAGCTTACTTGGACGTTACCAAAAACAAAAAAGGAAATCCTAGCGCAAGTCTTTTGGCACAGGAAATTAGGCAAAGAATTTTTAATGAAGTAGGGTTGACGGCTTCGGCGGGAATTTCGGTCAATAAATTTGTGGCTAAAATTGCCAGCGATTATAACAAACCAAACGGACAAAAAACGGTAAATCCCGACGAGGTAGAAGCTTTTCTGGAGGATCTTCCCATTCGTAAATTTTACGGAGTTGGAAAAGTAACTACAGAAAAAATGTATCAGCTCGGAATTTTTACAGGAACCGATTTGAAAAGCAAATCTCTAGAGTTTTTAGAAAAGCACTTCGGAAAATCGGGAACATTTTATTACCATGTGGTTCGAGGCATTCATAATAGCGAAGTAAAATCTTCACGAATTACCAAATCTGTTGCTGCAGAACATACTTTTGATGTGAATTTGTCTTCGGAGATTTTTATGATGCAACAGTTGGAGCGTATTGCAACTTCGCTAGAGAAACGTCTTCAAAGGCATAACATTTCTGGAAAAACGATTACGCTCAAAATCAAATACAGCGATTTTTCGCAGCAGACGAGGAGTAAAACGCTTCCCTATTTTATTTCTGATAAAAGTCTGATTATGGAAAACGTTGAGGAATTATTGTACCAGGAAAAAATGAAAGATTCAGTACGATTGCTCGGAATTTCGTTGAGCAATTTAAATAACGAGGTAAAAAAAGCGGTGGTAGTACAGCTTAAATTTACTTTTTAATAACAATTTTGAAAAGTTTAAAATAAGGCTAGGTTATGAATAACAAGATTTTTCTGCTATCTTTGAGTAAAAAGATATATCTGTCTTCTGAATTGATTTTGTATGAAAAATAGAAATTCCGACGATCCGTTACAGCGAAATTCAGTTCCAATTCTTTCTTGGGATTTTCATTACGAATATCTAAACGAGCTAAAAGCATTAAGTACTGATTTAAAAAGGGTAAGCGAAATCTCAGATGAGTTTATCTGGGATGAAAAAACGCTCAATATTCAGGAACGAATCAAAAATGAAGTGGTTTTAATAACCGATTTAGATTTGAAAATAGTTTTCGCGTCAAGCGGAATAAAAAAAATGACGGGTTACAAAGAAGAAGAAGTCTTAGGAAAAACCCCTAAGATGTTTCAAGGCCCAGCAACTTCACAAAAAGATTTAAAGGAAATTAGAGATGCGGTAAAAAAGAAGATTCCTTTTGCCAAAACCCTCGAAAATTATAGAAAAAACGGTCAAACCTATAAATGTAAAATCGATGCCTCGCCAGTTTATAACCTGAAAGGTGAGATATCTCATTTTATAGCCTTCGAAAAACAAGACATAAGCGCTTAGTTATTTTGCCGCAAAGGCACTAAGACACAAAGATGTTTTTTAAAGAGAAAAAAATAAAGCTATCCGTTAGGGATAGCTTTATTTTTATAAAAAACTTTGCGTCTTAGTGCCTTTGTGGCAAAACATCTTTATAAATTAGCAAAGAAATCATTTCCTTTATCGTCGGTGATAATAAACGCAGGGAAATCTTTGACGGTGATTTTACGAACAGCTTCCATTCCTAATTCTTCAAAATCAACAACTTCCACTTTTAAGATATTATCTTGAGCCAAAATAGCAGCAGGCCCACCGATAGACCCCAAATAGAATCCGCCGTATTTGTTGCAGGCATCAGTAACTTGTTTGGTACGGTTTCCTTTTGCCAGCATAATCATACTTCCGCCATTTTTCTGGAATTCATCCACATAAACATCCATACGACCCGCAGTTGTTGGTCCGAAACTTCCAGAAGCCATTCCGTCTGGAGTTTTTGCAGGACCAGCGTAATACACGGGGTGATTTTTGAAATACTCTGGCATTGGTTTTCCAGCGTCTAACAATTCTTTAATTTTTGCGTGAGCAATATCTCGGGCAACAATTACAGTTCCGTTTAGTTTTAAACGAGTTTTAACAGGATATTGAGATAATTTAGCCAAAATATCTGCCATAGGTTGATCTAAATCAATTTCTACAGGAGCTTCTAAATGCGGAGCTGTTTCTGGTAAAAATTGCTTTGGATTTACTTCTAACTGCTCAACAAAGATTCCGTCTTTAGTGATTTTTCCTTTGATATTTCTATCTGCCGAGCAAGAAACACCCAATCCAACCGGACAAGAAGCTGCGTGACGAGGCAAACGGATTACACGAACATCGTGCGTGAAATATTTTCCTCCAAATTGCGCTCCAATAGCACTTTCTTGGCAGATTTTCTGAACTCTTTCTTCCCATTCAAAATCACGGAAAGCTTGGCCCGCCATGTTTCCAGAAGTTGGAAGGTGGTCATAATATCCAGCAGAAGCTTTTTTAACAGCGCTTAAGTTTGCTTCAGCAGAAGTTCCGCCAATTACCAAAGCTAAATGGTATGGAGGACAAGCAGAAGTTCCTAAATCTTTAATTTTTGTGCGAATGAATTCATCTAATGATTTTTCATTCAACAAAGACTTTGTTTGTTGGTATAAGTATGTTTTGTTTGCAGATCCTCCACCTTTTGCCATGAACAAAAAGTCGTAAGAAGTTCCTTTTTTAGCATAAATATCAATTTGTGCCGGAAGATTTGATCCTGAATTTTTCTCTTCAAACATCGAAATCGGAACAATCTGAGAATAACGTAAATTTCTTTTTTGATACGTATTAAAAATACCACGGCTTAACCACTCTGCGTCATCAACACCAGTAAAAATGCTTTCGCCTTTTTTAGCCATTACAATCGCAGTTCCAGTATCTTGACAGCTTGGCAACTGACCTTCAGCAGCGACAGAAGCATTTTGAAGCAAGTTGTAAGCTACAAATCGATCATTGTCTGTTGCTTCTGGATCGTCAAGAATTTTTCTTAGTTTCTGTAAATGCGTTGTTCGTAGCATAAACGAAACATCTGTCAAAGCTTCTTCAGCCAATAATTCTAAACCTTTTGGATCAACGGTTAAAACTTCACGTTCTCCAAATTGTTCTACTTTCACAAAATCAGAAGTGATTTTGCGATACTGCGTATCATCCTTTAAGATCGGATAAGGATCTTGGTATATAAAATCGATCATTGTTTTGTTTTTTTACAAATTTAGAAATTATTTACCTAAGAAAGAATTTGAATTAGGACTCTTCTGCAGATGTTTTTTACTCTGCAGCGTTAAATTGATCAAACGTCATCTTTTTTTCAAAGTACGGTTTGTCTTTGGCAGAGAGTAACATTTTTTTCCATTTATTATCTTTTAATTCGAAAGCTATTGAGTCTGAGTGCTTAAGGATGCCCATGTCCATGTTTTCATCTTCGTCCGCAGGTATAAACGCAACAGTTTTGCAATAAAAGGATTTTGGATCAGATTTAGTAGAAGTATTTACAATTTCAACCCAGCTTCCCCAGCCGCTGTCGGTCATAGAGCTCCATTGGTGTACCAATTGTAATCCGCTGTTTTTTAGATAATACAAGTAGTTGTCATGCGCATAGCCACAAGCAGGAAATCCAACGGTGATTTGTATGAATGGCGAATTTTTAGAAGTTTCAGATGTTAATCCGTAAGAAGCCGTCCACTCAGAATCTTTCTCAAAACCTTTTATAGCAACTTTAGAAGAGGCGCTTTTGGTTTTATTCTGATAAAAGTCTAATCGGTATTTTACCGTAACGATACTGTCCTTGTCTGCTTGCTGATCTACCAAATGCGCCAGTATAAAATCTGTAGAAGATTCTGTTCCGTCCGTGTAAATGGCTACAGTATCAGTTTTAATAATCTTTTCATCAGCAGAAACCTCTAATGTCTCTTGCGGTTCAATGATTTCTGCTATAGGTGGCGCAGCATCTGTAGGTTTTGTTTTTTGACATCCGATAAAAATAAGTAGGGAGAAAAATAGAGTGTGGATTTTCATCTTTGGGGAGATATTTAATTGTTTTTTTAATTCTAGCGAAACCTCTAAAGTATAAAATTATGAGATTTTTTTGAAGAAAAAAGAAAAAGAAGCACATGAAAAATAAGTTTAATTACTTTCAAGGCTTCTTTTAAAACTTTAATTAATTAGTCTTTATTCTTTGTAATAAAGGTATTTAGAGTGGTTTTTTTTAGGATAAAAAAATGTTCTAATTTTTTAAAAAAACCAAGTTGCTACAAAAATGGCTGTAATTACACAGATTAAATCTACCAATAGCATTGTACCCAAAGCGTAACGAGTGTTTTTGATGTTTACAGATCCAAAATAAACCGCAATTACGTAGAAAGTACTCTCGGCGCTGCATTGGAAAATACTGCTTAGTCTTGCAGTTAAAGAATCGGCTCCAAAAGTATTCATGGAATCAATTAGGAAACCTCTTGAACCTGCAGAACTAAATGGACGAAGCATCGCAACTGGCAGCGCATTAGTAATTTCTTTGCTTACACCTAAATTCGAAAAGACAAATCCGATTGCATCGCTGATAATTTCGAATAAACCGCTGTTTCTGAATAGTGAGATTGCAACCAGCATTCCTAAAACATAAGGAAAAATCGTAACTCCAGTTTTAACTCCGTTATTGGCGCCAACTACAAAAGTGTCGAAAACAGTGGTTTCTGCCTCTTTGAATTTTTTTTCATGTATGAATGAGAAAATTAGAGTAAATGCAATAATGGCAATTAAGATTAATCCAGAAAGGTTAGAAGTAAAATAGTTTTTTCCGATTAAGTCCAAATGATTCACATACATCAGCAAACTTACAATTGCAGCAATTAGAACCATCAAACCAATAAGAAGCGAAGCACTTTTAAAATTGATTTTTTGTTTGATTCCAACAATCAGGAAAGCCGCAATGGTTCCAATGAAAGATGTTATAATACAAGGCAGCATAACATCGGCAGGATTACTGGCGTTTGCCGCAGCACGGTAACCAATAATTGAAGTTGCAATTAAAGTCAAACCAGAAGCATGAAGGCACATAAACATGATTTGCGCATCACTCGCTTTGTCTTTTTCGGGATTTATTTCTTGTAAACTTTCCATGGCTTTCAATCCGAATGGCGTTGCGGCCGAATCTAATCCTAAGAAATTGGCAGCAAAATTCAAAGTCATGTAAGATATCGAAGGGTGATTTTTAGGAATACTCGGGAAAACTTTCACAAAAACCGGACTCAAAGCTTTGGCCAATTTTCCTGAAGCTCCAGAAACGATTAAAAGTTCCATCAAGCCACAGAAAAAAGCTAAATAAGCAATAAGAGGCAAAATTAGATCGACCAAAGTGCTTTTACAAGTTGGCAATAAACCATCAGATTTTTGAAGTCCGCTGTAAATTTTTACGGTTTTGTTTTTGTAAACGTAAGTAGTGTCGGCATTAAGCGTATCACGATTGATAATCATGGTCTGATCTGGCGCTTTTTTAATGCTGTCTTTTAAGAAAGCAGGAAGTTCTTCAATGTATTTTTCAGAAACCAAAATTGGATCGTCTTTCTTTCCATTCAAAATAGAATCAATAGTATACGTGTTGGCAGTAAATAAACTGACTACAATAAAAACAATCGAAGAAATAAAAATCGCTAACCAAAATCTGCTTAATACCATAATTGTAATTTTTTGTAAATGTAATTATTTAGCAATAATAAGCATAAAGATTTTATGTAATGAGACGGTAATTTGAGTTTATATGTCGCACAGATGGGGCTTTTTGAAATAGGGAAATTTCATTCGCTATAAATATTTTGCTCTTCCAGAGCTCTTTTTGAATTCTAGTTAGGTGAAATAGTTCTGGAAGAGCGAAATATTTATAGAAATCGATCAGACAATAATTAAAAAGCCCCAGCGGGGCAAAATCTAATTTATCTATTTTTTAAAATGGACTATACAATCACCACTTTGGTTTCCAAATAGGTTTCAAAAGCTTTAATTCCTTCAAACAAAATTTCCTTTTTCGAACTTTCGGTTTCATTAAAAAATTCCGTTTCAATTTTGGCGTGATCTTTTTTTATGGTTCGCTTCCAGATTCCGATTACCTTTCCGTTTTCTACAATTATGGGTTTAAAGATGCCATTATTGGTAAAAACTTTTGATTGATGTTCGGTATTAAAAGAAGCATCGCGTGTTTTATACGAAATTAAAATCTCATCAAAAGCGGGAAGAAAATGTAAGCTTTCGCGAAAATTTTCCTCGTCTCTTAGCCCTGGTTTAAACCAATATTGTTGACTATCAATAGTAATGTTTTCTAATTGCAACTTTATTGCGTTAATTGTTTTCTTGCATATTGTAGCAGGAAATCCTGACCACCAGGAAAAATCATACACTGTTGCTGGGCCATGACTTTCAAAATAGCGTAAGGCAAGTTTGGCTAATGCTTCTTCTGTTGACAATTTGGTTTTTGGTTTAGAAACTCTTTCTTCCAGTAGCGCATAAGTAATTTGTTTGCCTTTCATTTTACCATTGCAAACTAAACCATCCAATTCGGCATTCATCATTACAATAACAGGGGATAAATCTCCAGTTTTTTTCTGAATGTTAAGTTCCTGCATGATTTCCTCTCGTGTTAAATGATTATTTCCTGCTAGAAGTTTTTCTATGTCGGCATTGACCTGATCGAATTTCTTTTCATCAAAACCATGCTGTTTAGCCATTGTAGCAAAAAGGCGCTTTACTTGTGGCGAAGAAAGCTCGAGCATCCAATAAATATCATCAGGAGAAACAAAATGCCAAGTTGGACGCAGAATATGAGTTCGAATAATTTGAGCTGAATTTATGGCTTCTTCTATTTCTTTTTCGCTTGAACTACAACGAGAACCAATTGCCCATTTTGCCATAGCATAATCCTGAGCTTGCATAGCACCGAAATGCTTTACAATTTCTTGAGGAGAACATTGATTTTCCTGATAAAGCTTCTGAGAAGCCATACGATAATGTGAAATTTCCGAATGAATCATTTTTAGCGATTAATTTAAACCATAAAAGTTATACAAGTTCACATAAAAATGACCTTAGTATCTTATCAACTCAGAACCTTAGCATCTAAAAAGAAGCTATACATGAATAATCTCTTCATCAATCAATAAATCTTCGCGGCGCAAGCGAAGAAAAACCTGCGCAACTGCAATGGTGTCTTTTTCGCAATACGTAATAATTCGATCAATGTCTTTTTCGACATAATAGACGTGAGCAACCTGGCTTCCGTCAATATCGCCTTTTGGCGAAGGAACTCCCAAAATCTTGGTTAGCAATTTTAGCGAAGTAAAATGCTTATAATCGCCAAATTTCCATAATTCGAGAGTATCGAGATGCGGAATTTCCCAAGGTTTTTTACCGAACAAATTCAATTTGTCGGGAATGGGCATTTGGTTGATGATCATTCTTCGGGCAATAAACGGAATGTCAAATTCTTTTGAATTATGTCCGCAGAGCAAATGTTGAGGCTGATTAAAATGATTGTTAACCAGATTCGAAAAGTCTTTTAAGATTTTCTTTTCTTCACCAAAAAACGAAGTCACCCTAAAATTACGAACATCTCCTTTGATGGTAAAAAAGCCAACAGAGATGCAGATTATCTTTCCGAACTCGGCCCAAATTCCCGCACGTTCGTAAAATTCTTCAGGTGTAAACTCCTCTTTTCGTTGATATTGTGTTTTCAAATCCCAAAGCGATTGCATTTCCGCATCAAGCGAATTGAAGCTTTCTTCTTCGGGAACGGTTTCTATATCAAGAAATAAAATGTTATTGAGGTTTATTTTTTCAATCATTTTTAAGACTTCTTAGATATTAGATAATTAGACTTGTATTTTTATGTTTTACAAATATGCGTAAAATTCTTACTATTTAAAAATCGTTAGAATAAACTTTGTTGTGCAGACGGACATTCGTGTTCCAAAAGCCATTTTTTGCGTGACAATCCGCCAGCATATCCAGTTAAAGAACCATTTGTTCCAATAACGCGGTGACAGGGAACCACAATCCAAAGCGGATTTTTGCCATTTGCTGATGCTACAGCGCGAATTGCTTTTACATCGCCCAATTTCTTGGTCTGGTCCATATAACTAACCGTTTTTCCGTAAGGAATTTCTAAAAGAGATTTCCAGACTTTCTGCTGGAATTCGGTTCCTTGCGGATTTAGTTTAAGATCAAAATCGGTTCTTTTCCCTTCAAAATATTCATTCAATTGCGAAACGGCTTCTTGCAAAACGGCTGGAATTTTCTTAGAAACTTCATTTGTTCCAACATCGGAAACAGAAATTACCGAAATACCGCTTTCATCTCCAATGATTTTGGTGATTCCGAGAGGCGAATTGATGAAAACTGTTTCCATGATTTTTGAGTTATAACCGTATAGAAGCAAAGGTCAATCGCAAAGTTCGCAAAGTTTTTTTAAATCATGTAAGTAATTTAAGTTTTTGTATAACGCTTTAAACGATTGTCACTCTGAGTGAGTTTAAGGCTTGTGAAAAATAATATATCCCTGACTTTTTTAAGTCTAGAAACATAAAGAATCAATTAAAAAGTCATTAATAGTCCACAGTTTGATTCTTTGGCTTCTTCGTAAATCTCAATTAATTCTTCATAAGCTTGGATAACTTCTTTGTCTAAGCTTTCAGTCTCGAAGATACTTATGAAGTTTTGTTTTAAAGTTATTAGTTCTTTATGAATGCTAGAAATTTGCTGAGAGTCAATAAAACCAAGTCCCATTCTGCCTGGGTCTAAAGTAAAGTTTTCAGAATCTAATGATTTGCCAAGTATATAATATTCATTATTAAACTTAAGGTCTAATTCATCAAATGATTCTAATAATAATTCCCAGCTATAAGATAACCCTAATTCTTCATCAGGATTATAATATTTTGTCATTGCAAAATCTGCTAGTTCTTGAATATCTTCGGTTTCTAACTCTTCTATCCATTCAGATGTAAGTTCTTCTCCTGAATAAGGTGACTTTAAATCGTTTAAATTTTGGTTTATAAAAGAAATTAACAATTTTTCGTTATCTGTTTCTCCAGCAGTAAGAATGATTTCTGATAATTCTTTTGTGAATGCTGACGTATTAAACAAAAATGATTTGTGTTCCATTGACATGATTTTCGCGTTAAAAATTTTTTGCAAAAATGTTTTATGGATGTGTTTTTAATAGCCTCAATAAGATGTATTTGTATCACTTTAAGTTTAAATAAGGATTTTAACTTTACCAAGCCGGATATCTTAGAGTTTAATAATTATCTAAACAGAATTTATAGTTCAAATAGTTTTCAATCTTTTCGCTAGAAACCACTTTTTTAATATTTGATTTTTCAGAACTGAATTTTGGTTCTGGCAAATTCATTTCAATCGCTTTTTGAGTGTAATAGTCTTCTCTTGTTGGATGAAAAGGCGCAACTGCATTAAAAACTTCATTCCATTTCGATTGATTTATGATTTCGTCAATAATGCCAATACAATCGTTTTGATGAATTAAATTGATTGGAGCATCAGGATTGTCTAGGTTTGCTTTTCCAGCTAAAAACTTTATAGGATGACGATCTGCACCAATTAATCCGCCGAAACGCAAAATTGTAGTGTCGAAGTTTTGATTTTCTTGAAGAAGCTTTTCAGCTAAAACTAACTGTTTACCACTTTCATTATCTGGATTTGGACTCGTTTCTTCTGTTACCAAACCATTTTCATCTCCATAAACCGATGTTGAACTTACAAAAAGGACTTTCTTAACCGTTGATTTTGCTATAAACGGAATCAAATTCTTGATTTTTTCTACAAAAGCTTTCTTCTCAGAATTAGGATCGACGGTTCTTAATTTTGGAGGAATGTCTATGATTAAGATTTCGCTTTCCGCTAAAAAATTAGTTGTATTTTCAGAAACACTTTCGCTTTCAACAGTTACTAAAAACGAATTTATTCCTGCATCTTTTAAAACTGAAAGTTTATTTTCTGAAGTTGTTGACCCGTTTACTGCATTACCTTTTGCAATTAAGTTTTTTGCTAAAGGAAGTCCTAGCCAACCACAGCCAAGTATACTAATTTTTGTCATTTTTTCTTTTTAAGTTGCAAAGTTACAAAGTTACAAAGTTGCAAAGGAAATTAAACTTAGCGTATTGGCGACTTTGCAAGATTAAAAGTCACAGAGAGATTCTTTGGTTACAAAGTTAAAGTAAATCGGACTTTGTCTTTTCCTTTTGCGCCCATTCTGTTATAAAATTTAATAGCTCTTGTATTGAATTCTGGAGTTTGCCATTGTATGTTGACACAATTGTTTTGTTTTCCGATTTCTTTTAATTTCTCGATTAAGATTTCGCCAATTCCAAAACCTCTCGTCTCTTCTTCCAAAAACAAACAATCCATGTAAAGAAAGTCTTGCGCATTCCAGGTTGAAAAATCAAAAGTGTAAGAGGCATAACCGACAATGGTTTCTTCTGTAGCCACAACCAAACAATATAGTTTTGGGTTTGGACCAAATAAAGCATTTTTTAAACCTTTTTCTTTTCCTTCAGGAGAAAATTCGGCTTTTTCAAATTCGGCATGTTTCTGAATTAAAACCAATAGTTTAGGCAAGTCTGTGATTTCGCAGTTTCTTATTGAATATTCCATTGCAAGTTGATTTCGTTTTGTAAAAAGCTGATGAAATGATAAAAATAATCGGGATAACTTTCATTGGCGCGTGTTGCAATGAAGTGCTTTCTTTTTAAACCATTTTTTCCAACTTTTACTGCTTTTAGCGAAGTGGTTTCTAAATATGGCGTAAATGCCCATTTTGCCATCGACATGACTCCCATGTCGGCTTTTACCATTTCTAGAGAAGCTTCGGTTAATGGCATCGGAGTTATTTTCTTCGGAATTATTTTGGCTGGAGCCAAAAGAAACTGATGAATAGTAACGGTTTCTAACGGAAGCGAATGAATTATAAAATGCTCGTTGATGAAATCTTCTGCAACGACATATTTTTTATCTGCCCAAGTATGATTTTCAGAAACTACCATTACCACCTCGTCCTGAAAAAGCTCTTGATATTTTATATTGCTGTCTTTTATCTGATCGCTTACAATGGCAATGTCAATTGTGTTTTCTAGAAGTTTTTGCAACGGGATATGAGTCGCTTCGGCTACTATTTTCAATTCGACATTTGGGTATAAAAGGTGAAATTGCTTTAAAACGGAAGGAAGCCAATGGTAACTTGAGAAACATTCAGTACTGATTCGGATTTCGCCATGTTCGCCAAAGACCATTTGTTTGATTTGAGTTTCGGCTTCGGCAAGTTTGTTCAGGATTTCATTGGCCAGTTCGTAGATTTTTTCGCCTGCTTTTGTAAGTACTAGTTTTTTATTTGTTCTTAAAAAAATGGCTGTTCCCAATTGATATTCGGCTTCTTTAAGCTGATGACTCAAAGCCGATTGTGTCAAATGAAGTTTGTCGATCGCTTTTGTGATGCTTCCTTCTTCGACAATTGCTTTTATCAATTTTAAGTGACGTATTTCCATTTTTTGAAGAATTAATACGCAAAGTAACAAAATTTTAGACTGGCTTTTGCATGAAAAAAAGTAATGCTTTTGATGAATTCTTTTCGTTTTTATGATGTTTGATGTTCGGCTACTTTTGGAAAAGTAAAACATCAAAACGCAAACAACATGGAAGCACAAATTAAACATTATGAAAACAAACTAGCTTTTGAAATGGATCCGTCTGATTTATTTGAAGCTTTAAACAATGGCGAGAAAATAATTGTAATCGATGCCAGAAGAGCTTTTGGATACGATGAAGAACATATTCCGAATGCAGTTAATATTCCGCACCGCGAAATGAATTTAGAAACTACAAGTCATTTAGATAAAGATATTCTGTATGTGACATATTGCACAGGAATTGGCTGTAACGCTTCGACAAAAGGAGCTTTGAATATGACGAAATTAGGTTTTAAAGTAAAAGAACTAATTGGCGGACTAGAATGGTGGAAAATCGACGGATATGCAACCGAAGGTACAAAAGGCGAAAAGAAAGGTTTGAAAATAGAATGCGCTTGCTAAAACTGAAAAAGGCAGACTTTAGAATTATAAGTCTGCCTTTTTATTTAAGTTTTATTCAATTTTAATGTTGTTTTTCTCTGCAATTTTTTTGAATACATCCTCTTTGTTTTCCGATTTCATTTTCTGGTAAAGAGCACCAATAAGCTGTTCCGAATCTTTTGCATATTCAGAATTTTCATTGGTATAAATGATATGGGCCAAAAAAAGATTATCCAATGCTTTTTCATCATCTTTCAGCATAAAATAGTTTTTTCCAGCACCAAAATAGCCTTCAGCATTGTCTGGATGATATTGAATTAGCTTTTCATAATAACTTATCGCAGTTTGATAATCAGATTTAAAAGTATAGGCAACACCAATATTCATCAAGGCAAAATTTCCTTCTGGATAAATTTCGAGCGATTTTTTGTAATATTTAATGGCATTATCATAATCGCTTAACTGTCTGTAAGAAACCGCCATATCATCAAGAGCAAGAACAAAATTTGGATCTTCTTTTAGAGCTAGCTGAAAACTTTCGATAGCCATTTTATAGTTGCTCTGGCGCATAAAATCTTTTGCAATTACATAAGAATTCTGCGCGTTTTTGTTCTTCGATTCGCTATAAAAAACATCGTCTTTGTTTTCCATTAATTCAGGAACCAGATTCGGACATTTTTTTGAAATGACACCTTGAACTTTCAGAATCATTCCCTGAATGCCTTCAACTGTGTTTATTGATTCTCTAACTTTAGGATCTTTATCTGTCAAGATCACTTCGCTCATTGGTTTAGTTAGACAATCTCTATAAACGTCTTCAGTAACTTTTGAACTTTTTTCTAAACACTCGCATGCTTTTGTGGCGATTTTTTCTTCAACGGTTTGCGCATTCAGTGCCAGAAAGCCGCTAAAAGTTAAAAATAACGAGAAGTTTTTTTTCATTTTAAATGATTAAGGTTAGAGTGATTTTCTTATTCTGGTTTAACAACTGCCGGTTTCAAAGTATCTTTACTTACTGCCAAACTATCTACTGGCACAACAGGCTCAATAGGTTTTACTGGCGGCACATATCTTTTGATTTTCTGCTGTATTAAAATGGCATCATTTAAAACAAATGGTGTTGGCATCATCCAATCATTTCTTGGTTTAACATTCAATAACGGATTGCTCATTAAATCAAATGAACTTTCGATTAAATCCATATCAAAAATAGACGATTTATTGATGTAGAATTCCATTTCAAGGGGTTCATTCCCTACAACATAATAACATAAAATTTTGCTGTCTTCTCTTTGCAGGCGATTTCCTTTTTCGCCAGAAGTTGCCACTCCGTTTGCTTTAAAGTTAAAGAACGTCATTTTCGGATTAGCATAAATGTCGTAACGGTTTACTTTTCTGTTTGGAGTAATTTTGATTTTTAGATATCTATTATTTCCAATTACACTGTCTCTTAAAAATTGAATTGTTGGTTTCGGAACTTCAACAACCGGAGCAATAGCGCTATAGGTAAACGTTGTATTGTATTTGCTTGCCAGTGGAAGCGTATTTAATCCAACTGCTTTTTGATTGTTTTCGCCTAGGTAAGATTTAGTCCATTCGTCCAAATTAGTATCGTATGTTGTCCAAACAGCCGAATTGTTGTCTGCATTGTAAACATATAATAAACTATTCGATTTTGCTTTACCATATTCGTAACCAGAATTGTAACCTGCGTAAATGAAAAATGCGATAGAAGACAGGAAGAAAACAACAATCCAAGCTCCTTTTTTTGCAAATGCACCAAATATCGGAAGTAATAATCCGAACAAAAGAACGGTTAGAACAGCACTTCCGTACAATATTTTAAGACCTAAACCAACTGGGAACATTACAATGAAAGGCGCAACAATTGCTAGGGCAGGAATAGAAAATATTAAATTCATTCCTAAACTGTAATGTTGCGTAAACACAAAGATTCCGAACAATAAGATTCCGAAATAAACCGGAATAATTAAGAAACCTGCACCTGTTAAGCTATTTGCTAAAAAGGCATTGATGATGATCCAAACTAGTAACGGCGCCACAAAATGGTTCATCGTAGTTTTTGCTTCAGAAAAATGATGGTAAAAAGCAAAACAGATTGCAATACTTAACGTAACAAAAGCGCCAATGTAAGCATGACCGTTATAAGTAAATCCGTTTAGAAGATCAGAATACTGCGGGTAGATTTCAAGAACAAGTTTCCATCCTAAAAACGTTACCAATCCTGCAATTATAAGTGATCCAAGAAGTGGAACAAAACCTTTAAAAATTTCTGTGAAAGTAATGATTCGTTTTACTTTTCCAACGAAAATGAAAATAACCAATAAGCCAAAAGCAATAAGTGTCATTGGCATTACCCAAGTAAACGGATAACTGATGAAAGTAAAAGGAGCGTTGAAATAAACATTGTCTTCTGTAGACTCGGTTTGGTTTAAATCAATATTAGAGAAGTATTTTATCAAAGGCATGATGTAAGTGCCTTGATGCGCCAATGTGTTTTTGTTTAGATGCTTAACATCGTCCTGTTGCGTATGATAGTTAAAATGCCCATCGATAAATGCAAAATTAAAACCTTGAATATTTCCTTGTTCTCTAAAAACAGTTAAATCGGTATCGTTAGGAAGCATTTTGTAAATACTATACATCAACGAATTTGAAACGGGATGTGAAGGTTTTGCTTTGGTAAATTCCTTAATCAGAGCTTGATTTCCTTTATTGGTTTCCATCAGCATGTAGCTTGGTCCAGAAGTTCCTCTTGCTTCAAAGTTTAAAACCAAACCAACGTCTTTTGCCCAAGGATGTTTATTTACGAATAAAGCAGCGCCGTTTAATCCCAATTCTTCTGCATCAGAGAATAATATGATAATATCGTTTTTTTGAGGATGTTTTGAGTACAAAAAGGCGCGAACACCTTCTAAAATGGTAGCGACTCCAGAAGCATCGTCGCTTGCGCCTTTAGAAAACGAGTGTGGTGCACTATCATAATGAGAAAGAAGTAAAAGTGCTTTTGTATTGTTAGTTCCTTTAATTCGAGCCAAAATATTTTTTGACTTTACCAAAAGACCTTTATCGTTTAGAGTAAAACCTTCCTGAACACTCGTTTCTAAACCAATTCGGTTTAATTCTAGCTTTAAATAGTTGGCAACAAGTTCGTGATTGGTTGACCCTACATAGTGCGGTTTCTGTGCAATAATCTCTACCTGATTTAAGGCTCTTTCGGTCGAAAATTCTGCAAGAGCTTCGTCATCTTTAGAGATTCCTTGCGGCATCATCGTGGCGTATATAATGCCAAGTAAGGCTAAAACGCAGACTATGGCTAGAATTGAGGTGGGGTTTTTTCTCATGGTAATAAATACTAACTATATTTCTTTTTTAACAAGCATAAAATAATCATTGTCCAAGGAACGATAGCCTTGATCGTACAAGAAATAATATGTATTTCCTGTCTTGGTCTGTAAAATGTTTGTAAAGAACTCAAAATCAAAACCTTTTGTTAGTAATTTATCTCTCGAAGCTTTCGATTTTCCGTCTACATTTAACTCTGCCAAAATACGGTAATTTTTGCGTAACTTGTTGTTTATATTTCGCATGAAATTCGTACTATCTTTATTTATTTTGTTATTGTAGGCATTTCGACAACTGTCTGAGCAGAATTTCTTGTCTTCTCTGCCAACAATTTTGGCTGAGCATTCGAGGCATGTTTTCATGAATTCAATTTTTTAATTTCATAAAGATCAGATCTTCTGTCTTTTAATGTTTTTACGCTTCCATGTTCATGAAGTTCTTTTAGTAAGTTTAAATCAACATCTACAATTAGGGTCATTTCTGTATTTGGCGTAGCTTCTGCTTTGATTCCGTTACTTGGAAAAGCAAAATCGGATGGCGTAAATACAGAAGACTGCGCATATTGAATATCCATATTATTTACTTTCGGAAGATTTCCAACGCAACCTGCTATGGCTACATAACACTCATTTTCGATGGCGCGTGCCTGCGAACAATGTTTTACGCGAGTGTACCCGTTTTGAGTATCTGTTAAAAATGGTACAAACAAAATATTCATTCCCTCATCTGCTAAAAGTCTAGAAAGTTCTGGAAACTCAACATCATAGCAGATTAAAATTCCGATTTTACCGCAATCGGTATCAAAGGTTTTAAACTGAGATCCGCCTTTCATTCCCCAATGGATAACTTCGTTTGGCGTGATATGAATTTTGGTATACATTTCTGATGTTCCATCTCTTTTGCATAAGAAACCAACATTATAGAGATTTCCGCCTTCGAGATAAGGCATACTTCCAGTAATAATGTTGATATTGTATGAAATGGCAAATTCCTGAAACTTTTTTCTAATAGGATCAGAGTGACGAGCCAGTTCACGAATGGCTTCTGCTTCAGACAAATGATTGTAATCGGCCATTAAAGGCGCAATAAACAACTCTGGGAATAAAGCAAAATCAGAACCATAACCCGAAACGGCGTCAATAAAAAATTCGGCTTGTTCAAAAAGCGCTTCAACATTATTAAGTGGACGCATCTGCCACTGAATTAATCCTAAGCGAATAATATTTTTCTTCAAATTAATCAGCTTCGGACTATCATCATAGTAAATATTATTCCATTCCAATAGAACCGCAAATTCTTTCGATTCTTCATCTCCTTCCAAATAATTTTTGATGACTCTCAAAACGTGAAAATCGTTACTTAACTGAAAAGAAAGAACCGGATCGTACAATTCTTTGGTACGCACCTTTTCGATATAAGCTTTTGGAGACATCTTTTTGGCATGTTCTCTATAGTTCGGAATTCTTCCTGCAAAAACAATCGCCTTAAGGTTCAATTGTTCGCAAAGTTCTTTTCTTGCATCGTACAAACGACGTCCTAAACGCAAGCCTCTATAATTTGGATGAATAAAAACATCTATTCCGTATAAAATTTCAGCATTCGGATTGTGGGTCGAAAAGGTATAATCGCCACTAATCTGCTGATAATTATGTCTTTTTTCTACTAATTTTTCGTCAACAATAAGAGATAGGGCAGAGCCAACAACTTTTCCATCAACCAAAATTACCAGCTGTCCTTCTGGAAAAATAGAAAGAAGTCTTTCTATATCCTCAGATCTCCAATAAGAATCGGCCATTTCTGGATACGATTCGATCATCGATTTCTTTAATTGTTTATAGTCTTCTATTTCAAGATTTCGTAACTCTACTTTTTTAATTTTTGCCTGCATATCGTAAGATTTATCTCAAATATACAAAAAACAATTTCCATTTACAAACGCTTACAAATAGTTACAGTCGATAGTAAATAGTTAATAACCGACTGTCTCGTCTGAGCTTTCGCATCTTTGCCATGTTGAATTTGATAAACGATTCAATTTAATAGTAACATTAAAATAGTATACGCCATGAGTGCAATTAGAAACAAAGTACAATTAATCGGGAATGTAGGGAATGATCCAGAAATTAAAACATTAGAAAGCGGTAGAAAACTAGCACACCTTACGATCGCAACAAATGAGATTTATAGAAATGATAAAGGCGAGAAAGTAGAACAAACAGAGTGGCATCGAATAACTGCTTGGGGGAAAACCGCAGAACTTATAGAAAAGTATGTTGTAAAAGGTAAAGAAATCGCTGTTGAAGGAAAACTGACACACAGAAGCTATGATGATAAAAACGGAGAGAAACGTTATATAACCGAGGTAGTTGTAAATGAAATTTTACTTTTAAGTAAATAACGCTTTTGCGAAATAGTAAAACCCGACAGGTTTCAAAAACCTGTCGGGTTTGCTATAAAAAAAATATTCCGTTAGGAATATCTCGTCGGTAGAAAAAAAATGATTTTGTTTGGGTAGTGTCCTGTAGGGACACCTGTTTTGCTAAATAATATACCCGTTTAATCAATCAAACGTTCCTACGGAACGTAAAACCATAATTCAAATCGGATTCTACCGACGAGACATTCCTACGGAATGATTTTTTATGCGGAGAAAATGATTTGTTAAACCCGACAGGTTTCCAAAACCTGTCGGGTTTAATATTTTACTGGAAATTGTTTTTATAAAATTGATACACCATTAGCATCAGTTGTAAGCACTTCGCTCATGTAATCAAAAAAAGGTCTCATATTTTTGAAAGCGTCCAAAGCCATTTCTAAAAATTGTGGACTCAATACTTCTTCATCTGTAAAACGTTTAATGACCAAAAATTGTTTGAAACGAAGCAAATCAATGGCAGGATGATCAACATCAAAACCTTTTGGCTTTGTTTTAAGCTGTTCTCCTTGCAAAGTGCCAAAATTGCTTTTGAAAGAATTTGAATTCAATATTTCTTGAAAGGTTTCTGGATCTTGAGCAAATTCGTTTCTTATTCGTTTTAAATCTGCGGCATTTGGTCCCCAGAAACCACCAGCAAAAAAGCTGTTTCCTTTTTCCAGATGAAAATAATAACCGCCACGTCTTGCTGCAGTTGCTCGTGTGTAACTTCCTCCCCAATAATGCTTAAAAGGGGTTTTATCTTTAGAAAAACGAATGTCTCGATAAATTCTGTAAACGCTTTTCTTGCCCGAAGCATTTTCTAAAACATCAGTTTTGGAAAGTTCCTTCAGTAAAGCGCCTGCAAAATTTTCAATATGATTGAGCTCTATTAAATATTGTGGTTTATGCTCTTCAAACCAAGGTTTATTGTTGTTCTTTTTCAGTTCAACTAAAAAGTCAAGACTAGATTTGGGAATTGTAACAGTGTTTTCCATAATTGAATTTAAAAATCGAAAGTGACTGCAATTTAAAACTAAAAAACCCACCAGAGAAATCTGATGGGTTTTTCTATATTGCATTAAGCAGTTTTTTTGAATAAGTCAAACATAGGACAGCGTGAGCAGCGTTTCTTTTCGCTCTTTTTATATTTCTCGCAACAAGAAGATTTACAGTTTTCAATCTTCTTAATTTTATCAAGGATATCTTTGTTTTTCTTTTTCTTTTTATCCTTTTTTTTGTCCTTGTCTTTTTCTTTCT
>Ga0308157_10001957_pt1 | contig 37469 bp, 29 predicted proteins | sample PhyBR1_FD_201035 | JGI IMG/M metagenome (GOLD analysis project Ga0308157, IMG submission 201035) | Phyllosphere microbial communities from UC Gill Tract Community Farm, Albany, California, United States - DLSLB.R1 | ecosystem: Host-associated > Plants > Phyllosphere > Unclassified | place: USA... | reverse complement strand
ATTACGGCCCCGCGTGAAAATCAGGCAGCAAGATCAATTGGCTCGGAAGACTTTGAGCTACTAAATATTAGCCAAGAGCAAGGTTCAGCACTCACACCGGCTGTTTTCAGTAAGTCCTTCTTGGAAGATGTTGATTTTGAGATCGATGCTGTATACACCTGGGTTGACGATAGCGACGAGAAGTGGCAGGAAAGCCGCCTTCGACTTTTAGCTTCCATTTCTGGCATTGATTTTCACCCCGAAGCTACACAAGCCGCAAGGTTCCACTCTCGCGATGAACTGAAATACTCCCTGCGATCAATTTCTTACTATGCGCCCTGGTTCAGGAATATTTACATCGTGACTGCAGACCAAGTCCCAAGCTGGCTTAACACGAACAATCCTCGCGTCAAAGTTGTCTCTCATCGAGAAATATTTAATGCTGAGGACTTACCCACGTTTAACAGCAACGCCATAATCTCACGTTTACATCACATAAAGGAACTATCTGAACATTTCGTTTACATTAATGACGACGTATTGTTCGGAAAGCCGGTGGTAAAACAAGATTTCTTTACGTCAGGTGGGGTGGCCTTGGTATCCCCTTCGAACAACCGACGCCCCTTCGGTTTGTCCGATGTCTCGGAAGGTCCTCACTTCAATCTTACCCGAAACATTAGAGAATTACTTGAAAATGAATTTGGCAAAACTATATCCCGAGCTATTAAGCACACTCCCCACCCTATGATCAAGTCGCTCCATTTTGAAATGGAGGAAAAGTTTCACGACGCATATGTCAGAACATGGGCAAGCCGGTTTAGGCATCACGAAGACATTGTGGCAGATCAGTTACACCACTATTACAGTCAATTGGTGGGGCGCGCCGTACCGGGAAGATTAACCTACAATTACATTAATATTCAGGATTCTAACTACATTGGAGTCCTTCAGGACACACTAGCATCAAAAAACCGTCATGTTTTTTGTCTAAATGATGCACCGGACGCCAACCTTAATCCAATTCCTGAAGATATGCTAAGAAAGTTCTTTGAAAGTTATTTCCCGGTAAAAAGTGAATTTGAAAAATAGTGCGGCTAGGTAAACCCGAACGGTCCATATTAGGAGTGTGTCGCAAGAGATGCCAAATAGCTTGGCTGGGTAGCGCTGATCCGGGCAGCGAGCAGTGCCATTCCGGTGTTTAATGCAGTCGGTCGGTACAGCACGTCAGGCTATTTGGTGTGACTTCTCGACACCTCGTCGACACTGTATCTCATCACTTGATGCGCAGTGGTGCTCAAGACTTTGTACACAGTTACCATCTGCCCACTGTGTTGAGCAGCTGGTAATTTTACACCACCTAGCCCAGTGATTTCATGTGGGCTGGGAGTCATTAACTGACTTAAAAGATGAAAAGGTAACCTGAACTGGGAAAATAGGAGTTGTTGAAGCTCTAAATCACCAGATCGAAGGATCACCTTTTCTTTAATGGTCTTGGCAGGTCTGGTTACCCGCTGGCAAGATCGATGCCAACCTGACACAGCGTGATTCACACCTTTTCTGGCCAGGGGGATGCTCCTGTGCCTTGTCACTGATTTGTCCGCTGTGACGGGCTGGCATCAGTCTGGCCCCTTGCCATGGCTTAATAAAAGGCTGGCCGCTTCTTCCAAGAGGCGTGCCCCATTAAAGAACTGCCTGACAAGACTCCTTTCCAGACAGGTGCCTCAACTACGGCCGCCAATTGGAACAGAGGTCCACCATCATGACCATCGTGGCAGAGAAATACGACTACGTCATCGGAATCGACACCCACGCCCGTACCCACACTTATGCGATCATCAACACCGGAACTGGCGCTCGTATAGGCTGCGAAGCTTTCCCAGTATCGGGGCCTGGCATGGGCAGAGCCATCGCCTGGATTCGACGCAACACGAGCAACGAAATCATTGTTGCGGTGGAAGGCATCAGGTCTTATGGAGCGTCGATCTGCCGTGAGCTCACTAGCGCTGGCATCACCGTCACTGAGGTCAAGTCGCCACGCAAACAAGCCCGTGCCGGGTGGGAAAGACTGACGAAATCGATGCAACTGCCGCAGCGATGAGTATCCTCGGCACTGAAATTGAATTGTTATTACGGCCCCGTGCCGACGGAATTCGGGCAGGAATGAGCCTTTTGCTGACCCGCCGTCGGCGAATGGAACAGTAGCGCACAGCCAACCGCAACGCACTGAGCGCTTTGGTTCGTCAGGCCGATCTTGGTTTGGATACACGTCGAGCCTTGACCGACCAGCAAATCACAGAAATCAGTGCTTGGCGAAGCCGTCGCGGCGACAGAATTGATCAACGCATCGCCCGGCAAGAAGCCACAGAATTAGCTATCGATATCCTCAGAGCGTCCGCACGCTTGAAAGACAATAAATCACAGTTGGCTGAGCTCAGCGAGGAGCTTGCTCCTGGATTCCAGGACCAACCCGGTCTAGGGCCCGTAACCTCGGGAATCATTCTTGTGTCCTATTCGCACCATGGCCGGTTCCGTTCAGAAGCCGCGTTCGCGTCCATGTCGGGTGCGGCGCCTCTGCAGGCCTCGTCGGGTAACGTCACCAGACATCGGTTAAATCGTCACGGTGACCGTCAACTCAACATGGCTTTAGACATAGTGGTCAAGAACCGAATGATCCACGATCAAACGACCAAGGAGTACGTTGACAGGCGTACAGCTGAAGGGTTTAGCTATCGGGAGATCAAACGTGTTCTGAAACGATATCTCGCACGTAGTATTTTCCGGCAACTAGAGAAGATTTTCACCTTGACATGAGACATAAAAGGATCAGTGAACCATTCTACCCATGTGTTCCCTTCCCTCCCGTCCCAACTCACCGGCCAGAATCTGGTCTCGCACGCAGGCCTATCAATACTCACCAATTTCCTGAACGCCTTGGACTTCCGACGGAGCAGCGAAGACCCCCTCTCACAATTCATGCCAGCCACCGCAACCCACCGGCCAGGAAAAATCCTCGGAGCACTAACGCTCTCGCTGGTTGCTGGCGGTGAACAAGCCACAGACATCGACCAGCTTCGAGCTGCGCCGAATCTGTTCGGGACAGTAGCGTCCGACGCAACGGTCAGCCGATTCATGAAACGAATCAAGAAACAACCAGAAGCGTTCACCTACGGCTTCGCCACCATGACCCGGAACCTGCGCTCAAAAGTCTGGGCCGCAGCAGGACCACGGAATCCTGCCCAGCAGGCCACGGCAGCGAACCCGCTGATCATCGATATCGACGCCCCGTTAGTTCACGTCCACTCAGATAAGGAAAATAGCGCTGGCACCTATAAAGGTGGGTACAGCTTCTCACCCATGATTGCTATGGCTGATTACGGCAAAGCTCATGGCACCGGCGAAGTGCTCGCTGTGCACCTACGCCCGGGAAATAAAGATGCGAATTCAGCGGCCTCACATATCAAAGTGCTGTCCCAAGCTTTGGCCCAGTTGCCTGATGATTTCTATGATGAAAATGGAAACCTGTGCGGTGAGAAGATTCTGGTGCGCACAGATAGTGCCGGATCTTCACGCGAGTTTTTGCACCATCTAGATTCCTTGGGGATCCAATTCTCCACCTCCTATTCTTTACCAGTGATCAAGGAACGGTTCATTCGTGCTGAATGCGGTTAGTGGGTACCACCAGTCCGGGTAGATGGTATGTCCTCTCTCGGGACATCGCTTACACACTGACTCACCACATCGCTAACAGGATGTATCACAACATCGTTGACAGGTATCCAGACGATTCGCCCTTGATAATTGGACATGTCAAATTCACTCCCGGCATCGCTACGCCGTCAAATTATCGAGTTCGATCCGACCCTGCCTGATGCCATGAACATCTCGCAATTCTGCAAGCAACTGGGAATCAGCAGGCCGTCCTATTACAAAGTCAAAGAACGATACGTCGCTGAAGGAAATAAAGCACTCAACCCCCGCTCCAGAGCCCCCAAAAACAGCCGACAAGTTTACGGGGAGCAGACGAAGGAAACTGTCTTACGCATCCGCAAACGCTTGGCGCAAGCTGGATGGGATAACGGCCTGCTGTCCATCTGGTGTGAAAGCTTAGATACCGATGAATTCGGCGACCAGCGACCGTCGGTAGCGACCATTGGACGGATACTTGCCGAAACTGGGGCGACCAAACGAAATCCACGCAAACGTCCCCGTAAATCCTGGCTCCGTTTCGCCCGGTCACATCCGATGGAGATGTGGCAAATCGACGGGCTGGAATATCGACTGTTTGACCAGAACGCAACGAAAGTCATGATCTATCAACTCATTGATGACGGTTCCAGGTTTGATGTCGGCACGCGTTGCTTTGAACGGTTGGAAAACGCTCAGGACGCTATCAGTACCCTGAAGGAAGCCTTCGCAGTGTATGGCGTTCCACAGCAGCTGTTGAGCGACAACGGAAAGGCCTTCAACTCTTCCCGCCTTGGACTGGTCAATCAAACGGAAACTTTCCTCGCTAGCGTCGGCTGCGAAGGGATCACTGGTCAGTTCAGTCATCCACAGACCCAAGGGAAAAATGAACGCAGCCACAGTACGCTTGTGCGTTTTTTGGACGCACATGCGCCAAAAGATTTGGGTGAGCTGGTCAGACGAGTTGATCAGTTTAGAAATCATTACAATCAGCGCCGCAGGCATCAGTCGTTGAAGGTAGGGCACACGTATCTGACGCCAGCGCAAGCCTGGGAAGCTGGCGAGCATCGAGGTTCCGATGGTGTTCCTCTCGATGTCGCCAGTCTGCGTGCCAAGGCGCAGGCCTATCGCGATAAAGCGATGGCTAAGAAAGCAGAACTGCTTGCCGCTGGTGCTGTAGATGACTCGTTGGAACATCAAACCAACGACAAGTTGGAAACTGCGATGGCTAGCCCGAGAACATTGAGGGAACAACGTGATGACGTGATTCAAATCCGCCATAGCAACCCTCAGATTTACCACCGCGGCCGTGTTTTCAAGATTCCTACTCACCTGATTGGGGAACATCAGTTGGTGTTGAGTGAGGACTCTTTCACGCTGTATAGCATGGCAGACGGCGGGCAGGTCCTTTCTTTTCCGTTGCCTGTGCGATTGGCGTCCAGCGCGCGAGTTGTCCCGTTGTGGCAGGTGTATGGTGCCAGGATCCGTGATCCAAAACCTAAATGGACTCAGAAGCGTATCGAGTATGCAGCCATCTACTATTCATCGAAGCAAACCCCGACATAACAACCACGGGACGGCATCACGGGGCGCCAACGATTCGGAGGATTTGGTTGTCAACGATGTTCTGATTCCGTGTGTCTACGATGTGATGATCACGGTTGTAAGCGATGTTTTGAGTGCGTGTGTAAACGAAGAGCTGAGTGATTACACACCAAGTAACCGGACGTGCGGTACCAACAAGCCCTATTCAGCAATATCAACCTCATGGAACGTAAAGCCTTGGCCGTAGCTGAGGGGAAAGCACCGATGAAGAAGGTGCGGTTCTTGAAGGTGACTGGGGCTGAGAAAGAGCTGGACGAGAAGGTCACTGAGCGTGCCAGGATGTTGGCTGGGCTGAAGGGTTACGTCACGAACCTGCCGTTGGAGTCGGTCCCTGCCACGCAGGTGATTGGTGCTTATCACGATTTGTGGCAGGTGGAAGCGTCGTTCAGGATGACGAAGTCAGATTTGCGGGCTAGGCCGATTTTTCATCGTGAGAAGGATTCGATTGATGCTCATTTGACGGTGGTCTTCGCTGCATTGGCGATTGGCCGGCATTTGCAAGAACTATCAGGGTTGCCGTTGAAGCGGCTGATCACGGATTTGAAATCTGTCAGGTCAGCGAAAGTACTGGTGAACGGTCAGATGGTGACATTTGCTGCGCAGATTCCGGAAGGTTTAGAGGAAGTGCTTTCGCGTCTTCGCGGTGGTTACTAAGGCATTTGGCACGACACAGGCCTGGCACTCCGCGTCGGTGATTAGGCGCTCTTGTCGTGGGCAGGGTGCTGAAACGTCCACCAGTGGTCCTGTACATCGGATCATGGTGGGCGTCAGAACCTAGATGAAAAATCTGGGCTAGCAGCTTCTTGAGTCGGGCGTTTTCCTTTCCCAGTTCTTTGGTACGTTTACTGACTTCGGCGTTTTTCTCGGATCCGTAGTGGTTGATCCACCGGTACCAGGTCGCATCAGTGATCTGAAGTTCTTTGATGACTTCGATCATCGGGTGGCCTTCATTGAGCATCTTTTGTCCTTGGCAGACTTTAGCGATGACCTGGTCTGGTGTGTGTCTGTGTGCCATTGTTTCTGTGATTCCTGCTGTGTCCGTTGTCGGACACGACTACTCACATGCTCACTGGACTACTTGTCGGGAACCCAACCAACTGCACAGTCAGCACCACGTTGAAGTTCTGAGAGTCAAATTACTCTCTGCTAATGTCGATTGCTCTGATCGTAGTCAGCCACCATCAATCCCGTATTGCTGATTGATGGCGGCTCTCCACGACACCGCTCCTAAGCGAGCCAAGACCTTGTGCCCCTAGGCGTATCTCTCTTGACAATTAGGCACGAACTGCACACCAAGGAACCAGTACCATCGATGATCAAGTCCTCGACTCCGTTGTTCGCTACGTTGGGAAGTTCAACCAGATTTGTAGTGAATATCCGTCATAAACCAGAGAGGTCAAGATCGGTCTCCTTCAACTAGTGAATAGAATCATTAACTATGCTTCACGGCGTGCATCAATTAATCCCATTTATTTCAAATTCACCAAAGCATCAACAACTTTTCTGCTGGAACCACCGATTTCTACGTCCCCGAAATAGTCCTTGACCCTTTCTGAATGAACTGTCGACGTCTCGAACCCATTACCAGCAATGTCCTCTAGATGATCTACCACTTGATCTGTCGAATGGGCAACAGGGCCAAACCCATCTCTGTCGTAGTAGAAATAACTTGCCACATAGAACTGGCCGGTCTTCGGATCGATCGGATCCCAGCCAAAATAAACGATGGGGGTTCCCATCAAGGCCACATCAAAACTAGTAGAAGAATAGTCCGTAATGAATACAGACGCAGACCTTAACCAATATTGGAACGAATATTCGTCAGTTGAAGCAATCTTGATGTTTTCCAGGCCGTCAAGGCGTTCTTGAAAGAACTCCCTAACTTCGTAATGAGGCAGAAAATACAACTCACTATTCGTCGCAGACAGGAAATTCCGTAGTCGATCAGATTTCAAGAAATTCATTATCGACACGAAATAACTGGAAGCTTCAAAAGCGGACGAATCCGTTACTTTCCCTGATTCTGAGTAGGATGGAACGACCAGCTCCGAACGCCAAGTCGGAGCAAAAAGCACCCGATTCTTTCCAGGCACAACTATCCGTTGCAAAGAGTCAAAACGAGGAAAACCTGTATTTATGGCCCGATGTCCGTATCCCAACTCATGCGCAAAGAATTCACGTTCACGATCGGATGCCGTTAGGACTAGATCGTAGCCAGATGCCACACGATGAAGACCGCGAACGCCGTCGCCTCTAAATGTCACACCATGCTGAAGAAAGACGCGCTTAATATTGGTTCGCGTCAAGAACTCTTCGATTACTCGAGCCTTGTCCCAAGATTTTGGTTTAAGGTAAGTATCTGTATCAAAAGCACTTATATGCTTTGCCGCAAGAACATATGTTATTTTGTGGGCCAGTGAACCATGTGGGACTACTTTGCCGAACTTTGACATAGCAGCGAAAGCAGCAGTCCCCTTCTCCACCACGTAGACCGGCTTTACGCCTTGAGGAGTGCTGGTACTCAGATATTCAAACAACCTTGCTGAATTGTCTTGAGCCATGTCCCAGCGCTCTCCAAGAAGCCAGATCTCACGTCCTAGCGTTCGTCCGATAACAGCACGTGCGACTAATGCTGATGCAAAAAAACGATCTGACTTCCAGTATTCCAAGAAAGTGGTTATGCTCTTTTTTGCCCTCTCAATAGATCCATTCGGCACCTTACTCCGACGGATACCGATCTGGTTCTTGGAATTCGAAACAAAAGTGTAATTGAAATTCGAATAGGCGAAGGCTTTGGCATTCCGCCAAAAGCCGACGGTTTTCAAAGCCCGTTCTTCAATAGTTATCTCGTCGTCTTTGAAGGCCAAGCGCGGGAAATATTCCCCGCTAGGCCAACGTTTGAGCGGCACCACGGCCATAAAAGCAGAAAAACTACCCTCCGGCAGATTCTTCCTATCTGCACGTTCTTTCCAAGCAGCCGAAAAACGGCGCTTGCCCAGAACGAGTTCTAGCTCAATATTCGGCTTCTCACTTATCGGTAGTCCGCGTGCTGATATGCGACCTTCCAATGTAATGTTCTTTCCGGTACGAACTGCGCTTTCCAGCCATACCGTAATTCCAGAGCTCCTCATCAACGTGTCATAGTCACCCATCTGCAATCTGCCCAATTGCGGTTTGGTCGGCACAAGCCGCAATCGCGTATCAGCCGACAATTCATGGTACTCATTTCGTTTCCCCATGGCTCGCAACAAGCCAAACGGGTGAGCGTGACGAGGATTGTGCGTATTCCGTCTGATCAGCCAAGCCGGTACATCGACAAATACGGAGTAAGCTCTCCTTCGAAACACCTCGTGGTCCTTAGAAGGTAAGACAATTGAATGTTGGAGTAAAAAGCCTTGAAAACCCCTGACGTTGAATTGCTCGGCGAGGCGCTTTTTCTCATGGCTAATTTTTAACGACAAAGCCTGAACTTGTTCAATAAGTTCGAGATAATCCCAATAGTTATCAACCCTAGAAAACAAAGAGTCCATGATGGACCCGCCAGTTTCACGTTTTCTATAAAGATATACAGTATCTGGAATTATGCAAAATTTCTTCACCTGAAGAAGAAGTGGGATTACGACCCGGGCGTCCTCGAAGTGCACCCCGACTGGAAATTCCGAGCCATAATAATCAAGACTAGCTCGCCTGAAAAGTTTATTGCATGCAGAACCCGAATGTATAAGCTCAGGCGCTTCCAAGATGGATGTTACAACTCGTGCCCCAGACTCGTACGCTTTCTGCCAATGAAAATGTTGTTTCTTAGGAAATGACTCCATTAATCCAGTAGAAAACTCTAATTCTTCATCGATTAACAGAGGCTCTAAAAGTTTCGAATAGGCGCCAAACGGAATGATGTCGTCCGCATCCAAGAAAGTAACGAATTCTTCGTTTGCGACCGACAGGCCTAGGTTTCGTGCCGCGCCTGGACCCTGATTATCTTGGACGAGCAGTCTGATGTTGGAGTGTCGTTGCGCGTAACCCTGCACTACTTCTCTGCTGCCATCGGTGCTGCCGTCATCGATCACATAGACAGCCAATTCAGTGGCATTTGGTTGCTCAACAAGGCTATCGAGGCAGTATCCTATGTAAGATTTCACGTTATACATAGGAATAATTACGCTGATCTTTGTCGTCATGGCGTCTAGATTATCAAAGATCCAGAGACGACATAAACTTCATAGTGAACGGTTACCACAGTACATTAGCGGGAACTTTTCCTGCCTAGTATGTGTCTTGGCAGGTCTGCGTCCTGCTGGCAGGACAGGTACCGCCTGGGACGATGTGGCTCCACCTGTTCCTGTCCTTGATCATTACCAATTGACCTTGGGGCAACCTGTCCATGGTCTTGGGTGACACCAGACCGACCCCTTGACACTGCTAAACAGATGGTGAACCCTACCCGATAGGCTGCGTGACTCATTAGATACCCGCCTGCCAAGAATTCCTTCCAGACTACCGCCGGGCCTAACGTGCCCCTATGTTAAAAGTGAAGCAATTTTCAAGTCCGGACCGTCGCAAAGAGACCCTTGCCGGATCATCGCAATCCGGAGCGTGAGCTGTCGGTGAACCAAGGCAACAGGTGCTTCATTGTGCCTTTTAACTTGAGCCCTTTTCCCGTCGAAGTAGTCGCGGCTGGTCGAGTCGGAGAGGAAGGAAGCGAAGGCCGAGAGGAACAGGGCTCGTTTCAGGAGCTCGTTATCCGAGTGGCTGACACGCTCGGATTTGATCGAGGTGCCCGACGGCCTGGTGGTTGGTGCCCCGGCCAAGCGTAAGAGGCCACTTGTGTGACACTGGCGAAGCTTTTGCCGGAAGCATCGGCGATAAGGGTCGCGGCGGTCCTGACAGCGCCCCTGGCATGCAAGTCAGGACCGGGTAGAGGGGGTGGGCCTCCACCATAGATTGAAGATGGGAAGCCACACCCGACCGTTGGGCGTGCAATGCGATCAGGTGTCGGGCAAGGTGCGGGATGACTAGCCAGCAGCGTCCGTCCCGATGACTGTGACGGCCTGTTCTTCCAATACAGCCAAGATGGAGGCGGTCGAAGCGGTGTGTCGACGGTCGCCACGCTTCTTGAGTTTCGCGTCAAACAGGGCTTTTCTCGCATGCCTTAGCGCTGCTCGGGTGGGCCAGGTAGTGGGGACTTCAAGGATGGCATCATAGTCGAGGCTATGGCCGAGGAGTCTTCCGGTCGGTGGGATGTTTGGGTGAAAAGACGCCGGATCCTGTCTCTGGCTGGAACACAACGCGGTACTGGACATCCTCGCAGCATGGCCCACCTCATCTCAACTGAAGCACGCCGGCAAAGTCAGGATCGATGCCAAGCTGAAAAAACACGGAGCTCGGCGACATTCTGCCTGGGCTTCCGCAATCATCGATGCACTCAATGAGCAAAGCATCGTCGTAGTCGGTACGGGCGCCGCCGGCCTGGTCATTCCGCACCTGGCTCGGCACCAACCACGCGCCAGTCGGACACGTCGCTCAAGTCCGAGCTCGTCAGTCATTCAGGTAGCAAGAGATTGAAACGAGCGCTCTTCCTCTCCACATTCGCATCGATCAGGTTCGATCCGACCTGCCGGGCCTATCATGACCGGAAACGGGCACAGGGCAAACGCCATAACCAAGCTCTGCTCACCTTGGCTCACATATGCCTCACAGTCCTGTTCGCGATGATCCGTGACGGATCGCTCTATGACGTTCCGGAGCTGAATATTGCTTGACACAGAGCATGGGGGCACACCCCATTAGCCGGCCAAAATAGTCTGACTTCGCTGAATCGAATCAACCGTTTCCTACCCTGCGACGATCGTTCATGATGAATATTCGCCCATTTACCTATAGGCTTTATCTCATGGTCAAAGTCAATAGATTGTCCGCATACACAGACGAAGCCGACAATAGCATCGAGTACTCTGGCCCCCCCGCTGGTGGTCAATTCGAGGTTGTTTTCAAAGGCCGAGGAAACAGAATTATTGCCCCTACAGGTGTGAAAATTGAGTACCTCTCCGTTCACTTTGATTGCGATAACGGAACATTGATTCTTGGCGCAAACTCCAATGTCGGCGGCATAAAAGCTTCCGTTCGAATTGGTCAAGACGCAACGGTGAAGTTCGGCAACAACGTCAATATGACAGGACGTTGCTATATCTCTGCAATGGAAGGGCGAACCGTTTCGTTCGGTCACGACGTCATGATCGCTCAAGAAAACGAGTTCCGCTCGGACGACGCGCATCCGATATTCGATGTCGACTCCGGGAAGCGTGTCAACGTTTCGAAGAATGTCGTGATCGGAAACCACGTCTGGTTCGCGAAAGGCGCCGTTGCGCTAAGTGGTGCTCGCGTCGGCGATGGAACGGTCATCGGATTCCGCAGTCTAGTTAACGGACCAATACCCAATAATTGTGTGGCGGTCGGTTCGCCAGCTAAAATTGTACGCCGGAACATTGCCTGGGAACGCCCACACCTGTCACTTGTCGCGCCATACTACAAGAACGATGCGTCAAGTGTGACAAAGTCACAGTATTGGAAGAGGACGGAAGATATGATTCCCATCTACCCAAAGAAAGGCCTATATCAACGGCTGAAAGCTGCCTTTTCTGCATTTAGGATGTGAACTTAATGATTCGGTCGCTTTTCGAATACGGGCATAGAATGAGCATATCCCTTGGCTAACAAGATACCCTGGATTCTAGATTATAGAAGTGCATTCCTATTCGGCATGCTCGGCACATATGTAAGACGCCCGTTGCGTCATATCAACACCTTCGAGAACGCTAATACGTTGAGCCAGATGAAAAGCTCCGCGAAATAGATTCCTCATCATGCTTCTTTCCTCACCTGCCGGACCGAAGTCCGAGACTTGGCAACAGCGATCTTCTTCAGTATTCAGGTCAGGGCAAGTATCTGACCAGTGAGCTCCACGACACAGATTTTCTTGAACTCAGCATTCAAACGGATCACCGGCATGTTCTTCACCGCAGGATGCGTGGCGGCACACTTCTACGTGGTTGCCGGCTGATCAAGAACTTTGCTCACTTTCGCACCATGACGAGTCTTCTGTAACCGCTGCTGTTGCGGCAACAGATAGTTGATGAACACACAATCCAACTCTCTAATTTTATTCAGCAACTCCAACTCTTCATCGCTTTCGTACCGAAGGTAGCCCACCAACTCACGGACTAGGGACCTTTTCTTCTGTTCCACTTGAGCATCATGATTCTTATTGCCCGGACGGGAGCGAGTGACGGTGATCCGCTGATCAGTGCAGAATCGCAACAACTCGTCATTGATTGCCGAATAGCCTGAATTGGTACTTCTGGTCCTAAGAATTGGTGTGAAATCTCGTGACTTCGTAGACACTGAATCTCATCACTTCGTGGACAGTGGAACTCAAGACTTTGTATGTCCTGTCTCATCCCTTCGTGGACACACGAACTCATGACTTCGTGGACACCATGTCTCAACAGTTCGTAGACAAATCACGGCCGGTTTCTGGCACTCTCTTGAACATGACAAGCGCCCTTCCGCCACGCGTGCGATCCATGATCATCAACTTCGACCCCACACAACCAGATGCCCTGAGCATCAGCGAATTCTGCAAGACGCAGAAAATCTCTCGAAGTATCTTCTACCGCCTACGGCGCAGAGCTGTTAGTGAATCTGCTGCGGCTCTCCACCCACAGTCCAGAGCACCGAGAGAACCCGCTAGGAAATATGGCCCAGCGGTGGTCAACGAGCTGGTGAAGATTCGCCAGAAACTCAAAAAGGATGGTTGGGACTACGGTCCCAAAACCATTCTTTACGAAGCAACGATGAACGAAGACACTTTCCCAGGCGGCAAGATTCCGTCTGTTGCTACGATAGGCCGCTTGCTGGCCGGCGTCGGTCACGTGGACCGCAACCCTCGTAAGCGACCAAAATCTTCCTATGTTCCCTTCACAAGGTCAACGGCCATGGCTTTGTGGCAACTTGATGCTTTTGAATATCGAACCGCCAAGAATCAGCACATCACCGTGTACCAGCTCATTGATGATGCCAGCAGATTCGATGTAGGCTCCCGAGCGTTCCAACGCCACGAAAACAGCCAGGATGCCCAAGAAGTACTCGTGCGAGCCATCGCTGAGTACGGTGCACCCCAAGAAGTACTCAGTGACAATTCCAAAGCGTTCAACCAGTTACGTAGCGGGACTTTCGGTTCAGTAGAAATGTTTCTCGCATCCAAGGGAAGCATGCCGATCACGGGGTTGCCGGGACGGCCTACAACTCAGGGAAAGAACGAGCGTTCACACCGTACGTTGCAACGTTTCTTGACGGCAAATAAGCCACAGGATCTTGCCGATGTGCAGAGGCTGCTGAAACGGTATCGGGAACATTACAACAAACGGCGTCCGCATCAATCGCTGAATCAAGCGACCCCACAGGCTGCATGGGAACTGTTGGAGCATACCCCGGCGACCGAACCGATTCACTTGTCAGTGTTGGAGGCGAAAGCCGCCGAACATCTCAGTAAACGTCGCTTGGCTCAGCCTACGGCAAGTAAGTTGGACGTGGTCGTGTCGAAGTCGGGTGAAATCATGAAAAGCACTCACGATGAATCGGATCCAGTGCCCCTGTTGGAATCGAATCAGATGCTAGTGGAAGTCACTAAGGAAAACCGCAGAACGTTCTATCAAGGTGGTTGGGTCCCTTTAAGCAGTCCAGCAGCTATGCGATAGCCAACTGATTCTCTCTAACCCATTCATCCCAAAACCGGGACGGCGTCAACCCGTCCAAAGAACCATGGGGACGCTCATGATTGTAAATGTCCTTCCATTCATCAGCCAAATACTTCGCTTCCACCATAGTGTCCATAATTTCCCCGGAAAGCTGTTCACGTCGGAACTGCGCATTGAACGACTCAATAAAACCGTTCTGCCAAGGTGAGCCCGGATCGATAAAGGCAGTGGACACCCCCACAGTGTTGCACCATTCCACCAGCTCGCCAGCAGTGAACTCAGGACCGTTATCACACCGCACAAACGCCGGCTGAATCCCAGTTTCAGCAATAATGTCCTCTAAAACAGCAACCACATCAGCAGCTTTAAAAGCGCGGCGGGGAATGATCGCCAAAGCGGTCCGCGTGTACTCATCAATGACATTGAAAAACCGGATATGACGGCCACAAGAGGTGACATCCGACTGGAAATCAAAGCTCAGTACATGCATCGGGTACTCGGCGGTCAACCGCTTTTGCTCGCCGGCTCCAGGGCCGGTACGGCGCTTCTTACGACGCTTCGGCTTACAGACCAGCCCCTCCTCGCGCTACAACCGACGAACACACTTGCTATTCAAGCCCGCCTCTTTCCACCGTTCGGTGGCCAGCAAGTACCAACGGGCCTTGCGCCAGCCCCACGTTGGATGCTTAGACGCGATAGCCCTCAAGTCGGCTCGTAGCTGCGCTTCGTCAAAGCTGACCGGAGCCTTTTTCTTCCGCAACGCAGAGCGGTTCTGACCCAGAACCTGACAAGCGAAGCGTTCGGACGCCGGTGAATTATTCCATCGCCATCCGTACAGCACGGCGGCGTGGTTCGGGACTTAAAATTTTCCCTTGGCTACCTCGGTCAGAATGTCGTTGGCGAGCATCTGATCAGCGAGCAGCTTCTTGAGGCGCGCGTTTTCCTTCTCTAGCTCTTTGGTACGTTTGCTGGCTTCAGCGTTTTTCTCGGACCCGTACTGGTTGATCCAGCGGTACCAAGTAGCTTCAGTGATCTGAAGTTCCTTGATGACCTCGATCATCGAGTGTCCGTCGTTGAGCATCTTTTGTCCTTGACGGACTTTAGCGATGACCTGATCTGGTGTGTGTCTGCGTGCCATTGTTTCTGTGATTCCTCCTGTGTCCATTGTCGGACACGAGTACTCACATAGTCACTGGACTACTTTCCGGGGACCCAACCAAAGGGTTCCACATTTCATTGCCCACATCGTTCGCTCGGCGTCAGTTTGTCAGGACGATTACAGACACAGAATTCTTGTTGTCGGACCCTGAGACTAGTGAAATTGTCATGTCGTTCCCGTTGCCGATGGTGGCCTTGAAAGTGGAGGGAAGTTCGTTTCGTCGTATTCAATCAAGGTTACTCAGATGGCTATGGCGACTCGTCAATGGGAGAAGAAAGCTGAGCAGTTCCGTGCCTTCATCCAGGCTCGGGAGGATCAATCGCCGACGTTCTTCGAACATAGCTAGGTGGTAATCAGTTACCAACTGCTCAACTCAGTTAGCAGTTGGTAACTGTGTACAAAGTTTTGAGGTCGGTTGTCCACGAAGCCATGAGTTTCAGTGTCCACGATGTGCCGAGATTCCACACCATTTACCCGGACTAGGGGTACCCACTAGCCGCATTCAGCATACGATCATCTCGTGCTGGCAGGCACTCTGTTTTCTTTTCATATTCGTGATCTTTTGTGCTGCCTTTTGCTCTTATGGTCTGCCCCGATACGCGCCAAGATTCAATTTCCCAGACCAGTAGGTCTCCGACGTCAATTGGTCGTAGCCGTCCCGCCACACGCGAACGTTATTTTCATAAGTCGATCGCAACCGCATCGTGTTTCTGACCAGTCGGATGGTCTCCCGCCAGAATTTCTTTTGGTTGCGGCGTACGACGTAGGCCTGCGACTGATCACCGTTGAGGTACGTAATCTGCTTGGCTCCGTACACCTTGTGGTGGTCATCCCTGAATGGAGAAGACAGCGTCAGCTCCGCATCCGAATCCTTGCCCATTGGTAGCAAGTGTCCGTTTAGAGTAGCCAAGAGTACCGCCCTCGACGCGCGGGACTTTTCGCTGTGCAGTTCTTCCGGGCGTTCCACAACGGGCTTCCAGGCCTCTTCACGCGTCAAGGCCTTTAAATCTGCGCGACGCCTTGCCATATCCGCGTTCTTGTCAAAGAACTTTGGACCTCGGAGTACATCTTCAAATGCAAGGTTGATTGCCGACAACGTGTCGTAATGGAATCGCATCACATTACGCTTGTAGAAGCTGAAGACCATCTGCTGAATTTCGATCCATGACCGTTGCTTTTCCGGCAACGAGAGGTGATGTACCAAGTGACTTCTGAAGTCCAAGTACCACGTCATGGGAGAAGCTTTGTCGGTAAAGTTTTCCTGTACCGAGGCGACTCCTGGCAAGGAAACAATGTCAAAGTCATTGACCAGTGAGAAGCTCACGTCATCTCCACGTACAAAGAACGGGAATGGCAGGTGTTCCACCTGCGCAACGGGGAATGCGAAGAACCACCAACCCGCATATAAGTCTTCTGGAGCAGGAAGTGTCGTCTCGTATTCCATCTTGAAGACTTCATCACGGTTACGAAGATCCAGACCGTGGTACCTAGGCTTGCAACCCAAATCGAATTCGGCGCCATTTTCCCAGATCTGCCAACGGTGCGATGCGTTGATCATGGCGCCGGCTACGGCGGTGCGTGGATCCTTGGCATAAGCTAGCAGCCACCACGTCCTAGACAACGCTTCCATCTGAATCGATGCGTCATCATCCATAAAGAGGCAGTGTGACGCACCGATTTCCCGAGCGCGTAGTAGGCCACGGGTGAATCCTCCGGCGCCGCCGAGATTCTCGTTGGCGATGATTTCTACGCCGCCGCCATCTTCAACTTTGAGTGAATTTCCGTTGTCCACCACCGTCATTCTGATGTGTTCACTAAGTTCTGAGTCAGAAATGAACTGACGGAAACGGGAGATGGTGTCTTCTACTTCAGCTTCTCGCTTGAACGTAGTGACCGAGAGCATGAGGTCTGGAGTCCGTACTGGCTCGGCGGTTGTAGCCCATGCGAAGTCTTCAAGTTCCCCGTCCTGTAGGGCCATCAAGTCAAAGAATAGAAGGGATTCTTCAGGCGTATCTTCGTCGATGACAACAGGATGGCGGTGTAGGCCATCTAAGGTCACAATTTCGCTGACAATCTTGTGCCAAGACTTGTGACGGTCCGCCTGGAAGACGGTTAGCTGAAAGCGACCACTGCCCTGGAGTTGAAGTTCAAGTGGCAGATTTCCGCAGACTCGTTTCCACTTACCGTAGTTGAACACGTTGTAGTAAGTGCCAGTAGAGAGCAGACCACCAGGCGCAAACTCAGCTACTCCCCTGCTCAATGAAATACCCACCGGCCCAAATACATGGAAGTGTGCTTCTTGCTCAGTGGAGATGCCGGCCTGCAACCAAATTCCTGGTTGTACTGCGAAGCTCGAAGCAGCCTTGGTGCTTGTTGCGGTTTCAGTTGACGCAGCCGTCAGAACTTTTTCTGTCTGGGCAATATTCTGTTGATTCATTTCGTTCGGCCTAGCCGAGTCCTTCCAACTCTAAGTTTCGCGCGAAGGCTAAACCGTCGCTTCGGTAAGTAATGCAACGTACCGGTACTCAAGCCTGAGGACCGACAGTCTTTCGTTCTAGGTCAGTCGTTGCCGAACTATCTGCGTACCGCTCATAACGATGTGGCCTCTCACCGATGATTTCTACTTCTGGTTCCAATAAGAAGCCAGAAAACTCATACACCTTTGCGATCGCGTAATCGATGAGCGCTTCGTAATCGGCTGCGGTTGCCTGATTTACGTTAACGAAGAAGCCGGGCTGCTTTGTGGAGATTTGAGCACCACCGATTTGATATCCAGGCAATCCGGCCTGCATGAGCAGTCGCGGTGCTCTCCACCATTTGAAGGTCGATCCGTGGTTAGGGCTTTCCAATGGAAAATGCCGTTCGCGGACTTGAACTGTCGCCAGCATTTTCTTCGACAACTCGAGTCGATCAGATTGACTCGTTGCGAAGGTGGCTTCCACGATGATCCAGTTTGGGTGTTCATGGAAAGTTGTATGACGCTTGCCCCAAGAAATTTCGCTCTTATTCAAGATCCTGATTTGACCCTTGTGGTCGATGTACTTCACGGACTTGATGGTCGAACGAATATCGCTTACGTTAGTCCCGGCATTCATATAGACAGCTCCGCCTACGGTTCCGGGAATCCCTGATGCCCATTCCAGGGTTGATAATCCGTGTTCAAGTAGGTAGTAAGAAGCTTCTATGAAACTTGCCCCTGCGCCAACGATGAATTCGTCACCGATGAGTGAAAAGTGATCGATTCCCGATGAAATAATTACGATGCCACGTATTCCGCCATCACGCACGATCACGTTGGAACCGCGTCCAAGCAATGTATATGGAACGTCATGGTCCAACGCGAACTCTACGAGCTGAGCAAGTTCCTCGATGGACTTGGGGAAAACGAGCACGTCAGCAGGGCCGCCAACTTTGTTGTGCGTGTATTCCTTGAGCTCCCGACCAACATACAATTTGAGGTTAGGATTTAGAGCAACAAGATCGTCCTTAAGCCTGCTGACCCGAACGTCGTTGAGGACGTTTAGAACGATCTGTTCCCTGCTTGGAGTATTCGGAGGTACTGCCAAGCCTGCCAGAGCTTTCGGATTAATGGTTGCCACAGGCTTCTTTTGAGTAGACAGCTCTTTAGCCGAAGAAGCGACAATCTCGATTTCTTTGATGTCAGCCCCAGCGCGAGTACCCGTAAAATGAACTGCACCCAACATCACCTGGCTATATTCGGCTCCAGGTGACTTAAAAACTACCTCGGAAGTTCGCTCAGATCCTGTTTCTTGACCTACCTCAATGGCGCCAACGACTTTGAATTTGCCCGATTTTGGGTTCCTCAAATGCACATTGACCGCGGTGCGAATCGTCCGGGGAGTCCAGTTCAGTTTGAGTTTGTAGATTGCTCCTTGCTGTAAGGCAGCTGGCAGGTCAATCCAAACGTGCTTGCCCGCCAATCCACTATTACTTGTCACGCGAAGAGATGTGCCATCAGCGTGAGTGTCTACCGACCAAACATCACTGTTTGTCGAGAAGTTCAAATCCAGCTTTTGGCCTATACCCTTGGCAGCTGACGTGGCAGCAGCTACTTGCCTACCGTTCAATGCAGCAGAAGACTTGACAGTGGGATCTAAAGCAGCTTTCAACCAATTGAGTGATGTCTCGCGACCGTTCTCGATATAGTTACGAGCCTTAGTGAAGTCAATATCAAGAGTGACATTTGAGTTGGCATTAATCATTTCATCGCTGTCGCTTTCATACACACGACGGGTGTCATCGAAGCCCAAAGAAGACAACAGGTTCTTGAAACGGTCGGCACCGCGTTTGTTGTTGTAGATCGATGAGAATGGCTTTTCAAAGATCACCGAGAATGCAGTTCCGTGGAAGCTGTCGGTGACTACGTAGCTTGCGTCCTTGTAGCCCCGAAGGAAGTTCTCTGGTGAGTCGCTTTCAATTATTTCTGCACGCGGTTCTCCAGCCCAAATTTCTTGGGCTGCTACGCGCCCTTCGTCTGGATTGCAGATAACTAGGATTTTTTCCAGACCGGTCTTTTCTAGAATGGCCAGCGCAGTGGATTTCTTTTCCGGTGTCGGATCCAGGAGGAACACTGCCATGTATTCTCCCTCCGGTGAGATAGACGCCTTGGCGGCCAGTTCGTTGTAGTGCCCTTGCTCAAGAAGGAACACTGGGTCAACTACAAGGTCCGCTTTGACTTCGAAAATGTCCTTCGCCGTGTTCACAGCGTAGTTCTCACGCACTGAGATGGCCTTGAACTTCTGAAGGTTTGCGGCGTGCTTTTCAACGAAGTCCGGCTTGAACTTGTCGGTTCCCCTGTTGCCGAATGAAGTACCGTAAGCAACTCGGTTTCTCTCTGGGGCAACGAAGTCTAGGAACAAGTCATCGTTGACGCGCCCGATCAACGGGTTCCACAGCTGGTCACTGCCCACGACAAATGTCTCAGCGAGCTCATTGAGCTGATCCAGTTCTGTGTACTGCAGCTGATCCGTGTATTCGTAGCCGGTACGGCGCGCGAAATCCATAGACAGAATGTCTTTCGGCCAGCGAACGCGGAAACCGTTGTATCCAACTGGTTCATGCACCATGAGTACCGAATGGCCAAGATTTTCAATGGCACGGTTCAGACCGTAGTAGGTCAAAATTGATCCGTAATTCTTGCCGTACCACCAGCCGAGAACGGCCACATCATACTTACTCTTCGGATCCACCAAGGGGAAATTCCTCATTCCTTGTCTTGCTCTTCATGCATGAACTAGCGGGTTGCCACGTTGTACTTTTGTAGGCCCGGATGCCGTTTTCAGCGAAATGTTGTCTGCTGGAGCGATCCGAAACGGACTATCCGTTGGCCGCGAAAAACCACATTAGCAATAAATCAATTCCGTGACGTTTGAATTTTGCTCATACTGACATTTGTTTAAGTTAAGTACACCTCGCGTTAACCTTCAATACGGTGCCTCGTTACTGTGCGATGAATAAATTACAGGTATGGATACAGACTTATTAGTTGTCGGGTCAGGTTTCTTCGGTCTCACCATCGCTGAACGCGCGGCAGAGGCCGGCCTGAAAGTTACGGTTATTGACCGTCGGTCACACATCGGCGGAAATGCCTACAGTGAAGCTGAGCCTGAAACAGGCATTGAGGTGCACCGATACGGCGCGCATTTGTTCCACACGTCGAACGAACGAGTGTGGGAGTACGTGAATCGGTTCACCAGTTTCACTAACTACGTACACCGCGTGTACTCCACACACAACAATCAGACTTTCGCATTGCCCGTAAATCTACACACCATAAACCAATTCTTTAACGCTGCCTATACTCCGGATGAAGCGCGTTCTTTGGTCAAAGAACAAGCCGGCGAATTCGATGTCGATACGGCAAAGAATTTCTATGAAAAGGGCGTCGCTCTCGTTGGACGCCCACTGTTCGAGGCATTTTTCGCTCATTACACCGCTAAACAGTGGCAGACCTCCCCAGAGAAGCTATCGGGCGACATCGTCAGCCGACTTCCGGTTCGTTACAACTACGACAATCGTTACTTCAACGACAAGTACGAGGGCTTGCCCGTGGACGGATACACGGCCTGGATTGAACGCATGGCTGATCACCCGAATATCACCGTTCACTTGAACACTGACTTCTTCGATTCAAGCCAGCCGTTCAACAAGGATGACTTGGCTGGGCAGATTCCAATTGTTTACACCGGCCCGATTGACCGCTACTTCAACTACAGTGAAGGTGAGCTCTCATGGCGAACCCTAGACTTTGAAGAAGAAGTCGTGAACGTCGGCGACTATCAGGGAACCCCGGTTATGAATTACCCAGATGCTGACGTGAACTTCACTCGCATCCACGAGTTCAAGCACTTCCATCCAGAGCGGAAAGACAGCTACCCCACGGATAAAACGGTGATCATGCGTGAGTTCTCCCGCTTTGCCACCAAGGATGATGAGCCGTACTACCCAGTGAATACTCCTGAAGACCGTACCGGGCTTCTTGCCTATCGTGAACTAGCCAAGAACGAGGAGAATGTGTTCTTCGGCGGTCGTCTTGGGACCTACCAGTACTTGGACATGCACATGGCCATCGGCTCTGCCCTGTCCATGTGGGATAACCAAATTTCCAAAATTACTGAGGATCTGAAGGTCTCGCAGTAACAGTCAGTAACCAGTAAGGGTGTTCGTTGCTACAGCAACGGACACCCTTACTTTATGCCTCCAGGACGACAATATTCCCCGACAGGTCTACGCAAATTGATTTGGATGACACGGCCTGTGACACCGCCTGCCGCGGACGATCGTTTAACCGTTACGACGTGCAGCAAAGACCTCAGCTAAGGGTCCGTGATCAAAGGCCGACAAAGAACGACACCTTAAAGCGCACGAAGCAGTCGGAACATGGTGGCCTTCTCTCCAGAGGCAACCGAGACCAAGCGAGATCTGTGTCCACACGGCGGCAATAGGAACGCGCAGGCAGTCTTCGACTACCTGCGCGACGCGACCGCCGGCCGCTACCCTTTTTGCTCTAACGTGCGTGCAGGCTCACTGCCTTCAGTGGAGCCATCGGCTTCCACCCTTTCTCAACATCGATCTTTCGGCCATCGCGCAGCCCCCTGAACAGATGAGAGGTGCCGCGGATGGTCTTCTCAACTAGCACCAGACGAAGAATTTCTTTCGCGAAGGTGAGAACCGTGCCAAGGCCGAAGTGAACCGGGTGAAGGAGCCCGTGGGCGCGATAGTACTGTTTGAGAATCGCCCGGTTACGCATGATGTAGTAACGGTATCCGTTACTGGAAGCATTGAAATGTCGAACACCGAGGTCCAATTGACGAATATCGCGAGTGCGTTTAAGAACGAACTCGTTAACGATGACAGCAGTGGTGACTTGCGAGGCCAACCAACCATAGAGTTGGTCATCCCAGTAAATAAAGAAGCGCGGGTCAGGCAGCCCGATACGTCGAACTACATCACGGTGGATGAACATTCCTTCAAAACATCCAGAGTTCATTTCGCGATAGCCGGTAATATCAAAGTCACTGGGGGCAAACGGGATGGGGATCGCCAATCGATCAGAAATCCGATACTGCCAATAGAATTCACTGCCGTCGTAGTCATATCGACGCCCCTGGATGACTTTGAAGCGCGAAGCCCACGTCCCTAGCCTTCCTAGAGCATTTGGAATGACCTCTACGTCATCGTCCATCATCCAAATCCACGAGGCCCCAAGTTCATAGGCGGTCTTCACTCCATGATGGAACCCGCCTGATCCCCCGGTGTTCGTTGCAAGTTTTTCGTAGATCACCTCTGGGGCCAGCACTTCGCGGTGTTTGGCGACGATTTTATGCGTGTCATCAGCGGAATCGTTATCAACGATGACCACGTGTCCGGGTGACGGAACCATCTTTTGGATGCTCGTGAGAAGACCATCAAGCAGGTGCGATCGGTTGTAAGTAACAATCACGATCGCTGTTTCCGCGGGGGCAAAACTCGCCGCCTCGGTGTCTGCTTGGTTTCTTGTTTCAGGATTCATATCAAATCCACATTATCGCACCAAAAAGTTATCAGTTGCTTATGCTGCTCATATTCATAAATGATCACCTAAATTCAAACTTATATTTACCGGCCGTTTACCTAAAAACAACGTCGATTTTGATCTTTGAAATTTTGCTACGCACAACTGCAACCCCTCCGCCTTGCTCTTGAAGAGACGTCGGCGCAAAAAGAGACCTGCCTTCCAACTGCACGTTGGTAGGCAGGTCTCTGTAGAACTATGGCTAATTAGTCTTCGAGGTTGATCTCTCGTGCAACGCTGGCACCGATAGCGGCACCTACAACGTCCAAGACGCCAGCTGGCAGTGCAGAGTCGATGCTGATGACCGCAAGAGCCTCAGACTTCTCCTCATCGCGAGCAACCTGCATGCCGGCGATGTTGACGCCCTGCTCGTTATGTTGTTGACAGCCCCTAAAAGAGGATCATAGGGACTGTCGGCCGACCAATCTCGGCATGGTGTCTTGCCCCTGCTTAGCCAATAGTCCGGGGGGTGTTGCCACCGAGATTGGGATGGCAGCGGGGTGATTGCTGATTAGGGGCGCGGCGCCAAAATGGACGCCTGTCATAACGTGGATGTAAGACTTTGCTACCTGCGGTTGGTCGACCTTGAACGAAAACTAGTTCAAAGGAGCACTAGCCATGATCAGCACGGATATCGATATCTTCCTCGGACTCGACGTGGGAAAAACCGATCATTGGGCCTGCGCCGTCACCAAAGACGGCACCAAAATCTGGAACAAGACCCTGCCCAACGACGAAGCCAAACTCGTCGAGGTCTATCAAAACCTCACAGCTCAAGGCACCGTACTGGTAGTCGTAGATCAACCAGCCACCATTGGCGCCCTCGCTGTTGCGGTCGCCCAACACCTCGATATTCCGGTGTCCTACCTGCCCGGACTCTCAATGCGACGCATCGCAGACATGTACCCCGGGACAGCGAAAACAGATGAAAAAGACGCCTTCATCATCGCTGACGCAGCCAGCACCATGCCACACACCGTGCGCAGCATCCAAGTCTCAGACGAAGAGGAAGCCACCCTGGGCATGCTCACCGGATTCGACTTAGACCTAGCCCGACAGATCACCCAAACCAGCAACAGGATCCGCGGACTGTTCACCCAAATCCACCCGCCACGAGAACGGATCCTCGGCCCCTGGCTGGAACACGACGCCGTGTTGGAAGTCCTCGCCTCCCGGCCGACCCCAGCGCTGCTGAAGCATGCCGGCAAGGCGCGAATCGACGCGAAGCTCAAGAAGCACGGCGCCCGCCGGCATACCGCGTGGGCAAACGCCATCTTCGATGCGTTGAATGAGCAAACGGTAGTCGTGGTCGGCACCGATGCGGCCGGCCTGGTCATCCCTCACCTGGCACGGCAGCTGATTTCCTTGCACGCACAGCGAGCTGATGTTGCTGCACATCTCGAAGCCATGGTGGAAGCCCACCCTCTTTATCCGGTCCTGACTTCGATGCCAGGGGTTGCCGTCAGGACCGCCGCGATTATCATTGCCGAGACCTCCGGTAAGACCTTCGCCAGTGCCGCATCACTGTCTTCCTATGCCGGGCTGGCACCAACCACTCGCCAATCGGGCACGTCCATCAAGTCCGAGCGTGTCAGCCATTCAGGGAACAAACGCCTGAAACGGGCGTTGTTCCTCTCGGCGTTCGCCTCGATCAGGTTCGACCCGACCAGCCGCGACTACTACGACCGGAAACGGGCACAAGGAAAACGCCATAACCAAGCACTCATCGCGCTAGCCCACAGACGCCTCACGGTCCTGTTCGCCATGATCCGGGATGGCTCACTTTATGATGTTCCGGAACTGAAAATCGCTTGACTTTATACATAGGGGCACCCCCCCAGCACATTACCCAACGCACCGACAACGCCGGGACGGTCTGCGTAACGAACTACGATCATGTGATCAGAGATAGGGATTTCAATTTCGTGACCGTTGATACCAACCAGCTTTTCAATCTGCTTTGGACCGGTGAGGGTACCTGCAACAGCTAGCTGAGCGCCTTTAACGCATATCTAGACTCCCTAAAAAACCAACGGACTTGCGAGGTACCTCATAGAATGATTGCGGGCGAAGTTGGGCCCCTCTAAGAGGAACCATTGCAGGCCTCACGCCTTGGCCCAAATGTGTTTCTTGCCGCTTGGATTGCTCTAGGCGTGACGTTTGAGAATGCCGCCTGTTTCAATTCGCTTGGAACGGGGCACTAATACGTTTTGGTCGAAATTACCTACAGCGACGAAGGCAATGAAAACCTCATTGTCAGAAACGTCGGCGATCTTTCTTATCTTCTTCTCCTTATCGATCCCCATGGCGGTGTTCAATAGGCAAGATCCGAGCTCCATTTGCGTTAGCCCAAGGAGCAACGACATCATAAACAAGCCCCCATCAACAAAAGGTTGATTGCGTTCTGCTGCGAAAAGGAATGCATCCAGGTCTGCAGTCACCAGCAATAGCCGTGGTGGTGCATTGAAACCAAAGAATCCACCTTGTACGTCAACCAGACGCTTGATCGTTTCCGGGTGATCAAATTGATGAACTCGCACGCCTTGCCGACTACACACAGACGGCGACTGCATCGCGATCTGAACTGCGGTCTTTATAGCTGAATCATCAACAGGCTGGTCAGTGAACTCGCGAACGCTACGACGTCCGTACATCACGTCCATGAAAGGGCGCTGATCATTTGGAGTCTCAACGGGTACTTCGCGGTGTTGGGCTGCGGGGAACGCGCCGCCCTCCCCCAACAGCCCGTGGCTAATTAACCGCTGTGCTTCCGGCGAAAACAGTTCACGGAAGTGTGTCACATCGGTGTTCGTCTCATCGTTACGCGAAAAATAGGCCTTCATTACAGAGGCCGAACTTTGCACTATGGTGTCACTAGTATCCAGACCACGTGAGATCCATGCGTTAAGTTCCTTAGCGAGGCCAGGTATGGCAATGCGTCCGAACCCCGGACGGAAGTTGCTATGTGTCAACCCCTTCTCTATTGCGTGCGCATGGAAGAACATTCGTGCACGATTGCCGGTGACCGATTCCGCAGACCGCCCCTGTTTGAATGCACGGACTTGATTTTCATAATCGTGCCGGGCCAAGAGTCGAGCTTGCTTTGAAAAACGCTCTACTACCGTGCCAGCATCTTCGGGAGTTTTCCCTTCTGCCACTCCTTTCTGATCTTTGAGGTCTGTCACCGTTATTTCGTTTATCACCGCGCCGGCTCCTTGACCGGTGAAGTGAAGCGCGCCAAACATGATTTGGCTGAAACCCAATTCCGGTGTGGTGAAGACGAATTCATCGGTCCGCAAGGTTCCGCCACCAGATGGCACCTTAACTTTTCCAACAACGCGGAAGGCTCCCGATTCTGGGTTTCTCAGATGTACGTTGATGTTTTTGGTTGTGGTGGTTGGTGCCCATTGAATAGTCAAACGTTTCTTGGATCCTGGAGAAATTTGCTGACCCAAATCTGTCCATACATGTTGACCACGTTGTTTCTTATCGTCTCGAACCGATAAGGAAACTCCTTGTTCAGTCTTAGCCATGGACCAGATATCGCTATTGGCCGAGAATTCCAAGTCCAGCAGGTGGCTCGGAGCTGATTCATCGGTTGTTCCTGCATTGTGCTGGCCGTCGATCGCCGCGGGTGACTTCATCGTGGGATCCAGCGCGGCGTTCAGCCATTCCAGCGATCTCTTGCGCCCGTTCTCGATGTAGTTGCGCGCCTCGGTGAAGTCAATCGACAAGGAAACGTTATCGTTCTGATTGATGGTCTCAGCGCTGTCGTCTTCATATACACGTCGACTATCAGCGAAGCCTAGAGAAGAGAGTAGGTTCTTGAATCGGTCGGCACCTCGTATGGTGTTGTAGATAGACGAAAAAGGCTTCTCAAAAATTACTGAGAATGCAGTGCCGTGAAAGCTATCAGTCACTACGTAGCTGGAGTCTTTGTAACCGCGAAGGAAGTTTTCCGGGGAGTCTGAAGCAACGATCTCCGCTCGAGGTTCATCTGACCACAGTTCAACGGCCATCTCACGTCCCTCATCTGGATTACAGATGACCAAGATCTTCTCAAGCCCTACTTTTTCCATGATCGCCAATGCGGTGGATTTCTTCTCTGGCGTTGGATCTAGCAGAAAGACCGCCACATATTCGCCCTTTGGTGAGATTGTCGCTTTCGCCGCCAATTCGGCGTAGTGCTGTTGGTCCAGCAGGAAGACCGGATCCACCACCAATTCCGCTTGCGCTCCGAATACCTCGCGAGCGGTGTCAATTGCGTAGTCTTCGCGCACAGAGATTGCCTTGAACTTCTGAAGATTCGGTGCATGCTTCTCAACGAAATCCGACTTGAACTTCTTTATGCCCCTGTTACCGAACGATGTGCCGTATGCGACTCTGTTGCGCTCAGGACGGACGAAGTCCAAGAATAAATCGTCATTGACCCGGCCAATGAGCGGGTTCCATAGTTGGTCGCTCCCCACAACAAACGTGTCAGCCGCTTCATTGAGCCATTCAAGCTCCGAGTAGTGCATTTGCCCCGTGAATTCGTATCCGCTTCGGCGTGCAAAGTCCATGGACAGGATATCTTCGGGCCACTTCACTCGATAACCGTTATAGCCAAGTGGCTCATGAACCATGAGGACTGAACGCCCGAGGTTCTCGATGGCACGGTTCAGGCCGTAATAGGTCAGAATTGATCCGTAGTTTTTGCCGTACCACCATCCGAGAACGGCTACATCGTACTTATCTTTCGGATCTACCAAGGGACGTTCCTCATTCCTTTTCTTACGACTCATACTGAACCTGTGCGAATCTGATTGGCCCTCGCACCGGGCCATTGGCCTGCGCCGAGAATAGACACTCAGGAGGAGTCCTACAGAACTACCGTTATCACAGGAAATCACCACGCTATCAACAAACTATTCTTATGACTCGCGCGCAGGACCTACACGCAAATTAGTTTGCGTTAAATACACCTAGTGTTAATCTCGAATATGAACTGTAGAAGCCATTAGCAACTCATATTGAGCGCAATGAGCCACCGCAATCCCCCTGATTCACTTCAGCTGGCATGTCTCAGCGGTGATTTGAGATCCTTGGGGCAGGGAATATGTCTCGTGCATTCTCCCACGGCAAAACACGACGACAGAGTTGTCCTCGGCGCCGAAATTAGGTAGTTCCCATCCCAATAAACGATTTAGCCCACCGGTCATAAGTCCAAGTAAATGCCTCTGTTTGCCCTACGCAAAAACCCGCCCGCCGAACATGAGTTCGACGGGCGGGTTTCCTTGAAGGCCTGAAAATTAGTCTTCGAGGTTGATCTCTCGTGCAACGCTGGCACCGATAGCGGCACCTACAACGTCCAAGACGCCAGCTGGCAGTGCAGAGTCTATGCTGATGACCGCAAGAGCCTCAGACTTCTTCTCATCGCGAGCAACCTGCATGCCGGCGATGTTGACGCCCTGCTCCCCCAGTACGTTACCCAACGCACCGACAACGCCGGGACGGTCTGCGTAACGAACGACGATCATGTGATCCGAGATTGGGATTTCAATTTCGTGACCGTTGATACCGACCAGCTTTTCGATCTGCTTTGGACCGGTGAGGGTACCTGCAACAGCTAACTGAGCGCCTTCGTTGGTGGCACCCTTGATGGTCAACTGATTGCGGTACTCAGGGGAATCAGTGGTGGTGATCAAACGAGTTGCTACACCGCGCTGTTCGGCCAGTACTGGTGCGTTCACGTAGGAGACCTGCTCAGATACAACGTCCATGAAGACACCCTTGAGCGCAGAGAGCTCCAAAGCCTTGACATCAAGTGCCGCGATTTCGCCGGCGACCTCAACATCGATGCTGGTCAATGAGCCAGCGGTAAGAGCGTTGAAGATACGTCCGAGCTTTTCGATCAGTGGAATGCCCGGGCGGACGTTTTCGTCAATGACACCGCCAGCAACGTTCACTGCATCTGGTACCAATTCGCCAGCAAGGGCCAGACGAACTGACTTCGCTACCGATACGCCAGCCTTTTCCTGAGCTTCATCGGTAGAAGCACCCAGGTGTGGAGTGACAGTGACGTTCTCAAATTCGAAGAATGGAAGGTCGGTGCTTGGTTCCTTGACAAATACGTCAATACCAGCGCCAGCGATCTCTTCATTCTTTAGTGCTTCGTAGAGTGCGTCCTCATCAACCAGTCCACCACGAGCTACGTTTACTACGTATGCGGTGTTCTTCATCTTTGAGAAGGCATCCTTGCCCAGCATGCCCAGGGTCTCTGGGGTCTTTGGCATGTGGATGGTGATGAAGTCAGCCTGTGCCAGCAGCTCATCTAAGGTCAGCAGGGTGACGCCCAGCTGAGCAGCGCGCGCTGGGGTGATGTATGGGTCATAAGCAACGATTTCCATGCCGAAGCCCTGCAGACGAGCTGCAACCAACGCGCCGATACGTCCCAGACCGATTATGCCGGCCTTCTTTTCAAAGAGCTCAACACCGGTGTAGGAGCTACGCTTCCACGCGCCACCCTTTAGCGATGCATTGGCAGCTGGGATGCGGCGAGCCAAGGACACGATGTGACCGACGGTTAGTTCAGCTGCGGAAATGATGTTCGAGGTTGGTGCGTTGACCACCATGACGCCAGCTTGGGTGGCGGCCTTGATGTCGACGTTGTCAAGACCAACACCAGCACGTGCGATGACTTTTAGGTTCTTTGCGGCGGCGATGGCTTCTGCATCAACCTGGGTAGCGGAGCGAACCAAGATGGCGTCTACATCAGCGATAGCTTCGAGAAGCTGAGAGCGGTCCGCGCCGTCCGTCTGACGAATTTCAAAGTCGGGACCAAGTGCAGCAACGGTTGCAGGAGAGAGTTGCTCGGCCAGAAGTACGATGGGCTTTATGTCAGACACGGGTGTGGCACCTTTGCGATTTCATTGGGCTGATGCTTGCAAGACGGTTGCTTCTAAACGCTACCGTCGAATCAAGCGTAACCCTATGCAACCCTCGTTTTAGTGCGAAATCACGCATGTTACGTACAGAAAACGGTACTTTGTGAAAACTTTCACTTATTACATAGAATATGACGCACAGCCCTTGAAATTAGCTACGCGGATCGAATGAGCCGACCATGCGGGCGCGGTTCATACTCCACGACACCGTTGACTTTTGAACCCGCGCTGTCCTTTTCAAAAGAAATTCTGACCAGCATCTGTTGGTGAATCATCCTCTACCAAGTACCAATGGCAGATCAGTGATGTACACAGCACTAGGCGCCACGCGATATCCCACTGCTCTGGTGCTTAAACACGACTAAACTACCGGTGAGCTCAACTGCGTATGAGCCCAATAAAAACGCCAAATATTATTCAAGTCAGGAACTCAGTGGCTCGGAAGAACCTTGCATTAGCCCTCATAGCTGCGGTCGTTGCGGCTTGTTCGATAATTGCATTGTCAGCTCTGCGTCTCCCCTCGCAAGCCCAAGGCGCTGACGCTCAAGCGCCTACCGAGGTTCCTGCGCATCCTACAAAGGTGTTGTTCAGCGGTGATTCAATTTCGGACGGTTGGTATGCCTCGGTGAAAGCCAAAGGATTCGTCTACCTCGTTGAACGTTCCATCAATTCCACGCAAAGCATTCACACACATCATCACGGTTACACGGTGGGCCAAGTTGGGGAGAAATTCGATATCCCAACAAATGTTGACCTTGCCATTGTTGAGCTCGGTACCAACGATGTTAATAAGGGAACCACCTATGAAGCTTTTGGTATCAACTACCCGCAGTACATTGACCGGGTGATAGGCAAGTCTCCTGGGGCGTCCCTTATTTGCCTTGGAGTCTTCCCCAATACTCCACGGGCGCATACTTTCGACGGGGTCATCCAGAACGCCTGCGAATCTCACCAAGGGCGATTCATCCCGATTAGTGACCTTCGCTTAAATAAGCGAGCCGTGGGACCGGTCGGAAAGCAGACCTGGATTGGTCGCGCCAATCTGGGCCATCCGAACGACTACGGCCACGCGGTTATTGCACAACGAATAATGGACATCGTTCACAGTCAAAGTTAGTGCCGCACCCATAACCGCCGAAATAGCGCTGGTGCTTGGCTAGATCCGCTTAAAACCGAATTTACCCATCACCCGGTCCACAAGTGTTCGCCGAGTCGTGAGTGCTGATTTCTCGTCGATATCGACGGTCTCGTTCCAGTACTTCTCAGACTTCTTTACCGTGGACGCATCAGGCTTGTACGGCGGTGCAGCATAGGACAGGTGAGGACGTTCCCAGGCGATATTTTTTCGCACGACTTTGGCAGGGGTGCCTACGGCAATCACATTATTTGGGATTCTCTTCGTCACGATACTTCCGAACCCAATCACTGATCCGTCACCGATTTTAGCACCGCCCAACAGTGTAGCTTTGGCACCGATCCAGACATGGTTTCCGATAGTGATGTCTTTAGCTGGATTGACGCGTTTGCCCGTAGCAACATCAAAAATTGGGTGCCCATCATCAGCTCGGAATTGATTCTGGCTGGCAATCATCACGTCATCACCAATGCTTACCGTGACACCCTCTACAGCGCTAATGAGCGGCATCGAGGTGGTGGTAACGTTTGCGCCGATTTTCACCGTTGCATCTTCGCCAACGCGAATATTCATTTCCATTGGTTTCTTGCGACTTGGGCCAATGACAAGCGTCCCGTTGTCGCAATCCATGACCAGCTTCAGTTTTTTGATGCGAGCATTCTCATCAATAACTATGCGGTTGTTCTTGCCACGGATAGTAATGTCTATGTTTTCGTCAAAGACGGACGGCGATTCGATGGTATTGCCGTCTTCATCGGTGTACCCACTGAGTGCTGTTATCTTCTTCACGACGCCAGTCTACATTTGAGTCAATATCCTACGGCCGATTCTGCTTATCGCCTCAACGATTCATGGATGCGTTCTCGTATCCAAGGACAACAAGCTCAATTGACTCGCAACGAGAAAAAGATGAAGCTCAAGAACGCGTCGCGATCTCGCAACGGTTCAGGGACCACCTTCACGGGTGCGTCCTTGGAATACGGTGGCTCCCAGATACGCTCGATACTAAATCCGGCATCAATGAACGCAGAGGTAGTCACATGTAGCGGATGATGCCAGTAGGTCAGCTCCATGCTCTGCCCGTTAAGGCTGACCTCATCGGTGTACCTGGTGACCTTGAAGTAATCCATTCCACGGTGATTCCAAGGGTAAAGAATTGGATGATTTACTGAGATGATCAGCCGTCCTCCTGGACGTAATACGCGCCGTACTTCCTGCAGGGCTTCCGTCCAATCTTCGAGGTAGTGAAATACCAACGACGCAACAGCATCATCAAAGGAATCTTCCGCGTACGGTAATGTCTCCCCTAGCCTCGCCACCGTAATATCAGCAGATTTTCCCAATCGGTTCCTGGCGAACTCAACCATCGCTTTGCTGGCGTCAAATCCCGAGACGCTGGCACCGCGTTTGATCAATTGCTCCGACAATGCTCCAGCGCCGCACCCCATGTCCAAAATCCTTCGGTCGTGGACGTCCCCAAGGAGCTCCAGCATTGCCGGACGTTCGTAGTAGGCGTTGAGCAAACTGGATTCGTTTTCCATGGCGTAGTCAACGGCGAAGTGATCGTAGTTGCTAACTGACATCACGCCTACTCTGTCGAACGGATTTGACGGCCATTGCGAGGTGCGCGTCCGAAATGACGCTTCCCCTTCATCGCAACGGCTACTCATACATACCGTTGCAAAATCACTCTACCTCTGCCTGCCAACATTTTACTGTCCCGTAGAGCTTTTTCAACATATGATAGAAACTGAAACATTAAAGTTTCTCACTCTCAGTATTCATCACTCACCATGGGGAAAAATGAAAACACTTGTTCAGCGCGCGCTCGCGGTTACCGCGGCATGCGCACTCGCCTTCTCCGGCGTTTCGGCCGCAACGGCTGTTCCATTGCCATCTTCCGTGCACAGCGTCGGAGTAGCGGCAGCAAAGAAGTCAGCACCAGTTAAGATCAAGACCATTGGCACCAAGACCGTCAAGGGTTCTGCCAAGGCCACCGTGAAGCCTAGCTACACCAAGGCTAAGAACGTGACCATCAAATCGGCGCTCTTGACCGTCACCAAGGGCAAGAAGACCGTCGCTAAGAACAAGAAGTCAGTGAAGCTGGCTGCCGGTTCCTACAAGGTCACTACCAGTGTGAAATACAAGCTCAAGGGCAAAACTTCCACCGTAAAGAAGACCCAGACCCTACAGGTTAAAAAGGCTGCAACCAAGCGTTCGGTCAAAATGAACGGCAAGGGCTACAACTGCCCTTCTGGTTACCCAGTGAAGGGCAACCGCACCGGTAGCAAGAACGAATGGAAGTACCACGTTAAGGGTGGCGCCTATTATTCGCGCACCAAGCCAGAAGAGTGCTTCAAGACCCCTGCCGATGCCAAGAAGGCCGGCTACCGCGCTTCGCAGCGCTAGTACCGACTGAAACATCAACCGTGCTTGGTACTGATCTTCTAAATCTGCACCAAGCACGGTTTTTTCCTGATGACCAGTTCAGCGCAAAAAAGGTTCGGCTCACTACCCGTTAGGGGAAGAGAGCCGAACCTTTTGTGGTTTATTACTTACGCAACCAACGGTGTAGCTTAGCGGGCTACGGAACCATCTACGTAGTCATCCGAGGACGCATCCGAGATCCAGGAGAACAGCGAGCGCAGTTCGCGGCCGGTGGTCTCGATTGGGTGAGCTTCACCCTTAGCACGCAGTTCCTTGAACTCTGGAGCGCCAGCCTTCTGGTCTTCCATGAAGCGCTTTGCGAAAGCACCGGACTGGATGTCGCCCAGTACAGCCTTCATGTTTTCCTTCACCTCAGGGGTGATCACGCGTGGGCCGGAAACGTAGTCGCCGTACTCAGCGGTGTCAGAGATGGACCAACGCTGCTTAGCGATGCCACCTTCCCACATCAGGTCAACGATCAGCTTCAGCTCGTGTAGAACCTCGAAGTAAGCGATCTCTGGCTTGTAGCCAGCTTCGGTCAGAACTTCGAAGCCGTACTGAACCAGCTGCGAGGTACCACCACACAGAACAGCCTGCTCACCGAACAGGTCGGTTTCGGTCTCTTCGGTGAAGGTGGTTTCGATAACACCAGCGCGGGTGCCACCGATGCCTGCAGCGTAGGCCAGGGCCAGTTCCTTGGCGCCACCGGTGAAGTTCTGCTCCACTGCGATCAGGTCAGGGATACCACGGCCAGCTTCAAATTCGCGGCGTACGGTGTGACCCGGTGCCTTTGGTGCAACCAGGGCAACGTCAACGTTAGCTGGTGGCTGGATGAAGCCGAAGCGGATGTTGAAGCCGTGGCCGAAGAACAGTGCGTTGCCCTCTTCGAGGTGCTCGGCGATGGACTCGGTGTAGACCTGAGCCTGAACCTGGTCTGGGGTCAGGATCATGATGACATCTGCCCATGCAGCTGCTTCAGCAACGGTGGAAACCTTCAGGCCTTCAGCCTCAGCCTTAGCGCGGGACTTCGAGCCCTCAGCCAGACCAACAACAACCTCAACGCCCGAGTCGCGAAGGCTCAGTGCGTGCGCGTGACCCTGGGAACCGTAACCAATGATGGCTACCTTCTTGCCCTGGATGATTGAGAGGTCTGCGTCGTCTTCGTAGTACAGATCAGCCACTGTAATTCTCCTTATTTGTGCTCTGGCGTTTAGCTCAATTTCTAAACTAAGTGCCAAGTATCTAAAATTTGTAGTTCGTGTCCGTTGATTTCTTCGCCACTTAGGCGGAGAGGGACTTCAGAGCGCGGTCGCTCATCGATTTGGAGCCTCGACCCACCGCTAGGGTGCCGGACTGGACAATCTCACGAATGCCAAATGGTTCAAGAACCGCCAAAAGTGCGTCAATCTTTGCCGCGTTGCCGGTAGCTTCAACTACCAACGAGTCGGTGGACACATCGATCACCGAAGCGCGGAAGAGTTCCGCAGCCTGAGTGACCTGCAGGCGGGTGGCCGCGTCGGCACGCACCTTGATCATGATGTGGTCGCGCTGCACCGAGGTTTCCGGCAGCAGCTCGACAATCTTGATGACGTTGATCAGCTTGTTCAGCTGCTTGGTCACCTGCTCTAAGGAATCGCCCTCAGCGTCAACCACCACAGTCATGCGGCTGATGCCGTCAATTTCCGTGGGGCCCACTGCCAGAGAGTGAATGTTGAAGGCGCGGCGGGCGAAGAGGCTAGCGACTCGGGTGAGTACACCGGGTACGTCTTCTACCAGTACCGATAGCGTGTGCTTTGCCATGTCCTAGTCCTCCTCTTCCCATTCAGGGGTCATACCCTTAGCAATCTGGATCTCGTCGTTGCTCACGCCCGAAGGAACCATTGGCCACACCATCGAATCAGCGGAGACCACAAAATCAATGACCACGGGGCGGTCGTTGATTTCTAGCGCCTGCTTGATGGTGGCATCGATGTCTTCGTCGCGTTCACAACGCAGACCCACACAACCGTAAGCATCAGCCAGCTTCACGAAGTCTGGCACGCGTGCGGTGCCGTGACCGGTGTTCAAATCGGTGTTGGAGTAACGGCCATCGTAGAACAGGGTCTGCCACTGACGAACCATGCCCAGCGAGGAGTTGTTGATGATGGCAACCTTGATGGGGATCTTGTTGATGACGCAGGTGGCCAACTCTTGGTTGGTCATCTGGAAGCAACCATCACCATCAATAGCCCAGACCACACGATCAGGTGCAGCTACCTTGGCACCCATGGCTGCCGGAACCGAGAAGCCCATGGTGCCCAAACCAGCGGAGTTCAGCCAGGAGCGCGGACGCTCATACTTGACGAACTGGGCGGCCCACATCTGGTGCTGTCCCACGCCGGCAACGTATACGCCTTCTGGACCGGTGAGTTCACCGATACGTTGAATAACGTTCTGCGGCGCCGAAAGCCCGTCCTTGGTTTCGGTGTAACCGATGGGGTAGGTGTCGCGCAGACGGTTCAGCATCCCCCACCAGCCGGTCAGATCCTGCGGTGCGTCGTTCTCGAAGCGCGAGGCGCAAGCTTCTTGTAGCTGCGGGATGATCTCATCGAGCGAGCCCACAATTGGCACATCCGCCACGCGGTTCTTGGAGATTTCCGCAGGGTCAATATCGGCATGGATGACCTTCGCGTTAGGTGCGAAGGACGAGAGTACACCGGTGACGCGGTCATCAAATCGGGCACCGAGGGTAATCAGCAGATCAGCTTGCTGCAGTGCGGTCACAGCCGAAACTGCACCGTGCATACCAGGCATGCCCACGTGTTGCTGGTGAGAGTCGGGGAAAGCACCGCGGGCGGTCAGAGTGGTGACCACTGGCGCGTTGATGAATTCCGCAAATTCCTTGAGCTCTTCGTGCGCATTGGCCTTAATGACACCGCCACCAACGTAAAGCACCGGACGAGTGGCCCCGGCGATCAGCTTGGCAGCTTCGCGTAGCTGCTTGTTGTGTCCACGAGTCACCACGCGGTAACCAGGAAGGTCCACCTTTGGAGGCCAGGAGAAAGTCATTTCAGACTGCTGAGCATCTTTGGTGATATCCACCAAGACCGGACCGGGGCGACCGGTCTGAGCGAGGTAGAAGGCACTAGCCAAAGTCTTTGGAATGTCTTCCGCCTTGGTCACCAAAAAAGCATGCTTAGTAATTGGCATCGTGATGCCAACAATGTCTGCTTCCTGGAATGCGTCAGAGCCGATGAAGGCACTGTGCACCTGACCGGTGATGGCCACCATTGGCACCGAGTCCATATTGGCATCGGCCAGTGCGGTGACGAGGTTGGTTGCGCCTGGTCCGGAGGTGGCGATACATACGCCTACCTCGCCGCTGGCCATGGCGAAACCCTGTGCGGCGTGGCCGGCACCCTGTTCGTGGCGGACCAAGATGTGGTTGATCTTGGTCGAATCCATCAGTGGATCATAGGTGGGAAGGATGGCCCCACCTGGTAATCCGAAGACGTCTTTGACGCCTAGTTCTTCCAGCGAGCGGACGATGGCTTGTGAGCCCGTCATCTGTGTGGGAGCAACGATATTATTCGGACCCTGTACCGGGTTCGAAGCTTCCACAACGGAAGAGACAGCGGCGGCGGCATCCTTAGATCGATTGATTGACTTCGCAACCGACGCCGGATTGGCGGGTGTTGAGTTGCTCATCGGGATCCTTTCCATTTCTATCTCTTCGTTTGCGCATAAA